>Ga0137438_1000027_pt1 | contig 18078 bp, 8 predicted proteins | sample EasRivERMGT157_2_FD_102327 | JGI IMG/M metagenome (GOLD analysis project Ga0137438, IMG submission 102327) | Soil microbial communities from meander-bound floodplain in the East River, Colorado, USA - East River MetaG ERMGT157_2 | ecosystem: Environmental > Terrestrial > Soil > Floodplain ... | reverse complement strand
TGACCTGGCCTTTCTTGACCAGGTCGCCCCGTTGCACGTGTACCGATTCGATCACCGCCTCCACTGGACTGCGTATATCGACTTTCTGCCGCGCCTCGATCAGGCAATCGTATTCGGCCGCGCAGACCGCGATGGGAAGCAGCAGCGTGAACAGGCATGCAGAGCGGGAAAGATTCGCCATTTCAACGTTCGATACGGGTAGGGAAGCGGATTGTAGCGAAATGACATTCCGGACGTGAGGCTTCGATGCCAGACGCTAATGGAACGCCCTTTTGACACCCGAGCAGCCTTAAACTGCCCTGCTTCGGGGTTCTTGGCTCACGAAAAGTGGAAGATCGCACTGGTATTCCTCGAGAAAATGCAGTATAAACAATTCATAATATTGCGTTGTTAATAATGTAGCTTACCTGAGTCTGCGCGTAAGACGCACCCGGGTGTCGCAGGGGGTCTTGCTTGAATAGCGAAAAACACATCGATCGCCGATTTATACCGGCGGGGCTGCAGTAGTCGTGCGCTCCGGCCCTTTCGAGCGTTCGCCGCGCGATCGCCGCAAGACGGACGTCTTGCTGGAAGGCGAGGCCCGCTTCCGCGCGCTGGTGCAGAATTCGTTCGACATTATCACCATCCACGATTCGAACGGGGTGACGATGTACGAGTCGCCGGCGGCGTCGCGCATTCTGGGTTATCCGCCCGGCACGCTGATCGGAAAAACGCCGTTCGAAACCCTCCATCCGAAGGACGTCGCCCGTGCGCGGGAAGCCTTCGATGCTTTGCTCAAGGGCGAAGTTTCGGTGGCGCCGGTCGTGATGCGCTTCCGCCATGCCGACGGCTCCTGGATACATCTCGAGGCACTGGGCAACAACTTGCTCGATCATCCGGGCATCCGCGGCATCGTGCTTACCTCGCGCGATATTACCGAGCGCAAGCGTGCCCAGGAGAAGGTGCAGTATCTCGCCAACTACGACGTGCTGACGGGGCTGCCAAACCGTTTCCTGATGCAGGATCGGCTCACGCAGGTGATCGCGCATGCGCATCGCAACCGGTTGCGGGTCGCGCTCATGCATATCGACCTGGATCGCTTCAAAGTGGTTAACGAAACTCTGGGCCATTATGTCGGCGACGCCCTGCTGAAACAGGCTGCCGAGCGTATCCGCCGGGCGACCCGCGAGGCCGATACCGTTGCCCGCGTGGGGGGCGACGAGTTCACCCTCGTGTTTCCGAACGTGACCAGCCTGCAGACGCTGTCTGCGGTCGCCGAGGTGATGCTCGATGAACTCGCAAGGTCGTTCCCGAGCGATGGCCAGGAGTTGTTCGTTTCCGCGTCGGTCGGCATCAGCCTGTTTCCCGACGACGCGGGCAGCGTGGACGAACTCATCAAGCACGCCGATGCGGCGATGTCCAGCGCCAAGCACCTCGGGCGCAATAATTTCCAGTTCTACAACGCCGGCATGAACCAGGAAGTGGAGGACCGCATGCAGATCGAGGCGGGCCTGCGTTCGGCAATACAGCGAGACGAACTGAGTCTGTTGTTCCAGCCGAAGATCGATCTGGCGACCCGCCGCATATTCGGCGCGGAAGCGCTGCTGCGCTGGCAGCATCCGAAGCTCGGGATGATCTCGCCGTCGCGCTTCGTGCCGGTGGCCGAGGAGGCGGGGCTGGTCGGTCAGATAGGCGAGTGGGTGCTGCACGCGGCGTGCCGGCAGATTCGCGAGTGGCAGGACGCCGGGCAATCCTTGCAGGTGGCCGTCAACGTTTCTGCCCGCCAGTTTCAGGATTACGACCTTGCGGAACTCGTAATGGACATCATGCGCGACACCGGCGCTCTGGCGCAGAACCTGGAAATCGAACTGACCGAGAGTGCGGTCATGAACGACGCCGAGTCTTCGATAGTGACGCTCGAGCGGCTGGCTGCGCTCGGCGTGCAGATCGCCATCGACGACTTCGGCACCGGATACTCGAGCCTTTCCTACCTGAAGCGGCTGCCGCTGGACCTGCTCAAAATCGACCAGTCCTTCGTGCGCGATATCTCGTCCGACCCCAACGATGCGGCTATCGTGCGCGCCATCATTACGCTGGCGCGCAGCCTGGGCATCAAGGTGATTGCGGAGGGAGTGGAAAACGAAGCCCAGCTGGCGTTCCTGAATGCCTACGGCTGTCAGTACGCGCAAGGCTATTTGTTCGGCCGGCCGCTCACCGCAGCTCAACTGGTCACGCTGGCCACCACCGGCGAGATTGAGCAGAACATCGCCTGATCGTTGACGGCCGGGAATCCGATCAGGTTAGACTCGGCTCAACGGTGATGGCAAAGATTCTGGCGTTCGCTGGCAGCTTGCGCAGCAGTTCCCTCAACAAGAAACTGGTCCGCATCGCGGCGGATGGCGCGCGCGCCGCCGGCGCGCAAGTCACGGAAATCGATCTGCGCGACATTCCGATGCCACTTTACGATGGCGACCTGGAGCGCGAGCAGGGGCTGCCGCCGAACGCAAAGTTGTTCAAGCGGCTGCTCATCGAGCACAAGGGCATCCTGATCAGTTCGCCTGAATATAATACGGCCATTACCGCCGTGCTCAAGAACGCGATCGACTGGGCTTCGCGCGCGGAGCCGGCGGAGCCGCCTCTGGTGGCTTTCAAGGGCAAAGTTGGCGGGCTCATGTCCGCATCGCCCGGTAACTTGGGCGGGGTGCGCAGTGTGGCCATGCTGCGCGCATTAATTTCTCATCTCGGTGTGATCGTGGTTCCAACGCAACTCGGTATCGCGCGGGCCAACGAGGCATTCGATTCAGATGGAAATCTGCAGGACGAGCGCCAGCGGGAAACGATCCATTCGATCGGTGCAGAAGTCGTCCGCTTTATCGACAAGCTCGGCTGACGCAGGCCTTTCCAAACCGGTGCGCTTTCCCCTGGCCATGCCTTGAGTCGGTGCATGGTTTTCCGCAGTACAGCGGCCACCAGTATTGTCGAAGTAGGAATGTATATCTGGTTCATGAGGTTAGAGTTTCCCGCCGCGGTTCAAGGACGGTGGCACAGCGGTTGCTAAATCGACTTCGGGTAACCCATGTCCTTCGACTCCTACTACAACGAAATGTATCTGGCTGACGGCGGCGTGCGCAGCCATTACCAGCCGCTCGCGCAATGGATAGCCGAAACGCCACCCGAGCACATCGCGCAAATGCGCCAGGCGGCCCACCTGCTCTTTCATCGTGTCGGCATCACCTTTGCCGTTTACGGGGAGGAGGCAGGGTCCGAGCGGCTGATCCCGTTCGACATGCTGCCGCATATCATCCCCGGGGCGGAGTGGCGCGCGATCGCGAAGGGATTGCGACAACGCGCCAAGGCGCTGAATGCTTTTCTGCACGACATCTACCATGGCCAGGAGATCCTGAGGGCCGGTCGCGTGCCCAAGGAGCGCGTGACCGACAACAAGCAATTCCGCCCGGAAATGGTCGGCCTCGACGTGCCTGGCGGCATTTATGCGCACGTCGCCGGAATTGACCTGGTGCGCGCGGGCGCGGGCGAATACTACGTGCTGGAGGACAACCTGCGCACGCCCTCCGGCGTGTCGTACATGCTGGAAAACCGCAAGATGATGATGCGGCTGGTGCCGGAACTGTTCGCGCGCCAGTCGATAGCGCCGGTCGAGCACTACCCCGACATGCTGCTGGAGAACCTGCGCAGCGTCGCGCCGAGCGGCGTGGAAAATCCGACCGTCGTGCTGTTGACGCCTGGTCAGTTCAACAGCGCGTATTTCGAGCATGCTTTCCTCGCCCAGCAGATGGGTATCGAACTGGTAGAAGGCCCCGATCTGTTCGTGCGCGACGACGTGGTCTTCATGCGAACAACCAGCGGGCCGCAACGCGTGGATGTGGTTTATCGCCGTATTGACGACGATTTCCTCGATCCGCAGGCGTTTCGTGCCGATTCCATGCTCGGCGTGCCGGGGCTGGTCGCGGCCTACCGCAAGGGCAAGGTCACGCTGGCCAATGCCATCGGTACGGGCGTGGCCGACGACAAATCGATCTACCCCTATGTGCCGGAGATGATCCGTTTCTATCTCGGCGAAGAACCGCTGCTCAATAACGTGCCAACCTACCAGTTGAGTTTCGCGGACGACCTCGCTTACGTGCTGGCTCATCTGGCCGAACTGGTGGTGAAGGAGGTGCATGGCTCCGGCGGTTACGGCATGCTGATCGGCCCGACATCCACCGAACGCGAGCGCGAGGCCTATCGGCAGCGCATCCTGGACGCGCCGGAAAAATTCATCGCCCAGCCGACGCTGTCGCTTTCCACGTGCCCGATTTTCGTGGAGCAGGGCGTCGCGCCGCGCCATATCGACTTGCGGCCCTTCGTGCTCTCGGGCAAGGACGTGATGATGGTTCCCGGCGGATTGACCCGCGTCGCGCTGCGCGAAGGTTCGCTGGTGGTGAATTCGTCCCAGGGCGGAGGCACGAAAGACACCTGGATTGTCGAAGCGTGACTGTCATGACTACCGTAACTGTCGTGAATGCTCGCAGAACTCTACGTCGTCACGCCGTCACAGGGACGCGGCTTTCTCAGCCGCAGGAATGGAATTGTAGTTCCGGCATCACGCCGCGCTACGCGAGGCATGAGCCTGCACTGAAACACGCCAAGGAGTGCTGCGTGTTTTCACGATCGTTACGGAATTCATGCTGAGCCGCACCGCCTCGAACCTCTACTGGATGGCCCGCTATGTCGAGCGCGCGGAGAACACCGCGCGCATTCTCGACGTGGCTTATCGCATGTCGCTCATGTCGCAAGCCTCCGAGACGCAGGAATCCGAATGGCTGGCGCCGCTGAACATCTCCGGCACGCTGTATCCCTTCGAAGGCCGCTACAGCACGGTGACCGCCAGGGACGTCATGATGTTCATGGCGCTCGATCCCGACAATCCCGGGTCCATCGTGTCCTGCGCCAAGTCCGCCCGTGAAAACGCGCGCGCGGTGCGAGGCAATGTTACCTCCGAGATGTGGGAGGTGCTCAACTCCACGTGGCTGGAGTTGCAGCATCTCACCGAAGACCGGCTGGCCGGCGACGGCGCGCTGAAATTTTTCGACTGGGTCAAGGAGCGCTCCCACCTGTTCCGCGGCGTCACCGTCGGCACCGCACTGAAGGACGGGGCCTTCCATTTCAATCGCCTCGGGACGTTCCTGGAGCGGGCCGACAACACTGCGCGCATCCTCGACGTGAAATATCACGTGCTGCTACCCAAGGTGGAAGACGTGGGGGGTGCCGTCGATTACTATCAATGGGCGGCGGTGCTGCGTTCGGTGTCGGCATTCGAATCCTACCGCAAGGTATATCGCGACGTGATCACGCCGCTGCGGGTCGCCGAACTGCTGATCCTGCGCCGCGACATGCCGCGTTCGCTGCATGCCTGCATGGAAGAGTCCTATGACATTTTCCAGACCATTACCACCCCTTATTCCGGCGAGGCGCTGCGTCGCGCGGGTGAATTGCATGCCGGCCTGCGCTTTGGCCGTATCGATGCGATCTTCAGCAACGGATTGCACGAGTATCTGATGGACTTCCTCAGCCGCCTGCAGGAACTGGGCGAAGAGGTCAACCGCAGCTTCTTCAATGTCGCTTACGCGTGAATGAAGGCGGCGATGCGGCTGGGTTATCATGAGGTTCCACAACTGATGGAACATTCATGACCTACTGTGTAGCGATCAAGCTCGATTCGGGAATGCTGTTCGCAGCGGATTCCCGCACCAATGCCGGCGTCGATCACATTGCCACCTTCAGCAAGATGAGAATCTTCGAGCGCAAGGACGACCGCATGTTCGTAATCCTGTCGTCCGGGAACCTCTCGGTCACCCAGGGGGTGATGCATATCCTGGATCGCCATGCGCACTTCGAGCCCGACAAGGAGTCGATCTGGAACGTGAGCAGCCTGTTCGATGTCGCCACCCTGGTCGGCGACGCATTGCGCGATATTCAGCGGCGCGACGGTCCCTATCTCGCGCAGAGCAATATCGATTACAACGCCACGCTGTTGCTCGGCGGCCAGGTCAAGGGCGAAGAGCCGCGCCTGTTCAACATCTATCCGCAAGGTAATTTCATCGAGGCCCTTGCCGACACCATTTATTTCCAGGTGGGGGAAAGCAAATACGGCAAGCCCATCCTGGACCGCGTGCTGAGCAGCGCCACGCCTTATCAGGAAGCGGCGAAATGCGCGCTGATTTCCTTCGATTCGACCATTCGCAGTAACATCTCGGTCGGCCTGCCGATCGACCTGGCGTGGTATCCGCGCGATTCGCTGCGCATGGGCATGCAGAAACGCATAGGCGAGGGTGATTCGTACTTTTCGATGATCCGCCAGAGCTGGGGCGGCGGCATGCGGCGGTTGTTCGCCGAACTCCCCAATCCCGACTGGCTTTCCTGAAAGGCGTTAGCCACAGAGGACACAGAGGCCACAGAGGAGGGCAAACCAGAGAATCGACCAACCGGTCTCGCGTGGTGCGTTTGGAGGTTATTCCTGTCATGTTTGTTCTTCTCTGTGTTCTCTGTGACCTCTGTGGCATAGAAGGTTTTCGATGACTATCCGAGTTGCGCTCACCCACGAGACGACCTACAGCTTCGATCGCCCGGTCAATCTGTCGCCGCATGAGATCCGGCTGCGGCCGGCGCCGCATTGCCGCACCCCGATCAACAGCTATTCGCTGACGGTCGCGCCCAAGCACTTCATCAACTGGCAGCAGGATCCGTTCGGCAACTGGCTGGCACGACTGGTCTTCCCGGACAAGGCCACGGAGTTGAAGGTGACGGTCGATCTGGTGGCCGACATGACGGTCATCAATCCCTTCGATTTCTTTGTCGAGAAATACGCGGAAGTGTTTCCCTTTGAATATCCGCAGGCATTGCTCAAGGAACTGCGGCCCTTCCTCGAGACGGAAGAACCCGGCCCGTTGCTCGCCGACTGGTTGTCGGCGTTGCGCCGCGAAGTACTGACCGGAAAACTGGCCATCGTCGACATGCTGGTCGCCGCGAATTCGCGCCTGCAGCGCGACATCGGTTACATCGTGCGCATGGAACCCGGCATCCAGGCCTGCGACGAAACCTTGTCGTTGCGTCGCGGATCGTGTCGCGACTCGGCGTGGCTGCTGGTGCAGATCTTCCGCCACCTGGGACTGGCGGCACGCTTTGCCTCCGGTTACCTGATTCAGTTGACTGCCGACGTCAAGTCGCTCGATGGTCCGCAGGGGCCGGCACGCGACTTTACCGATCTGCACGCATGGACCGAGGTCTACCTGCCCGGCGCCGGTTGGGTCGGGCTGGATCCGACTTCCGGACTGTTCGCGGGCGAAGGACACATTCCGCTGGCGTGTACGCCGGCGCCTTCGAGCGCCGCACCCGTCATCGGCTACACCGACGTGTGCGAGGTCAAGTTCGGGTTTCGCATGAACGTGACGCGAAGCCACGAAGATCCGCGCGTAACCCTGCCTTACAGCGATGCGCGCTGGACGGACATCGATACCCTGGCGCGCAAGGTGGACGCCCAGCTAGCCGCCTGGGATGTGCGCCTGACCATGGGCGGCGAACCGACTTTTGTTTCCATCGACGATATGGACGGCGCCGAATGGAATACGTCGGCGCTCGGGGAGCGCAAGCGCGAGCTGGCGGGTGAATTGTGGTTGCGGCTGCGCGGGCAATTTGCGCCCGGTGGCCTGCTGCACGAGGGCCAGGGAAAGTGGTATCCGGGTGAACCGCTGCCGCGCTGGGCGCTGACCTGTCTGTGGCGCGCGGATGGCAAGCCGCTTTGGAAGGACGCAGCCTTGCTCGCCGCAGGTCGTGTCGATCCCGGTATCGGGCCCGCCCAGGCGCAACGTTTTGCGACCAGGCTGGCCGCGAAGCTTGGTTTGCATGCGGACTATGTGATCGCGGCCTACGAGGACGTCTGGCGGGTCGTGCAATCCGAGCAGAAGCTGCCGGTCAATCTCGATCCGTTGAAATTGACGCTGGACGAATCACTGGACCGCAAACGCCTGAGCTCGCTGCTCGGCAAATCCCTGGGCGAAGCAGTCGGCTATGTGCTGCCGTTGAAACCGGAACCGCTGCCGAGAGCGAAAGAAGTGTCTGCCTGGCGCTCGAGCCGCTGGCCGCTCAGGCGCGAGCATCTTTACCTTCTCGACGGCGATTCGCCCATGGGTTTTCGCCTGCCGCTGGATTCCCTTCCCTGGATTGCGCCAAAGGACGTCGATCCTCTGCATGCGCCGGATCCGTTCGCGGAGCGCGCGGCGCTGCAGGAGGCGGGCGTGGCGGTCGCGGTGAAAGTCAAAATGCCGGCCGCTCCCAAGCTTGAGTCCGGCAAATCGGCGGTCGAGATCATCCACACTGCGTTATGTGTGCAGGCGCGTGGCGGCCAGTTATGCGTATTCTTTCCGCCGCTGCCGGTCATCGAGGACTGGATCGATCTGGTGGGCGCGGTGGAAGCCGTCGCCGCGGAATTGAAGCTGCCGGTGGTGATCGAGGGTTATACGCCGCCTTTCGATCCGCGCATCCGGCGCTTTGCAGTCACGCCCGATCCTGGCGTCATCGAGGTCAACATCCATCCGGCGTCCAGTTGGGAGGAATTGAGCAACAACACCCGTGTCCTCTACGAACAGGCACGCCTGACGCGCCTGGGCACCGAAAAATTCATGCTCGATGGCCGGCATACCGGAACCGGCGGCGGCAATCACGTCACCATCGGGGGCGCGACCCCCGCAGACAGTCCGTTGCTGAGGCGACCCGATCTGCTCAGGAGCCTGATCACCTACTGGCAGAATCATCCGGCCCTGTCCTATCTGTTCTCTGGCATGTTTATCGGCCCAACCAGCCAGGCGCCGCGCGTGGACGAAGCGCGCGACGACAGCCTGTACGAACTAGAGATCGCCTTCCAGCAAATGCGCAAGCGCAACCAGCCCGGCGAGGAAGTCGTGGAACCCTGGCTCGTCGACCGGCTGCTGCGAAATCTGTTGGTGGATATGACCGGCAATACTCATCGCGCCGAATTTTCAATCGACAAGCTGTACAGTCCGGATGGTCCGATGGGCCGCTTGGGATTGCTGGAGTTCCGTGCATTCGAAATGCCGCCGCACTGGCAGATGAGCCTCACGCAAATGCTGTTGCTGCGCGCGTTGATTGCACGCTTTTGGAAAACGCCCTATGAAGGCCGCCTCATCCGCTGGGATACCAGCCTGCACGACCGCTTCATGCTGCCGCATTTCATTGCCGAAGATATGCGCGACGTAGTCAGCGATCTGCGCAATGCCGGCCACGCGTTCGAGATGGACTGGTTCGCGCCTTTCTTCGAATTCCGCTTTCCGCGCTATGGCACGCTGTTGTGTGACGGTATGCAGATCGAGCTGCGCCAGGCGCTGGAACCCTGGCACGTGCTCGGCGAAGAGGCTTCCGGCGGCGGCATGGCGCGCTACGTCGATTCCTCGGTCGAGCGCATGCAGGTTCGCGCCACGCACATGAACGGCGAGCGTTACCTCATCACCTGCAACGGACGCATGCTGCCGATGGCCGCCACCGGCGCGCGCGGCGAATATGTCGCGGGGGTACGCTACAAAGCCTGGGCGCCGCCTTCCGCGCTGCACCCGTCCATCGGCGTGCAGGCGCCGCTGAAATTCGATGTCGTCGACACCTGGAACGACCGCGCAATCGGCGGCTGCACTTATCACGTCTCCCACCCGGGCGGGCGCAGCTACGAGAGCGTGCCGGTGAACGCCAACGAAGCCGAGGCACGCCGCGTATCACGCTTCATGGCCCAGGGGCATTCCCCTGGACAGATGTCCGTCAGGCGGGAAAACCCTGCGCGCGAATATCCGCTCACCCTCGACCTCCGACGAGAGCCGGACCCCGACGTCGCGTTCGGGCCGGCATCGCAGGCGCAGCAACAGCAACAATGAATTCGGCCAGGCTTGTGGCGATTGCTGCGCTGATGGTGGCCACCTCGATGTTGGTTCCCTTGTCATTCGCGGCCGACTGGGTCGAGGTAGGCGCGGACACACAGGCGAAATACTATGTCGATGTCGATTCCATCAAGGTCGATGGCGAAAACGTCAGCGTGCTCAAGCGCGGCATCTTTACGCAAGTCTGGAGCGATACGCTCGGCGGCGTGTCGGCGACCTTCAAGCAAACCATCGGCACCGTCGAAATCGATTGCGCACGCCGGATCAACCGCATCACGCAGATCGACATGATTGGCGAGAACGGCGACGTGGTCTGGTCGTCCGGTCCGATGAAAAAACGCATGTGGGAAGACGTGCGGCCAAACACGCATGCCGAGACTGCGATGGAAGTCGTGTGCGCGCGCATCAGGAAGTCATGAGGCCATCTCCATGAAGTGATTATGCCGGCCCCAAACGCTAGAGGTCCCAAGGAGTAACGAATTGAAGATTGCGCGAATCCTTGCCTGTGCCCTAGCGGCCGTCTGGTTTCTCTCGGGGCGAATTCGTGTCACGCCAAATTGGTGAACTCCACATCTGAGTGCGAAACCTGGAGGGGTTGAACGCGAACGCGAGAGACGCCCGGCGGCTTGCGCAAGCGTGCACGAGCGAATCCGGAATGCAAGCCAGACAACGAAACAATAAGCCGCGCAAGCGCGGCTTTTTTGTTTTGCCGCGAGTCTGGTACGCTCACGGCATCGATGGTCGGAGAATACGAATGAGAGCAAGTTGGTCCGCAATGCTTCTGCTGCTGGGAGCGGCCGCTGCTTCGGCCGCCCAGGTGGATTTATTCTCGCCGCAGGGCGAAGTCAAAGGCGTGCGCCAGGTCGCGGTGCGGTTTTCCGAACCTATGGTCGCGTTCGGCGACCCGCGCCTGCCGGATCCTTTCGAGATCGAGTGCGCCGCGCCGGGCACGGCGCGTTGGGCCGACCAGAAGAACTGGGTTTACGATTTCGCCCACGATCTGCCCGCGGGCCTGCGCTGCAGCTTCCGGCTCAAGCCCGACCTGGTGTCGCTGGATGGCAACAAACTGGGTGAAAACCAGGCATTCGAATTCAGCACCGGCGGTCCGGCCATCGTCCAGATGATGCCGTACGAGGGCAACCGCATCGATGAAGAGCAGATCTTCCTGCTCGGGCTCGATGCGCCGGCGACCGAGCAATCCATCGCCGCCAACGCCTATTGCGACATACGCGGCATCACGGAGCGCGTTCCGGTGCGTGTCATCGTCGGTGACGAGCGCAAAACCCTGCTCGCTGCGCGCCGGGATTTTGTCGACCGGTTTCTCTATATGCTGTTCAAGGACGGCCGCGAGATCGTGATCGATGGCCGGCCCTTCGGCAAAGGCACGCGTTTCGAGCAATTCCTCGCAGCCGATGGTGGGGGCAAGTTTCCGATCGCGGTGCTGCAATGCAAGCGCCGGCTGCCGAACAATGCGCAGTTCAGGCTGGTCTGGAGTAAAGGCATCGTCTCGGAGAGCGGTGTGCCGACCAATCAGGACCAGGTACTCGCTTACGAGGTGCGCGATACCTTTCAGGCGCGCTTTACCTGCGACCGGGTGAACAAGGATGCGCAATGCCTGCCGATCTTGCCGATGCGGCTGGCATTCACGGCGCCGGTGCCGCGAGCCGCGGCCGAGAAAATCGTGCTCAAGTCTCAAGGCAAGGCGATTCCGGCCGGATTGCCGGACGTGAAGCACGAGCCGGAATTCGTCAGCGAGGTCTTCTTCAGTGGGCCGTTTCCGGAGCGTGCCCAGTTCGCGATCGAGGTGCCCCCGGACCTTACCGACGACGCCGGCCGCACTCTCGCCAATCAGAAGCGTTTCCCGTTGCCGGTGCGCACCGACGAATATCCGCCGCTGGCGAAGTTTTCCGCGCGTTTCGGCATTATCGAAGCCAAGGGCGACGGCATGATGCCGGTGACGTTGCGCAATCTCGATGCGCTCGTGGAAGGCCGTCTGGCTCGAGTCGGCAGCAAGGACGACACCACTGGCGGTGTTACGGAGAAAGCGGACGCCGCCATCAACTGGCTGAAGAACAAGCTGGAGGAGTCGAAGCAAAGCGGTGGCACCATCCCCGGCAGTTACTCGCGCGTGGCCGATGGGGACACGATGACGATCCTGGACTGGATGAAACGCCTGCGCCAGATGGAAAACGAGCGCTGGCACTACGACGAGAAGACGAACCTGAACGTGCCCGAATACCGCCTTGGGCAGGCGTCAATCTTTTCCGAGCGCGACCGTGTCACGCGCCTGCAGGTGCCGAAACCGGAGGGCGCACGGGCGTTCGAGGTGGTCGGCATTCCGCTGAAGAAACCGGGCTTCTACGTCGTGGAGCTCGCCAGCCCGCGTCTGGGAGCGGCGCTGCTGAATTCGCGCACGCCGTACTATGTGCAGTCCGCGGCGTTGGTCACGAATCTTGCCGTGCATTTCAAATGGGGCCGCGAATCCTCTCTGGTCTGGGTCACCGCGCTGGACAGCGGCGCGCCGGTGCCGCAGGCCCTGGTCTCGATTCAGGATTGCTCCGGGCGGGTCTTCTTCCGCGGACCAACCGATTCTCAGGGGCGGGCCCGGGTCGCCGTCGCGCTGCCGGATCGCGCGCGCCTGCCCGGCTGCCTATCCGAGTACGACAAGCAGATCGTTGTCTCCGCACGTCTCGGGGACGACTTGTCGTTCCTCATGTCCGACTGGAACGAGGGCATTGCGCGCTGGCGTTTCAACCTGCGCGAAGGCGGCTGGAATGGCCCCTTTCTGGTTACCACGGTGTTCGACCGCACGCTGTTGCGTGCCGGCGAAACCGTGAACATGAAGCATTACTACCGCAGGCACGAAACCAAAGGGTTCTCTTTCGTGCCCGTGGACAACCTGCCGAAGAAAATCACGATCGTGCACCAGGGCACCGAGCAGAAGTACGAAGTACCGGTGAGCTGGGATGCACGCAGCGTCGCGGACAGCACCTGGAAGATTCCGGAGGGCGCGAAGAAAGGCACCTATAGCGTGCAGATGACTGACACGCTGGACGCACGTCCCGGCGCGCGCGGCACTACGCGGCTCGCGGGGAGCTTCCGCGTCGAGGAGTTTCGCGTGCCGCTGATGAAAGCGGAAATCGTCGGGCCGAAAGCGCCGCAGACCAATGCCCGGAGCGTGGACCTCGACGTGCACCTGCGTTACCTCGCCGGCGGCTCGGCCGCCTACGCGCCGGTGAAAGTACGCGCGGTGCTGCGCCCGAAGAGCGTTGCGTTTCCCGATTACGACGGCTTCACGTTCGCCAACGGCAAAGTAGTCGAAGGATTGGAGCAACAGGCAGGAGTACAGTGGTTCGCCGGAGAATACGAGCTTGGCGACGGCGATTCCGAGGAACCGGTTCCGGTGCAACCCGCCAGCGGCGTGCGACCGCTGAAGAAAATCGAGCTGAGTCTGGACGGGGCTGGCGCGGCGCGCGTCACGCTGCCGGGATTGCCAGCCGCCGACAGCCCGCAGGAAGTCAACGCAGAACTCGAGTATTCGGATCCGAATGGAGAAGTGCTGACGACTTCGACGCGGGTAGCGTTGTGGCCCTCGAAAATCCTGCTGGGCATCAAGCCCGACGCCTGGACCCTTTCGAAGGACGAATTGAAGTTCCAGGTGCTCGCGCTCGATCTGAGCGGCAAGCCGATAAAGCAGCAGCAAATCGACGTGCAGCTTTACGTTCGCAACATGTTCACGCACCGCAAGCGGCTGATCGGCGGTTTCTACGGCTACGAAAGCGGCGCGGAGATTAGCAAGCTCGACTCCGCCTGCCAGGGCAGGACCGACGACAAGGGCCGTCTGTTCTGCGCGGTGAAGCCGCCGGTGTCCGGGAACATCGTCATGGGCGCGGTCGCGAAAGACAAGTCCGGCAATTTTTCCTACGCCAATGCGTCTGCCTGGGTCGCCGGCGGCGAGGCCTGGTGGTTCGACCAGGCCAACGACGATCGCATGGATGTGATTCCCGAGCGCAAGCGCTACGAGCCCGGGCAGACGGCGCAGTTCCAGGTACGCATGCCGTTCCGGCAGGCCACTGCGCTGGTGACAGTGGAGCGCGAAGGCGTGGTCGATTCGTTCGTGCAGCAACTGTCGGGCAACGCGCCGGTCATCAAGGTGCCGCTGAAGGGCAACTATGCCCCGAACGTGTTCGTATCGGTGCTGGTCGTGCGCGGCCGTGTTTCGGACGTGCAGCCCACCGCGCTGGTCGACCTCGGCAAGCCGGCGTTCAAAATGGGCGTCGCGGAAATCAGCGTCGGCTGGCGCGCGCACGAGCTCGGAGTCAAGGTGAGCGCCGACAAGGAAATCTACAAGGCGCGCGACAAAGCGCGCGTGTCGGTGCAGGTTACGCAACGTGCCATCGGCAAAGCGCCCAAGAGCGGCGAGGTCGCCATCGTGGCCGTCGACGAAGGGTTGCTGGAGTTACTGCCGAACGATTCCTGGAAATTGCTGGAGGCCATGATGCAACCGCGCGGCATCGAGGTGAATACCTCGACTGCGTCGATGCAGGTCGTCGGCAAGCGCCATTACGGCCGCAAGGCGCTGGCGCAGGGCGGCGGTGGCGGGCGGCAGACCGCGCGCGAGCTGTTCGACACGCTGCTGCTGTGGAAGGCGAAGGTGCCGCTCGACGAGAGGGGACGCGCGAGCGTCGATATTCCGTTGAACGATTCGCTGACCTCGTTCCGCATCATTGCGATAGCCGACTCCGGCATCGGCCTGTTCGGCACCGGCCAGACCTCGATTCGGGTGACCCAGGATCTGATGCTGTTATCGGGCCTGCCACCGCTCGTCAGGGAAGGGGATCGCTTCGACGCGCGCTTCACGGTGCGCAACGCATCGCAGCGTCAGACCGATGTCGAGGTCAACGGCAGTGTCGCCGGCCAGGCCTTGCCCGCGTCGCGCGTCACGCTCGCGCCCGGCGAGGCTCGCGAGGTCGGCTGGGACGTCACTGCGCCGTTCAACGTTGCCCAACTGCGCTGGGAAGTCGTGGCGGGGGAGGTGGGATCGTCCGGCAAGCCGCCTTCCGATCGACTGAAAGTACAGCAAAGAATCATTCCCGCCGTGCCGGTGCGCACCTACCAGGCCACGCTGGCGCAGATCGAGCAGCCGCTCGATCTTGCGGTGATGATTCCCGACGATGCCGTGCCGGGCCGCGGCGGCCTTCGCGTTTCGCTTACGCCGAAACTCGCCGACGATCTTCCCGGCGTTCGCGAGTACATGAGCCTGTATGTCTACACCTGCCTCGAGCAGCGTGTGTCGCGCGCCATCGCCTTGCGCGACAAGGCGTTGTGGGGGCGCACGATGGACGAACTGCCTGCCTTCCTGGATCGCGACGGATTCGCGAAGTACTTTGCATCCGAGCGGTTGGGCAGCGACACGCTGACGGCCTACCTGTTGTCGATTGCCGGCGAAGCCGGCTGGGAGATTCCCGCCGGTTCGCTGTCGCGCATGCGCGGCGCCCTGCGAAACTTCGTCACCGGCCGCGCCGGACGGGATTCACCGCTGCAGACCGCGGACCTGACGATCCGAAAGGTTGCCGCGCTGGAAGCCTTGTCACGCTATCAGCCGATCGAGCCGAACCTTCTCGATTCCATCGAAGCGGCGCCCAACCTTTGGCCGACATCGGCCGTGCTGGACTGGCAGAGCCTGATGCAGCGGGCCGACGGCCTCAAGGACCGCGAAAAGCATCTTGCCGCGACAGAACAAATCCTGCGCTCGAGGCTCAATTTCCAGGGCACCACCATGGGCTTTTCCACCGAGCGGCTGGACTATCTCTGGTGGCTCATGATCTCGGGAGACGTCAACGCCAATCGCATGCTGCTTGCAGTGGTGGACGACGACAAATGGCGCGACGACATCGCGCATCTCGTGCGCGGGACGCTTGGACGCCAGCAGCATGGACACTGGAATACCACGGTCGCCAATGCGTGGGGCGTGCTGGCGATGGAAAGATATTCGGCGAAGTTCGAGTCCGAGCCGGTTGCCGGTCAGGCACAGGCGCGGCTGGAAACGCAGCGGAACATTCTGGAATGGGAGCAGCATGTCAAAGGCGGCAGCTTCGATTTCAACTGGCCGGCCGCGCAGGCGACGCTGTCCGTGAGCCAGAACGGCAGCGGTAAGCCCTGGGTCACGGTGCAGAGCCGCGCCGCGATCCGGCTGAAACAGCCCATTTCCAGCGGCTACCGGATCGTGCGCACCGTCACGCCGGTCGAAACCAAGGCGCCGGGCGACCTGCGGCGCGGAGACACGGTGCGCGTGCGCCTGGAAATCGAGGCGCAATCGGACATGTCCTGGGTGGTGGTCGATGATCCCGTCCCGGGAGGAGCGGCGATCCTCGGCAGCGGGCTCGCCAAGGAATCGCAGATATTGTCCGCCGGCGAAGTCAAACGCGGTTTCGTCTGGCCGGCGTTCGAGGAGCGCAGTTTTGATGCTTTCCATGCCTATTACCGCTTCGTTCCCAAGGGAACCTGGGTAGTGGAGTACACCGTCCGCCTGAATAATCCGGGCCGCTTCGAGTTGCCGCCGACTCGCGTCGAGGCGATGTATGCGCCGGAGATGTTCGGCGAATTGCCGAATGAGCCCGTGACGGTGAATCCGTGACGGACGTGCCCGACTTCGCTGGATACCGGGCTTCGCCCATAACGACGTGACGATCGTAAGAACGAAGACCGGAATTGGCCTCATCGGCCGCTTAATATCTTTGGACAGATTGAGATCGATCGTCACGACCGTCACGTTCGTCACGACCGTCACGATCAGCGGCATGGCGGATGCCGCAACTGGCGTGCCCACCTTCGACGATGTGAAGAGCGGTTGGACCTCCACCGAAGGCGTCCTGCTAGACCGCCACGGCGCGCCGATCCACGAATTGCGCGTGATCGAGCAGGGCAGGCGGCTCGCCTGGACGCGGCTCGACGAGATATCGCCGGCGGCGCTGGCGACCATCATCCGCGCGGAAGACAAGCGCTTCTACCAGCATCACGGCGTGGACTGGCTGGCGATGTCGGACGCCGCACTCGATACGCTGCTGTTCTCGCAGCCGCGCGGCGCATCGACCATATCGATGCAGGTCGCCTCGCATCTGAACGCCGCGCTGAGGCCTACGCGCCAAAAGCGCACGATGTCACAGAAGTGGGACCAGATCGCCGCTTCGCGGGAACTGGAGAAATCCTGGAGCAAGCGGCAGATTCTCGAGGCTTACCTCAATCTCTCCACCTTCCGCGGCGAGTTGCAGGGGCTCGGTGCGGCTTCGCGCGCGCTGTTCGGCAAGGACCCCAGCGGTCTCGACGAACCGGAGTCGCTGCTGCTCGCCGTGTTGTTGCGCGGGCCGAATGCAAAGCCCGAGGGCGTTGCCAGGCGGGCTTGCCAGCTTGCGGCAGACATGAAAGCCGAAGTTGGCTGCGTGCAACTGCAGCGGCTGGCACTGTCGGCGCTGCCGGCCACGCTAAACATCGCGCCGCGTGTCGCGCTGGCACCGCACATCGCGCGCGCACTGCTGTCGCCAAATCATCCGCGTGTGCAGACCACGCTCGATGCCGAACTGCAAGCTTACGCGACGGAGTTGCTGCAGCAACAGTTGGCAGCCCTCGGCGAGAGCCATGTTGCCGATGCCGCCGCGCTGGTTGTGGACAATCGCAGCGGCGAGGTGCTGGCTTACGTCGGCAACGCGGGTAGTTCCACAAGCGCGATCTACGTCGACGGCGTGCGGGCCCCGCGCCAGGCCGGATCGACGTTGAAGCCTTTCCTCTACGAAATGGCCATCGAGCGCAAGCTGATCACCGCAGCCTCGCTGATCGACGATTCGCCGGTGAACCTGATCACACCCAGCGGGCTCTACGTTCCGCAGAACTACGACCGCGATTTAAAGGGGCTGATCAGTGCGCGCACGGCCTTGTCGTCTTCGCTGAACGTGCCGGCCGTACGCACCTTGATGCTGGTGGGCGCGGAGGCGTTCGTCGAACGCCTGCAGATGCTGGGATTCGACGAGATCATTCACGATGGCGATTACTACGGTTTTTCCCTGGCCCTGGGCTCCGCGGAAGTCAGTCTCTGGCAATTGACCAATGCCTATCGCGCGCTGGCCAACGGCGGCCAGTGGTCGCCGCTCAAGATCGAGAGGGCGCT
>Ga0137438_1000026_pt1 | contig 18105 bp, 18 predicted proteins | sample EasRivERMGT157_2_FD_102327 | JGI IMG/M metagenome (GOLD analysis project Ga0137438, IMG submission 102327) | Soil microbial communities from meander-bound floodplain in the East River, Colorado, USA - East River MetaG ERMGT157_2 | ecosystem: Environmental > Terrestrial > Soil > Floodplain ... | reverse complement strand
GTTTGTCATGAATCAAAGTATATAAATGAAATGATTGACGGACAAGGTTTAACCGGAGTCCTTGCTTCCATTAGGTTGACTTACACCCCCCCCGGTGATAAAATCAAACGGGATGAGAAAACTTATTTTCATGACCGTAGTTTTATTTTTATTTTCCACCCTGCATCTGTCCGCCGCGCAGGAAGACTCACCCACGTCGTTCAACACTGCAAAAAGACAATTAACTTTTTCGTTTGGGTATGGCGAAGCTTACCCCGGTCTGGGAGAAACAGAGACCAGGGTAAGGGACATTGATTTCGTATTGAAATATGGACACTTCCTGTCTGGAGAAATAGGAAGCTCCTGGTATCGGGGCAGGCATGAGATACTGGCAGAAATCCCTTTTTATTATGTTGTAAGCCCCAAATCTGCGATCATGGTCGGGATCAATTTCCTCGCATGCTGGAATTTCACGGCCTTATCCAGGACAATAGTGCCGTATATATTCGCCGGCGGCGGACCGCTCTATACTAATCTGAACCTGCCCGAAATGGGGGCGAAGTTTAACGGCAACTACCAGGCCGGAGTGGGCACCCATTATTTCATTAAAAGAGACGTAGCGATAGATTTTACGGCCCGTTATCACCACATATCGAACGCCGGTACTGCTGATCCCAATGTGCCTTTGAACTCTACAAAGGTGTTCGTTGGACTCTCTCGTTTCTGGTGATTCTCATCAGCAAGGTTTCCTTTGGCTGAATCGGGATTGTGATCAAAGCCGAAGATAATCGGCATCGGTATTTTGAGATATAACGACAAACTCTGCACAGTTGTGCATGCTCAACTAACATTATCAAATGAGAGGTGAAGGTCATGTCAAATCATGTTACGGAAAAGGCATTTGGTGTCTACACGCGGAACGCGGCATTCATCCTGCGAATCTGCCTCGTATTTGTGATAGCGATTTTAGTGCCCGTGGCGGCATTGTGCGGACCGGACAGGCTTGTCGACAGCAATGAATACAAAGACAAGGGTTTTCATCCGGGTATCATCAAGGACTACGGCGACATGGTCAAAGGAGACGGCGTCGACTGGGTGTGGGCAGCCTCCTCCGCAAAACTCGGCAATTACAAGGTAAAGGTAGGATCCATTACCAACAAGTCCGAATCGCACAGCAAATCACTGGTAGATTCGGTCAAGTCCATTTTCTCGAATTACTTTGCTGACGTTGCAGGAAACAATGGAACGCTGACCGCTGAAATGTGTATCACAGAGGTTCAGCAATATGCTCCGGGCAAGGCATGGATACCGTTCGCGGGCGGCCACCAAATGCAGGCTGGCATCGGCATCGAAATTATATTACGCGATCAGAATAACAAGACGGTTGCAAAGCTCAGGCATTTCGACCGCCGCGGAATGGATGTCAAGGACGCTGTGGAAGAAGTAGCCGACCATATGGTGAATTACATATCCAAACATTAGAGAGAGTCACAGCTGTTTGTAATGCCTTGAGGGAGGAGCAATTTGAATTGCTCCTCTTTTTTTTATCCAAAGCGCATCTCAGAGCGACAGGTCGCCCTTCAGATTTTTATTGCAGACCTTTGTGCAAAGTAGTAAAATTTCTTGAGAGATTATGGCATGTCAGGGAGGTCACATGAAACACAGTTATAAAATAGTAATATTGGTTACACTGATAATCAGCAGCATGACCGCAGGATGCAGCGGAGTACACACGCTTTATCATGCATACAGCCCCAAACCAATATATCCCGAGCTTAGAGATACTGATAAATATCCTATTGTTGATTCACTACAGCCTGAGTTGAAATGGAAGGATATAAGGGACGAAGAAGGCCAGACTTATGATTTGTGCATATGGAGCCCCACTTCCGACGGTCCAGGCTTAAGAATACTCACCCGCTCATGGAGTGAAAGCTGGGGGATACCCATCTACTATGTCCAGAATCTGACCGTTAATTATCATAAGGTCGAGAAACAGCTGATGCCAGATACACAATATAACTGGTCGGTCCGCCTCCGCAAAGGAGAGGAGGTGTTTCGCTGGGCCGGCTTTAGTCAGACTGAGCAAATCCTTGATACCACGCGTTATGTCAAAAATATCCCCTATGGCTTTACAACACCGAGGGACATAATGCCCGGCTCGAATACCCATGACACAATCACGTCAAATCTTGATACTTCAGCTGCCACACTCGACACGCCATCAATAAGTGGCTCCCGTACGACTCAATCTGCCAATCCGACTTTTATTATGATGCCCTGAGTTCATGGAACTGATAGCACAAGGAAGGAACCATCCCAATTAGTACAATAGAGAAAAGGCAATCAGCGATAGCATTGGTCCGAAGGAGCTTAATGGCAAAGGGATGTTGCCGATATATTTCGAAAACAAGCAGCCAGTGAGAATCTCCCTACTGTTGACTTTCAGGTGATCTTTCCCAGTCATCGCCTGATCTTGCCGCTTGCCGTCTTAGGCAAATGGTCGACGCGCTCGAAATCTTTCGGGACCTTGTATTGTGCCAGCCTCTGATAGCAAAACCTGCGCAGGTCGTCCGGATCGAAGTCTTCGCCTGAACCTTGTTTTAGAACGATCTTTGCTATCGGCAGTTGTCCGTACTGAGGATGAGGGACCCCGAATACCATGGACTCCTCTACAAGCGGATGCTGATTAATGACTGACTCTACTTCGTAGGCGAAAACCTTCATCCCCGCAAAGTTAATTACATCTTTATCGCGGCCGACAATGGTCAGGAAACCGGCGTCATCAATCATTCCGAGGTCCCCTGTTTTAAACCACCCTTCTTTCAGGATGGCCTCCCTGCTCTGCCATGGAGAGTAATAAGCGTCCAGCATCCCTTTTCCTTTTATGTGGATCTCGCCTGTCCCGTCAGCGTCCTTGTTTACAAGCGCAACATCATAGTCGGGAAGCGCCCTCCCCACTGAACCCCGCTTGTCGGTTGAAATCCTTATGAACGGCAGACCTACCTCGATGATCCCGTATGCTTCGGTTAGCTCAAAGCCGAACCGGGCTGAAAATGCATCAGCGATCTCGTCCGGCAGTTTCATGGCCGTAGAGATTGCCATGCGTATATCTTTCAGAGACTCGGCGGAAAGCAGCCCTGAGCGGGCAAGCAGGTTGTAGTGAAACGGAGAGGCATAAATGAACGTCCCCTTGTGGCTTATCACGCCCTCTATCAGGGCCTCCGGAAAAGGTCGGGCGCATAATACGATAGTCGCCGCTCGACGCAGGTAAAGCAGGATGGAGACGACAAAGTGATAGCTCATGGAGAGGACCCACAAGACGGTATCATGGTGCATGAGCCCGAGGCCCTTATCGGCCGCATCGGTCCTCTCGATAATTGTTTCATGCGAGAGGACGACCCCCTTGCTGGTCCCGGTAGTGCCGGAACTGAAACGGATGAACGCCGGGTTAATCCCGTAATACTCTTTGCAAGGCCCTTCGACATTGTGCATCTTTTTTATGAAGAACTCTTTTCTGTAAAACCCTTCAGACTTCAGGGCCGCGGCATCGCCGGAGTCATAAACACCTTTTTCAAAGACCAGGAAGTCCAGGGCTATCCTGTCGATCGTAGCCCCGATTTCAGCGGCGGGCTGTTCCGGGGAAATCGGGACGATCACTGCACTCAGGGAGAGAATAGCCAGGCTGGCGCTTATATAATCGATGCTGTCTCCGCAGAGAAGACCCACGCGATGATACTGCGCGACGCCTTTCTCACTCAAAGCTTCCGCTATCTTCCCGACTGATGAGAAGAGCTGTCCATAGGTCAGCATGCCGTCGCCTTCGACTACCGCCGCCTTGTCCTCAAACCCTCTGGTTTCAAGCTTTATAGTCTCGTAAACGTTCATATCATATCTTGCGAATATAATCCCTGTGTATTGCCCGCAGAGCAAATATATACTTCGTCCCGTTCACGATGGCCCTGAAAATCTCGCGGGTTGGAACTTTTACTTTGTTCATCCGCAGCGGATTCATGCTCCACGCCAGCCTGTAAAGACGGGCGAAATGCGCATAGAATCTGTCGATTGGGAGCTTTGTAGGCAGCAGGGTATGCATGCAGTCATAGAAAAGATACGGATCGCAGATGAATTCATCTTTGTGCTTGTGCCAGAGTTCGGTCCCCGGTGACGGGGAAAAGACCGTGAATGAAACCTCGGCGGGGCTGATGTCCCTGATGGCCTTTTCGACACTCAAAAAATCTTCTACAGAGAAACCGGGGTCTACCATAAGGCTCCCGTGCAGCGTGATGCCGATTTCGCGCAGCAGGGACACGGCTTTCATATTGGTTTCCACCGTCGTCCTTTTTTTGTAGTTCTTCAGCCGCTCTTCATCCATGGCCTCAAGTCCGACATAAACAATGCTGAGTCCGGCATCTTTCCAGAGACGGAACAGGTCGGGACGTCTGACGATCGTGTCCGCCCTGGCCCAGCTTACATATTTCTTTTTGATGCCCCGTTCAATGAGGAGTTTCGCTATTTCGGTCATCCTTGCCTCATTCAGAAAGGTCTCGTCATCAACAAAGTAGATATGGTCTTCCTTGATCGATGCGATTTCATTAACGACGCTTTCCGGGCTCCGTTCCAGGTACTTCTTGCCCATAATGTGGTGTACGACGCAGAAGGAGCATGTGAATTTGCACCCGTACGAGGTCCTTACCGAAGCAATGCGCGGGAACATCGTCTCAAGTTTATTACCCTCGTTGGCCGCAGTCCATGCTGAAAAGTAGCGTGATCTCTGGACCAGGTCCCTGCGGGGCAGAGGAATATCATTGACATCGGGGTATTCCGGCGGCAGCGCCCCGGCCTTTTCCATAAAGTCGGGATCATTCCGTGACAGTGCCACCATCCCGAAAGAGAGCGGCAGCCCCTGCTTGAATCTCCTTAAAAGTTCTCCAAAGGTCGTTCCGCCTTCGCCGCGGACGATGATATCGATGTCCTCCACGGCATAGTCGGCAGGGGAAATCGTCGCATGTATCCCCCCGACAATTACCAGCACATTGGGGTCCTCGGCTTTCGCTATGCGCGCCAGCTCTTTAACCCTCTCAAACTGGTTGCTGTATCCCGTAAAGCCTATTATGTGCGGCTTCACTTCACGAAGCTGCTTATGATAAACCGCCATCGGATCTTTCTCAAGAGTCATGTCGCAGATGGTCACAGAGTCCTCACCGGGTACAGCCCCTGCAACGATTTCAAGCTCCAGCGGTTCGAGGTGCAGAAAATCATTAAGGCGTTTGGCAACGAGAAGATATGAATGGGGCTTGACGAGGAGAATGCGGAGCGGGCCGTCCACCTTTGAACGGAGATTGCCGGTCATTTCCTTGCGGCTGTTTCCTCTAGTCATATGAGACTCCTTTCTACTTGTATTTACCATCCGTCACTTCGGGACATCTTCCATTAATAACCATAAAGGCAGCTGCAAAACCTGCCTGCTCTCCAAGCGCCATGCAGGTACCCATGACCCTTGTAGATCCGAGCGCTTCATGCGAAACGGAAATGCAACGGCCTGCGCAAAGCAGATTGGTCAGGTTCCGGACCTTGATGCAGCGGAAAGGGATTTCATAATAATCGCCTGCCCTTACATATCTGTAAACCGTTCCCCTGTCCTTGTCCCATAATTCTACAGGCCACGAATTACGTACTATACCGTCATCGAATTTCACTGCATCCAGAACATCCTTTTCGGTAAGGGTATACTCCCCGCAGACCCGCCTTCCTTCTCTCTCCATAGCCCGGCCGGATGTTTCAGCTATGTATGACTCGCTGAATGCCGGCAGGACATCGGCCAGGCAGCGATGTACAAGGGCGGACACTCTCCCGGCGTCCTCTCCCTCGGACGGGTCGATGCTTATTTTGCAGTATCCTTCATCCGGAGATTCACCCGGGCTGTATGCCGAAAACCTTGCGTACGGGGGGAGGACATTCTTCCTCACTGCCTCGTTCAAGTAGTATGGGACTTTGATCGCAAATGTCTCATCGTTTCCCTTGATCCCTTTGATGCGAATCGTATGCCCGGCAAGTTGCATCTGTTCAGGGGCAGCCAATTCAAACGAAGCCCCTGCCATTGCAGACACGGACCCGCTGCCTGAACAATCTATTACAACCTCAGGAACTATTTCATAAAATATTCCGGCAGAATTGACCGCAACCATGCTGATCCGCCCACCTGACTTTTCGACGGCAATTGCCTCAGACGAGTCGTAAATGGTTAAGAACGGCTCTTGCGCGCAAAGAGAGTTGAAGATATTGCGGAGGTCCTCTCTCGCATAAGGAAGGACATAAACCAGACCAATTTTTTCTACAGTCCGGTGAGGGGGGACTGCATGTAAATGTCCGACGATTTCACGAACGATTCCCGGATTGAGGGTCTCTGTCGGAAATGGGCCTCCGTTCAGGTAGAGACCGCAAATGTGACGCAGCAGCCCTGAATATGCTGCACCGCCGAGAAAGGCCTCCTTTTCCACCAGCGCCGTAGGTATGCCGCTGCGCGCCGAGGCCAGGGCGGCAGCCGTCCCGGAGACCCCTCCGCCGACAACGAGAACGCCGACCCGGACAGATTTCCGCTCCGCCGAACTCACAAGCTCTCTCTCATTCTTTCTTCCAGCATCTGAATATCCTCATCTTCGATAAGGCCTTCTATATATGAGACGACCATCGTGAGCCGACCGTTAAAATAGTTGAAGAAAAATCCAAGACCGGGGGGCACAGGCACCCGCGGCATATGAAAAATATTTGTAATCTCAGCACCCATAAAACCGGAGGCCATGGAGGGTCCTTTCCCCAGATATGAAAAACAGAAAGAGGCGATCCTCCCTTTGAAGGGGATACGGAATATCTTTTTCATCAGAGACAGGGGGGCTATCCTGGTAAGCAGGCACGCTTCAGCGACATCTGCCGGCATGCCGGATTTCACCTGATCGTACATCTGCTGTTTGATCGTATTTATCGTGCTCTTAAGATCAACCGTCTCCTCAGCAAGGACCTTGAAGAACAGGTATGAGACATGGTTAAAAAAAAGTTCCTGCCGGATGTCCCCGCTGCCTCTCATGTCGAGAGAAACCGGGACCACATAATTAGGCGCAGCCATGCCTTTTCTTTGAAAAAGCCCGCGCACCGCCTGAACAGTGACCGCCAGCAGATACGGCATCTCCATCATGAACCCGGCACTGTTATCCGCGTTATCATAAATCTTCGCCGTCTCATCGGCCCCGAAAGAGACCACCTTATACCGAAAAGCCCTGTCATTTCCCGATGGGACAGGCAGGGCGTCGGGCGTCGGTTTCGAAAGAGAGATGATCTTGCGGTTGAGATTTCTGCCCGCAATAAACTTCCTTCCCCAGTCGGAAAGACATGCCGGGGCCGTCAAACAGACTCCTTCTTCGATACGGGATTCATCGCCCTCCGTAAGGAATTGACGGAACAGATGCAAAAAAGATTCGGCGCCGCGGGCGTCGAGCAGACGGTGATCGAACGTCATTGCAAAACAGGCCCGCCCCCCGCCTTGAACAAGATGAAAAGACAGGTGTTCATTTTCGTCCTTGAATAACCGGTTGACCCCATTCTCCAGGAAAGAAAAGACATCGTTCAAAGAGGAGAATGCCTGCACCCGGTGAACGTCGAGATTTACTCCAACAACTGCCTTTCCGGGTATTTTCCAGAGAGGTGTGAGATTCAGGTCGCGCGAAACACGGCCCTCGACAACAGGAAACTTCCGGATAAAGCTTTCGAGACGGCTGCGAAGCAGCGGCTCGTCTATCTCTCCATCAAGCATGAAAACGATCTGGGACATATTCCCCGCGCAGGTCACCGTTTTGAGCATGCAGTCCAAAGCGTTGATTATCCAGTCAGCGCCGGAGAGGTACCGTCTGTGCTTCGATGAAGGGATAACAAACCCCATTCTAAAGCTTCCCGGCGATAAAAGATGCTAACGCGTCTACCGTCTCAAGGTCTTTCTTTGTCAGGTCCAGTTCGATCAGCCGGAGATTGAAACTCTTTTCTATAAAAACGAGTATCTCAACAAAGCTGAGGGAATCGATTCCCATCTCATGCAGCGGGGTCTCCACTGCGATAGAAGACTTGTCCCTCGACGTTATTGAGGCAATTCCCTGCCTGAGTTTGTCTTCGATTTCTTCTTTTGTCATTTCAGTGATTATCCTTTATTAAGATAGATGACCGCTTTTTCGCGGTTACAGTCATACCTGATGCATCTGATCGATTCAATGCCGGAGGCGCCGGTCTTGTCGAGGAGCTTCAGGCCGTGGGGATTCTCCCAAACGGGGTTCGCATAATATTCCTGTCGTTTGAGCATCAGCGCCCCGACCGCACAATTGAAGGCGCTTCCGATCATCATGCTGCCGAATAACGGAGAGTATGCGGCGAGGGGCGAATCGGAAAATGAAGCGCGATACGGAGATTCGTCCGGAAGCATGCCGTCAGTATCGATAATAGACACATCGGAGGTCTTCCCACCATCAGCGCCATCGTCTCCGATTGAGATGGTACCAACCTTACATAAAATCTTCCCACCCGGTTCTTTGCAAAGCAGAAAGAAGACTGCGCCTTCTCCGGGGACCTGATACGCCGGGTTAAGATTGAACGGGCGGATCATGCCGTCGGGGGCCGGCATCAGCTTATTGTCGTAAACGTATCGCAGTACTTCGCCATACTGATCGGCAACTCCTGCAAGGACGTAATCACAGCTCCCTGAATCAAGCCACAGGCGGGCCAGTTGCAATGCACTGTGGAAAGAGGTCATGAAATTCGTGATTGTCAACGTCGGTCCCTGGATATTCAGAGACTCCGCAATGTATGAAGCGGCCGCATTATGAACGGAGTTAGAAAACTTGGACGGAGAGACGTTGGCATCGCCGTAATCGAGGATATCATCGAGGAAGCCGAACGTGGTTACGTGCGGACCGAAGGCAGTGGCCAAAATCAGCCCGGTCCTTTTTCCATCGAGGCCGCCGAGACCGCTGCACGATACAGCATCAGCGGCGGCAAGCACCGACATCTTGCTGAATTTATCTGAGCGCCGGAGCCCCTTCAGCACGCCCTTGTCCCTGATTGCGGCAAGGTCGACCTGATAGGAGAAAATCCCCTTGCTGTCTGCTGCAGGCCGCTGCCAGGGCGATTCAAGCACCCGCTCCAGTTGCTCAATGCCGAATCCACCGGCAAAGACCAGTCCTATACCCATGATATACATCAGTCTGTTGTCCTCAACACGATCACCGAGTTATTCCCTCCGAAGGCCAGGGATGTAGAGAGGGCATATGCGCCGCTGATTGCGGTCTTTCCACTGACAGGAGATATCCCGATCTCCTCATCAAAGGTCTTGAACCCGGTGGTCCCGGGGACCCAGCCAGCCCTGAGCCCGGCAGCAGCAAAAACTGCCTCGATACCTCCTGCGGCGCCAAGTGTATGGCCGGTGCAGCCCTTTGTGGAGACCATTTTGATCCCCTTTCCGAACAATTCCAGAATCACTCTTCCTTCTACTTTATCGTTATCATGGGTAGCCGTGCCGTGGGCGTTAATGAAGCTGATCTTGCCAGACGCTATACTCGGCTCGATGCCCGATTCATCCAGTGCCCTTGCAATGGCCTTCTTCAGCCCGGCGCCGTCAGGCCTCGGAGCAGTCAGGTGATACGCATCGGCGGCAGACCCGTATCCGGTGAGCTGTAATCCGGAAGTTATTCCCCTCCTGCGCGCCGAATTCATGGTCTCCAGGATCAACACACCGGCGCCCTCTCCCAGGTTCAGCCCTCTTCGGTCTCTGTCGAACGGGGCACACATTTCATGACTGACGATGCCCAATGAATTGAAACCGCAGTAAGGCACCCGGTTCAGCTCATCAGCCCCTCCGGCAATCGCGATATCGCAAAGCCCTCCCCTGAGCCAGGATAAGGCTACGCCTATCGCATCAGTGCCCGATGAGCACGCATTCACGACGGTCATCTTGGGGCCGTTTGCGCCGATCCTCTTTGCTATAAAACTCGCCAGGTTTCCATCCAGATATCTTTCCACGGCGGTCAAAGGGGCTGAACCCTCTCGCCTGAAAGTACTGTAAAAATCGATATCGTTCAACTGGCTGGCAACCGTAGTTCCCATGCAGACTCCCACACGAAGCGCGGACAATACACCCTCAAGACGTGCATTCCTCAGCGCTTCATCTACGGCGCACATGGCCAATCCAGCCGTCCTGCGGCCCTCCATCAGGAATTTGTCCGGTATCTGCGCAACTTCAAAGACGGGACGGTCCAGGGGGGTCTGAAACAGGGTCACCTGTCCGGCATTTCTCCTGCCGTCGGCAAGAGAATCAAGGCTCTCTGCAAGATTGCCGCCGGCTGCGGATATGACCCCAACACCGGTAATAAGCACGCTCTCTTTCATGACATGCGAATGCAGCGGCCGGTTTAGAACCCGCCCCTACTTTTTGTTGTCATAAACATAATTCGCAAGCGTATCGATGGAATAGAATATCTCTTTACCCTTATCCATGTCCTTGATCTCGATACTGAAATTACGCTGGAGGAGGACTACGATCTCGACCGCATCAAGAGAATCCAGTCCCAGTCCCTCGCCGAACAGGACCTCATCATCCTTGATGTCTGCCGGGTTGATGTCCTCCAGGGAAAGGTCCTTTACCAGCATTTCTTTCAGACTCTTTCTTATTTGTGCTAATTCTTCAGACTTGTTGTTTTGCATCATTACACTCCTTAGCTCATTTTTCGGCAGCGCTATTTTTTTTGATGTTCCATAAATCGCTGAATACGTACCACTGAAACGGAGAGCGGCAGGCATATGCCTCCAGTATCGAGGCAAATTCCTGAACGCAGCCCTTTATCCTCTCATGCTTTTTACCTCTCGGACCGGCAGGGGGCATTATTATGTTGGAGATGTCCACCAGATATTTCTTCGAAGAAACTTTCGTCGACAAGAGCACGACCACGGGGCATTGTGCTGCGGCTGCTATCATGAAAGCCGAATAGGGGAGATGTACCTTTTCCCCCAGCAAAACAGCCTCGACAATATTATTTCCATAACTGCGGTCCCCCATTATTGAAACAATATTGCCCTCGCTGATCGCCTGCATCATCTCGACAACACTGTCGAGGAATTTTTCCGGGGCAATAATCCTGATCCTGCTGTCTCCACTATCGACTTTCAATGCGCGTCTCACTGCATCATTGTCCTCAGGCCGCATCAGCAGGTAAACAGTCCTTCCGAATCTCTCGAGGGCCGTCATCGCTATCTGCCAGTTGCCGACATGAGCAGTCACCAGGACAATCCCTTTTCTGGTATCATCCAGCACGGCCCTTATTTTATCATATCCGTAAATTTGCACGTCAAACTTACAAACACCTGCAATGGCCGCATGACGGTCGATAAGGTTCTTGCCCTGATTGATGAGTATCCGGTAGACAAACAAAATCTGCCGAAAGGTCCCGGCCCCCTTAAAACGCCTTTTAGTGTATGCCATGCATGAGGATACCGCCGTCTTGTCGAAAGCCAGATAGTACAGGCTTACGAAGTAGAGAAGTCCGTATGCTCCCGAAAGACCGAACAGTTTCAGGGAGGCGCCGAATATCCAGAACCCCAGCCTGTTACCGCGCTTTTTCACGACCTCCTGTGTGGCCGGCATCAAAAACTCCTTGCCTTTTTGAACAGAGAGGCGGTTGTGTAGAAAACAGCTCCGACGAGAATGGCGCCGGCCGGAGCTACTATCAAAGAGCCGAGAAACCACTCGAACAGGCGAGAAGAAAACTGCGCAAAGACTGTAGCAAAAGAAAGGTCCGTAAGCCAGTATCCGTGTCTCAGGTAAAAACCCACCTCTATACACAGGGCCGGCACAAGAGGAGGCATGCACAAGTGTTGAACGTTCACGGCCACTATCTTATTCAAATTGAGCCGCGCAGCTACGTAGAGAATCACTAATGTATGGACGAACAGCAGGGGAAGCGCCCCGAAAAATATGCCTACAGCCGCCGCCATCGCCAGGCCGCCGGGAGTCGCATTTTCCTTCAGCAGCATCACGAAAAACCTGGCGGGGTGTCTCAGAAAGGTCAATTCGGGCTTTTTCACATCCGCCACAAGCTTACGGTGCCTGACAGGCAGCAGACGTCTGCCAACAAGCATGGAATGGACCAGTGAAAGGCGCAGATTGTCCAGAAACGGCTTGAAGCTCGAAACACGCTCTCCCGGGGGTGGATAATAGACATCGATCGGCACAGTCCTGAGTTGCAGGCCGGCCCAGACCGCCTTCGCCAGGACCTCGGCCTCGAAATCATAATGGAATCCTTTGAACTGCATTTGATTCAAATATTTGACCGGATAGGCGCGGAAACCGCTCTGGCAATCATCTATCTCCACACCGGTTTCCATCCGCAGCCAAAAGTTGGCAAACTTTCTTCCAAAGCGGCTCTTCCCCGGAACATTGTCCGTATCGAAATCCCGGCAGCCGACAAGAATATCAGAATCGCTTTCCAGCAGCAAGGGAATGAACTTCCTGATGTCTTCAGGATAGTGTTGTCCATCAGCATCGATAGTGATCATATAAAGTCCGCCCTTATCTTCGATATATCGTGCAGCCGTGCGGATCGCAATACCCTTGCCCAGGTTCTTTTCATGCCTGAGCAGCGTAACATCAAGACCGGCGAGCAGGGCGGCAACATCTGCATCCGTGCTTCCGTCATCGATGACGACGACATTCTCCAGTATGGCGCGGCAACCTGCTGCAACTTCCCTCACTGTCTTCTCGTTGTTGAAGACAGGGATGGCGCACCATATCCGTTCCAGTTCCATGTGTCTGTTGCGCGGCACTATCTCTTCTTCTTTAGGAGCATGTCCCATAATGTACCGGTATACCCGGTCTTATGCAGGACCCTCGTAATATTATCAAACGAATCAGGAGGGAATACGCAGTGCCTGACATCGGCGAAGGCCTTGGTCAGTGTCTCTTCCAGCCACTCTCTTTCTGTTGCCGGAGAGAGATAATAGACCGGCTTCAGCATGTCCTGGTCTGAGGAGATGACATTCTCCTGGACCGCGATCCGGGCAAGCGGCGTATTAGGCAATATCCTTATGCCCATAAATATGAACACGACGCTCCCAGTCAATCTTTTTAAATTCTCTATCCCCTCGTAGACGGTTTCCCTTGTTTCGCCCGGTCCGCCGAACATAAAAAAATGGGAAATAGCGACCTTATGCCTGGTAAACAATTCGTTGCATTCAATAATGTCCTTAAAGGTGAACCGTTTCCCCATCCGGTGAAGAGTAATATCGGTTGTGGCATCGGAGCCGATTTCAGCCGCCACAAGTCCGGTCTGTCTCATCTTTTCCAGGATCTCGTCGTTGAGTCCTCGCGGCTGAAAGAAGCCTGTCCAGGGTGTGCTGACATTCCGCCGGATCATTTCCTCTATGACCTCCAGGTACGCGCCCTCATCGTCATTGAATACGGAATCCACAAAGAAGATGTATTTGGCCTTATGCTTGTCCCGGAGAGCTTCAATATCATCGACCACCTGTCCGGGGTCCCTCCTCCTGATTCGGGAACCCTCCAGGATGGGATAGGAGCAATAAACGCACTGGTGCGTGCAGCCGCGCTTTGTCTGCACGGCAGCGATATTACCGCTCTGCAGATAATACGACATCAGCCGCTCGTCATACTTGGCCGAAGGGATCTCACCCCTCGCAAGGCCTATTTGGGGTCCGATGAGACGTTCTTCGGGATAAATCCCTTTCTCGGCCCTGTCGGCAAGATCGACCATCAACACCTCGCCTTCACCAATGACGCCATAATCGGCCTCTGTCTCGCTCAGTATCAGGTCCGGCATGAGTGAGAAGCCCGCGCCTCCCAGTATTATCCTGGCGTCGGAGACCTCCCTGATTTTCTTAACTATATCCTTGACAACGTCGATGTAATACTGCTCGCTCACAAGATTGACGTTGTCGATATTGCGGATAGAGATGGCGATGAGTCCAGGGTTGAAGGTCCCGATCTCCTGTGCGAGCGCCTCCATGGAATTCTTCCTTTCGAGAAAGTCGGACTGCTGCACTTCATGACCCGCGTTCGTCAATGCAGCTGCGATCATGCTGAGACCGAGGGGATAGACCGGATAAGGGGTAACTGCAATATTCGATGAGATTAACAGTACCTTCATCTGGACCCTACGATCTTATTTTTATCATGCCCCCAGCCACGGCCCTTGCGCGTGGCATTTTTATATGTACCGTCCGCCTTTTCCTTTTCTATGACCTTCATGAAGAGCTTCGCCATTTTAACGGGCTGACTGCAGTCGGCGTAAAAAGTGTCCCAAGCGTAATGGTACATTTCCTGCAATTTTTCAGCGCTCATCTTCGCAGGCTTGAAGACAACCTCCCCCGCCGTATACTGCGCCCAGTCATTATGCAGAATTCTTCCTTCCTCCATGAGCTGCTCCCTGATGGGGGTATGAGGGAAAGGTGTCAGAATGGTAAATTCCGCCAGGTCCAGGTCAATTTCAAGGAGAAAGTCGATAAGCCTTTTTATGTAATCTTCGTCATGATCATCCGTGCCCAGAATAATAGTCCCCTCGACTCCTATACCCCTTTCCTGCAGACGCTTGACACGCTTCTTTATGTAATCAGAGGTATCAAAAATAGCCTGGTAGACATACCAGCAGCCGGCCTCAGCCGCCAGGTCCAGTATCTCATCATCGTCCTTGATAGGATGGGATATCCATTTTTTCTTCAGGGGGATCAGTGCCTTGAATAGCTGCTTTTCCCACTCGTCATCTTGCGCGAGAGAGTTGTCGACGATGAACAGGCGGTTATTGTCTATTCCGTTCAACTCCTCAATAAAGGAATCGATAGGCCTGGGCCTGAACTTCCTGCCACCAAGGTACGGAGTGCAGCATGGGAAGCAATTGAACCTGCATCCGCGCGAGGCGTGGACAAGGTCGACCATTTGCATGCCTCGGTAGTTGTACAACTGACGATTCAGGATGTCGCGCCTGGCGGGGCCTATCAGCCCTGTGTCAGGATAACTCCTGAGATAGTCGTATGTCCTTTTCAATTTTCCATTAGCCAGGTCCCGGATTACTTCTTCGAAATGTCCTTCCGCTTCACCCAGGAATACGGCGTCTGCATGCTGAAGGGCCTCTTCATGGTGCAGCATCGTTGCGATACCGCCGGTGATGACCGGGACACCCTCTGCCCGGCAGCGATCGGCTATCTGCCATGCCCGTGGGGTCTGGCATGTGAGCATAACGGAGAGCGCTACCAAATCGGCCTTGTCGCTGAAATCGATCTCCTCGACATTTTCATCGAAGAAAGAAATCTCCACATCCCGCGGGATGGCCCCCGCAAAACAGACAGGTCCGTGAGGAGGCAGGTGAAATTCAGTCTGCCCGTTCAATTTCGGCCACTTCGGATAAATAATTTTTATTTTCACTTGGAACATTTCCTCTCTTTGAGTTTTGACGTTTTCTCTATTATTTCCAGGATGTCGAAGCGCCCACCAGTCAATTGCCCGGCCTGCGCAATATCACGCCAATACCTCCGGCCGGAACATTCTCCATCCTTCATCAGCACAAAGCAGATCGCCGCATCCTCCTCAAATACCCCCGCAAGCATCGCCGGAACATTATCGAGGAGCATGGTTTCCGCCGCAGCATCCATTATCAGCTTCAAAGGGTCTCCGGTGCCGGTCATATAATAAAGCGGCCCCTGCAATCCGAAATGTATGGCAGCCTCGCCAAGGGGACTCGACGGCAAGGTATATATAAACAGATTACCCCTTGATATGGTCCTCCCGCTTTCAAGATAATCCCTGAAATACCTGACATCGGAATCAAGAGACCCCGAGGCATTCGTCCCGATGATGCCCATATCCAGCTTCCCGTCCTGCGAATATTCTATGCCGGCGTCCTTAAGCGCCAGCGCAACGGCATAACCGGCCATTCGGGAGACGGGATCGAGTCGTCCGAAATTCTTGAATGGAAAGGAAAAGATCTCCTTCCCGGGCGGCTCCACGGCCCCGCCGCCACCAATGCCGTGGAGGGGAAATCCCTTTATAGCGCACCCTTTCCCCTCTCCAACGGTCCATCCAATTCCGGAAATAGAAATCACTCAGGCCCCCCCTGCCAGAACGAGCGCGGCATTGATTCCACTGAAACCGGCATTCGTCAAAAGCGCCGACTGGCCCGCATTTACATTGCACTGCCGAACAGAGACCCATTCCCTGAAATCACCATCGGGCTCCTGCAAATTGACCGTGGAAGGGACCGTTCTCTCTTTTAGCGCCCTGAATGCGATAATCATTTCTATAAGCCCGGCAGCCCCCATGGTGTGACCGACAGCCCCCTTTATGGAATAGACGGGGACCTTCAATTCTCCGAAAACTGCTTCGAAGGCCCGTATCTCCATAGCATCGTTATATACCGTCCCGGTCCCGTGCGCAGAGATAAACCCGATATCCGTTGCTTCCGCAGATGCCGACTTGAGCGCCCTCTGCAAAGCAAGGATCATCCCTTGACTGTCCCGTGACGGTCCTGTCATATGGTTGGCGTCGTCACTCAGTCCCCATCCTGCGATCTCGCCGATAATCTCCCTATCTTCCTTTTTTGCCCGGGCCTCGCTCATGATAAGCGCGTATGCCGCAGCATCTCCGAGACTCAGGCCGCTCCTGTTCTTGTCAAAAGGCATGGCAGCATTTTTATCGAGCGCCATGAGAGAGGAAAAGCCCGAAAAGACAAACTCGGTAACACTGTCACATGCGACCACAAGGACGCAATCGGCATGCCCGCAGCGGATCGTAGCTGCTGCTTTTGCCACGGCCGCAGAGGAAGAGGCGCATGCCGCAGAGATGACCATGCCGGCGTCGTCTACCCCTGCAAGAGAGGCAACTTTCCCGAGGAGTACGGAGGGCCTGCTCTCCGAAACGTCTCCCCGCCCTTCGAGAATCGCCTGTTCCAAGAGATCGACCTCGCCCTTTGTCGTCGCCAATATAAGCTTCGCATCCCGCGGGACCGACCCCTCAGACTGTTCGAACAGGGACCTGAGCATCTGCATGACCATGGACTCCTGCCCATGGTATCTCAAAGTATCCAGGGCAGCTGAATAATCGGACACAAACGCCTTAGTCCGGAACCTTGCAATCCGCGAAATGGCGGACCTCCCCCCGAGGATATTCTCCCAGCACACATCGCTGCTGCGTCCGAAGGCAGTCACCATGTCGCATGAGACTACCACCGCTTTTACCCCGGGAGCTGAAATTCGCCGTCTTTCCATCTGCCTCGACACCTTTCCAATAAGGGAGGAGAGATGATGCAGACCTCCCCGGTCTTTGCATCTGTAAACAACTGTACGGTGTATCCGCTTGCCGCCAGCGTCCCGTCCTGTTTCAATAACTGGAACTCGGTATTAATGCGGGCGCCTTCATGCCAGAACATGGCCGCCCGGATTTCGAATTCCTCATCGAGGAAAAGCGACCTGTAATAATCGACATGAAACTCTACGATAGGGGCGCGCAGTTCCGACTCATAGAAATCCCTGTAGGACAGGCCGCAGCGACGCCCGAGTTCGGCCGATGCCTCTTCAAAAAAGAGCGCATACCTGCCGTGCCAGACAATACCCATAACATCGACCTCGCTGAAACGCACCCGTCTGCCGATTTTGACGACGACAGGCTCCGGGGCCCCGCCGACAGTCCCGAAATAAACCTTCTTTCTCCGGGGCGGCATCTACTCCCCCTCCCGGGCGAACCGGACGCGCAATTTTATTTCGGACACTTTCACATCGCCCTTGGTGACGGATGCCTTCACGACAAAACCATCACCGTTATCACACATGCCACTGAAATCCCTGCAGACACAGGTCAGCTCCTCCGACGGGAAGACAGGCGAAAAAAACTTTGCGAGGATGATCTCCTCTATGAAAAGTTTTTTACCCGTCATCTTTTCGATCATCGCAGTAACGCACTGGATCTGGCAGACACCTGGCAAGAGTTTCCGTGACGGGAAGTGTCCCTGAAAACCGATAAAGCCTTCCGGGAATACGAAGCCGGCAGAGATGGTCCCGTCCGACTCGACCAAACGGTCCATGCATTGTGCAACT
>Ga0137438_1000025_pt1 | contig 18539 bp, 16 predicted proteins | sample EasRivERMGT157_2_FD_102327 | JGI IMG/M metagenome (GOLD analysis project Ga0137438, IMG submission 102327) | Soil microbial communities from meander-bound floodplain in the East River, Colorado, USA - East River MetaG ERMGT157_2 | ecosystem: Environmental > Terrestrial > Soil > Floodplain ... | reverse complement strand
TCTTCGGTGAACTTGAGCGACTCGGCTTCACCGTATTTCATCTTGAGCATGGTCAGGGTGGAGCCTAGGCCCAGATAGCCCATGCCGTGGCGGCGTTTACGTGCGATCTCGTCACGCTGCTGTTGCAGAGGCAGGCCATTCACTTCCACCACGTTATCCAGCATGCGGGTGAAGGTGGCGACTACTTCGCGGTATTCATCCCAGTCGAAATGCGCCTGGTCGGTGAATGCGTTGCGCACGAACTTGGTCAGGTTGACCGAGCCCAGCAGGCAGGCGCCATAAGGCGGCAGCGGCTGCTCACCGCACGGGTTGGTGGCGCGGATGTTCTCGCAGAACCAGTTGTTGTTCATCTCGTTGACGCGGTCGATCAGGATGAAGCCCGGCTCGGCGAAGTCATAGGTGGAGGACATGATGACATCCCACAATCGGCGAGCCTTGATGGTCTTGTACACGCGGCAAGCCACCTTTCCGGCATCCTTGCCGTCCAGCCTGGTCAGGTATTTATTCTTCACCGGCCACTCGCGCCATACCACCTGGCTGGGGTCGTCCAGTTTAAGGCCGTCTATGGTGGCTTCTTTTTCGGTGACAGGGAAAGCCAGCTTCCATTCGGTGTCGGCCTTCACCGCTTCCATGAATTCCTTGGTGATCAGGCAGGACAGGTTGAACTGACGCAGACGGCCAGCCTCACGTTTGGCCTTGATGAAGTCGGTAACGTCAGGATGCGAGATGTCAAAGGTTGCCATCTGCGCGCCGCGGCGGCCACCGGCGCTGGATATGGTGAAGCACATCTTGTCGTAGATATCCATGAACGACAGCGGGCCGCTGGTGTAAGCACCGGCGCCGGCGACAAATGCGCCCTTGGGGCGCAGGGTGGAGAATTCGTAGCCTATGCCGCAACCGGCCTTGAGCGTTAACCCGGCCTCATGCACTTTGCCCAGAATATCGTCCATGCTGTCTTCAATAATGCCGGACACCGTGCAATTGATGGTGCTGGTGGCGGGTTTGTGTTCCAGCGCGCCGGCGTTGGAGGTGATGCGGCCAGCCGGGATGGCGCCATGGCGTAAGGCCCACAGGAACTTGTCATACCACAATGTGCGCTTCTCTTCAGTTTCCTCGGCGTCGGCCAAAGCGCGGGCCACGCGCTTGTAGGTGTCGTCCATGCTTTGGTCAAGATGCTCGCCCTGCTTGGTCTTGAGGCGATATTTTTTATCCCAGATGTCCAGTGAAACTGACTGCATGGGGACTTCTTGCGAGGCTTCCGGCAAAGTCTTGACTACTTTAAGCATGGGCCCATCTCCTTCTCTGATTATTTATTTTAAGTTATTTTTTTATTGTTATCTGTTTTTATTGGGTAATACCACCGTGACCACAATATATTGTGATCAGGTGCAAAGTATTGTCATTTTGTAGTGGGGCGTCAAGAATTTTTTAAGAATATTTTTAGTGCATTCGACCATGCTTTGGCGCGCATTTTGCTAGCCGACTAAACTTGTGGCAGGCAGCGAGTGTAAGCGCAGGCTGACCTCTCAAACTGATTGCTTTTGATTGGTCGCCCGTTGCTGTTGTGTGCGAAAATTCGCTTTATGTCTCGCTTCCTTTATAGCCTGCTGCTTTACATGCTACTGCCGTTTACGCCACTCAAGCTGTTGTGGCGCGGCATGCGACAGCCTGAGTACCTGCAGCATGTGGGCGAGCGCTTCGGCTTTTATCAGCAGCAGGTCAGGCAGCCAATTATCTGGCTGCATTGCGTTTCAGTGGGGGAGACGCGCGCCGCCGCGCCGTTGGTGGCGGAACTACGCAAACGCTATCCGCAGCATCAGATTCTGCTGACCCACGCCACGCCCACTGGCCGCACCGCTGGCGAACAATTATTCGGCGATAGCGTGTTGCGGGCTTATCTGCCATATGACGTGCTGGGGGCGGTGAACCGCTTCCTGCGCCACTTCCAGCCCAGCATCGGCCTGCTGATGGAAACCGAGCTGTGGTTCAACCTGATCGCTGCCTGCAAGCAGCGCAATATTCCTTTGCTGTTGGTTAATGCGCGCCTGTCGCAAAAATCCGCGCATGGCTATGCGCGGATTGGCCGATTGGCAAAACAGGGCATTAGCAATCTGACTTTCATCGCGGCTCAGACAGAACTAGACGCACAGCGCCTGGAAAGCTTGGGCGCAAAAAATATTGCAGTACTGGGTAATTTGAAATTTGATATTGAGCCGCCGCCGGACGCTGCTGAGCAAGGCGCAACACTGCGATCCATCCTGGGTAAAAACCGCCCGGTATTTCTCGCCGCGAGCACGCGCGAGGGCGAGGAGGTGATTATTCTGGATGCCGTCGCGTCGCTGAACATCCCTCAATTGTTGACTGTCATCGTGCCGCGTCATCCGCAGCGTTTTGATGAAGTGGCGAATCTGCTGAAAATGCGCAGACTTATTTATCAGCGACGTTCAGCCATGGATGAGAATTGGGGTGAGGTAAGCATGTCATCCACCCAGGTGTTGCTGGGTGATTCAATGGGTGAAATGTTCACCTACTATGCCGTTTGCGACGTCGCCTATATCGGTGGCAGCCTGTTGCCGTTTGGTGGACAAAACCTGATCGAAGCCTGTGCCATGGGCAAGCCGGTGCTGATTGGGCCGCACACTTATAATTTTGCAGCAGTAGCCGAACAGGCGGTGGCCAAGGGTGCTGCGTGGCGTGTGAGTGATGCAGATGATTTGGCATCAGCCTTGCAGCGCTTGTTTGATGACCCGGACGCACGCCAGGGCATGGGGTTGGCAGCGCTGGAATTCAGTCGCAGCGCTGCTGGCGCAACGCAGCGCGTTGCTGATCTTGTCGCGAGCTATTTGCCGCAAACTTAGGGAACCTCTGATTAAGTCCGCCATGAGCCGCGTTGCTATCGAAAATGGGATGATGGCTAGGCGCACGCCGCAGGTCGTAGTTATTCTATGAAGCCAAGGCGTGCAACAACGCAAGCGCCCATTTTCGATAGCAACCCATCTGGGACAGGGCTTTGCAGGCGGTCTGCGGCGTCAGACTTCTCGTTAAGGGAATGGCCATTAACTTCAAAGTCTTCCTTGCATCCCATCCCGCAAAGCCGCAGTCGCGGCCATGTGGGACTTAATCAGAGGTTCCTTAATGCACACTCAGCGATTTCACGTAAACCAGTTCGCAGGCACCGTCGCCCGTATCGTTGCGGCTGAGTGAGCTTTTCCAGCGCCAGCCGTCAGAGGCGCGCGCTTCCACCAGATAGCCGCTGAAATTCACCAGTTGCCCCGGCCGTAAGGATTTCAATGCTTTCTCTACACCACTATTGGCCGGAATCATGTGCATATTGGCGCTGTGTGTTTCGATTTCTTCACGCGGGATGGGGAATTGATCGGTGCGCCAGAAATAGAAGCGTCCGCTCTGGCTGATCTGGATATTTTTCAGGATGGCTTCATCCGACATGCGCCCCCAGCCTAGCGCTAAATCCACTGACGCCAGGTCAGATTCGCGATCCAGATGATAGCTTTCGCTGGAAAGCACGCGCGTTTCCGCCTGAAAATCGGCCAGCGGGGTTAATTGATAGCCATTTTTTTCTATCGGTAGCGCGCGGTTGATTTCTTTTTGCATGGGGTCGCTGGCTGCGATCACGCCGGGGCCATGGGTGACGGTGCGGCCATGCCAGGTGTGGTAGGCGCCGTAAGCAATCAGGCCGATTACCAGCAGCGTTTTCCAGTTCATCCCCGCCTTCAGACCTGAAGATTTATCGGATTAAACGGCTGATCTGCTTGAACGCATCACCCTCAGCGACTTTGAGCCATTCGAAGACGATGGATTCGGTATTGCTGATGATGATCCCGGCCTGGCGCATTCTATCCAGCGCGTTGGCCTTGTTGGCCGGGTTGCGCGACAGCACGGCATCTTGCGCGACGAACACCTGCCGTCCCATCTGCTGCATACCCAGGGCGCTTTGCAACACGCAGATATGGGCTTCCATGCCGGCGAGTATGACCTGGGGTTTATCAGTGGTGAGTTTCCTGCAGAAAGTCGGCTCCTCACTGCAGGAAAACACGGTTTTTTCCACACGTCCGCCGGTGGGCAACAGGGCCATAAGCTCAGGCACTGTCTCACCCAGGCCCTTGGGATATTGCTCGGTATAAAGCTGCGGGATATCCAGCAGCCGGGCGGCTTGCAGCAATATTCCGCAATTTTTCACCATGGCTTGCAGCGCTTCCGGTGGCATCACGCTGCAGAGTTTTTCTTGTACATCGACGATAACCAATTGGCTTTGTTGGCGCTGCGCGAGTTTTGATTGAATCGGCAATTTCATGAGCTGACCAGCAGTTTGTTGATGTCGCCAAGGTCGGCCTCAGTCAGAATGCCGGCGACTGATTTGAGTTTGAGGAGGCTCAACAGATAGCTGTAACGAGACTGCAGCAGATCGCGCTTCGCGCTATAAAACTGTTGCTGGGCATTGAGCACATCGACGCTGGTGCGTACGCCAACCTCATAACCCAGCGTGGTGGAATCGAGCTGGCTCTGGCTGGACTTGAGGGCCTGCTCGTAAGCCTGCACCTGCGCTACCGCGCTGCTGACATTGAGAAAAGCCTGACGTGCATCGAGATCAGCCTGACGCCGTGCTATCTCGACGTCATCCTGCGCTTTCTGCTTGTTGGCGACGGCTTCGCGCGCTTTCGAGCTGATGGCACCGCCCTGATAAAGCGGGATTGCCAATTGCAGGCCGATGGTGGTGTTCTGAGTATCCGCACCAAAGCCGTTAATGCCGCCATTGGCGCGGCTATCGGCATAGCTGCCCACCGCATCCAAGGTCGGCAGATGACCGGCATTGGCGCGCTCGACTTCCTGGCTGGCGATGTCATAAGCGCGTTGCTGGATGATCAGCGCCAGATTGTTCTGCTCGGCCGTTTCTACCCATTTTTCCATCTCGCGTGGTTCGGGGATGCTGGCTTTAAGGTCGACACGCGCGGTTGCCAGGCGTTGCGGCAGTTGGCCGATGATGGATTGTATGGTGCGTTTTTTCACTTCCAGGTCGTTGATGGCGGCGATTTCCTGTGCCAGTGTCAGGTCGTAACGCGCCTGTGCTTCATCGACATCGGTGATGGTGGCGCTACCGACCTCGAAATTGACCTTGGCCTGCTCCAGTTGTTTGCTGATGGCCGTTTTCTGCGCGTTGATCAGGTCTATTTTATCCTGTGCCAGCAGCACATCAAAATACACCTGTGCGACACGCAAGATCAAATCCTGCTGCACTGCTTGCAGTTGTTTGTCGGCCTGTGCCACCTGAATTTTCGATTGTTCGTATTGCACGCTATTTTGCTTGCGGAACAGCGGCTGGTTCACATTCAGGCTGTAGCCAAGCGTATCGAATGTTTCCGGCCCGCCATTACTGAAAATCGAGGCGCCGCCACGGTATTGAATATCGGTATAGGAACGGCTGGCATTGCCATTCAGTGAAATATTCGGCAACAACAAGGCCTTGCCCTGCACCACTTTCTCCTGAGTCGCTGTATTCGCGCTGTGTGCCGACGCCAGGGTCGGATCGCTGGTAAGGGCAAGCTGATAGATATCCAGCAGGTTTTGCTGGGTTTCTGCCGCTTGCAGTTGAACCGATACCTGCATTGCAAGCAGGACAAAAACAATCGCAAATAGCGCTTTATGCATGGCAGACTGGTTCAGGGCTTCCCTAACTAGAACTCGAAGCGTTGCGGTTGCGGAGCGTTGTTCAATGCGGGCAAGCAGGTTTCAAACAGCACATCGCGCTTGAAGCTATGGGCAGAAATGCGGCGGATCATGGTGGCTTGCATCACCGGTGCTTCGCCTATGACCACGAACATGCGGCCACCAACGGTCAGGCTCTGCTGCACGCTATCCGGCGCTACCGGCAGCGAGCCGGTGAATACGATCACATCGTAAGGCGCATGTGTATTCCAGCCGTTTGCCGCATCACCGATTTCCAGGACGACATTGGTGATACCCTGCTGCCGGATGCGTTGTTGCGCGGTTTCGCTCAGTTCGGCGATGGCTTCCACGCTGACAACCTGTTTTGCCAGGGTCGCCAGCAAGGCAGTCAGGTAGCCGCTGCCGGTGCCGATTTCCAGCACGGTGTCGTTTTTGCTGATTTCCAGTGCTTGCAGGATGCGCCCTTCCATCTTGGGCGAGAGCATGCTCTGGCCGTGGCCGATAGGGATTTCCAGGTCGGCAAATGCCAATCCTGCGTATTGGTCGGGTACAAAAGCTTCACGCGGTACCTTTTTCAGCAAATCCAGCACCACCGGGTCGAGTACATCCCAGACGCGGATTTGCTGCTCTATCATATTGAAGCGCGCCTGTTCTAGCGTGCTTAAGCTGGCTTGTTCGTGTTCCATATGGCTCCCTGATATCCCTCGCAACCTTGCAATTATTCCATATTTCAAGTACTTTCACAGGCATTGCTAGGGGTCTGTGTATGAATATATGCAGTGAGATACACCCTTTGAACCTGACGCGGGTCATGCCGCCGTAGGGAAGCACAGAATGCTTCCCTAGAATTTTTCTGTAGGGCAAAGCATCTGAAACATGCTCCCTGCATACCGCTTTGAGGAGCGCCCAATGAACGCCACCGATAAACATCTAGCCAAATTCCTTAACGAGACCGCCGAAATCGACGCTGGCACTACCCAGCCATTCGCCAAGTCGCGCAAGATCTATATTGAAGGTTCGCGCCCCGATATCCGTGTGCCGTTCCGTGAAATCTCCCTGTCCGATACACCTTCCGCCTTTGGCGCCGAAAAGAACCCGCCAGTGGTGGTCTACGATACTTCCGGCCCCTATACCGACCCGACCGTAAAAATCGATATCCGCAACGGCCTGCCGGCGATGCGCGCCAAATGGATAGAAGAGCGTAACGATACCGAGCAGCTGGAAGGCCCTACATCGGAGTTCGGTCAGCAACGCAAAACCGACCCGACATTGGCCGAGATGCGCTTCAACCTCACGCGCAAGCCGCTACGCGCCAAGGCCAGCATGAACGTGAGCCAGATGCACTATGCACGCAAGGGCATCATCACGCCGGAGATGGAGTTCATCGCCATCCGCGAAAACCAGCGCCGCGAGAACATGTCCGAGTTGCTGCAAACGCAGCACAAGGGCCATGATTTCGGTGCGTCCATTCCCAAAATCATCACCCCGGAATTCGTGCGTGATGAGATAGCACGCGGCCGCGCGATTATTCCCGCCAACATCAACCACCCGGAAATCGAGCCGATGATCATCGGCCGCAACTTCCTGGTGAAGATCAACGCCAACATCGGCAACTCGGCGCTTGGCTCTTCGATTTCTGAGGAAGTCGAAAAGATGGTGTGGGGCACGCGCTGGGGCGGGGACACGGTGATGGACCTGTCCACCGGCAAGAACATCCACGAGACGCGCGAGTGGATCATCCGCAACTCTCCAGTGCCCATCGGTACCGTGCCCATCTATCAGGCGCTGGAAAAGGTCGACGGCAAGGCCGAAGACCTGACCTGGGAAATATTTCGCGATACCCTGATCGAGCAAGCCGAACAAGGCGTGGATTACTTCACCATCCACGCCGGTGTGCGCCTGCCTTACATCCCGATGACCGCCAAGCGCATGACCGGCATCGTGTCACGCGGCGGCTCCATCATGGCCAAGTGGTGTCTCGCGCATCACAAGGAATCGTTCCTCTACGAGCACTTCGAAGACATCTGCGAAATCATGAAAGCCTATGACGTGAGCTTCAGCCTGGGTGACGGCCTGCGCCCCGGTTCCATCTACGACGCCAATGACGAAGCACAGTTTGCCGAATTACGCACTCTGGGCGAACTCACGCAGATTGCCTGGAAGCACGACGTACAGACCATGATTGAAGGCCCCGGCCATGTGCCCATGCACCTGATCAAGGAAAACATGGACCTGCAGCTCAAGCATTGCGGCGAAGCGCCGTTCTACACACTTGGGCCATTGACCACTGACATCGCGCCCGGCTACGACCACATCACCTCCGGCATCGGGGCCGCCATGATCGGCTGGTATGGCTGTGCCATGCTGTGCTACGTGACACCTAAGGAGCACTTGGGCTTGCCGGACAAGGAAGACGTGCGTGTCGGTATCATTACCTACAAGATCGCCGCGCATGCCGCCGACCTCGCCAAGGGCCATCCGGGCGCGCAGATTCGTGACAACGCGCTGTCCAAGGCGCGCTTTGAATTCCGCTGGGAAGACCAGTTCAACCTCGGACTTGACCCGGAAAAAGCCAAGGAATTCCACGACGAGACCCTGCCGCAGGAAGGCGCCAAGCTGGCGCACTTCTGCTCCATGTGCGGCCCGCACTTCTGCTCCATGAAAATATCGCAGGATGTGCGCGATTACGCTGCGGCACAGGGTGTCAGCGAGCAAGACGCGCTGAACAAGGGTATGCAGGAAAAAGCCATCGAGTTTGTGAAGAAAGGTGCAGAGGTCTATCAGAAAGTATAGATAGACTCAGGCATGACTACTCTCAAGCTTAATAAGAAAGCCACAGAAACACCGACCGCCAATGCCAGTAAACCGGGGTTAGCCAAACACCCTGTTCGGCCTGTTGATCCAGCCAAGCGCTCGCGTGTTGCCGCGCCGAAAAACGACAACGCCAATCGCGATATGAATATCGCTCCTACAAAATCGGCAGGAGCGCAATTAATTGCGCGAAAAGAACCTAAGGCTACTGACGCTGCGCCACGCCCAGAAAATCAACGTCAGCGCAATCATCGCTTTGATGGCAAGCCACGCAAGGACAGCACGCCGGATAGCCGCGCACCTGCAGAACGTGCCGTGCAACGCGGCGAGTTCAAGCGTGACGAATTTAAGCGCAATCAGCCTAAAGATGTCGGGGCTGGCCGTGTTGCCACTGGACGCGATACGCCAAGGCGCGGCGGCAAAGCGCGCGATGGTTTTGAACAGGGCGACTTCAACAAAGACCGCGCCACGAATCCAATGTTTGCGCCCAAACCGGTTGCCGCTAACCCGGATATGCCAAGACTCTCCAAGCGCATGGCGGAGCTGGGGCTGTGTTCACGGCGCGAGGCCGATGAATGGATCAGCAACGGCTGGGTGAAGGTGGATGGCGTGGTCATCGACACGCTCGGCACGCGCATTCACCCTGATGCCAGGATTGAAATCAGCAAGGCTGCGGAAAAGCATCAATCGGAAATCGTGACCATTTTGCTGCACAAGCCGATTGGCTATGTCTCCGGCCAAGCCGAGGATGGCTACCAACCAGCCATTGTGCTGGTGCACCCGGATAATCAATGGCCGGAAGACCCGGCCTTGCATCAGCCCAATCCTAGGGAATTCAAACGCGGACATTTGCACGGGCTGGCGCCCGCAGGCCGCCTGGATATTGATTCCACCGGTTTGTTGGTGCTCACTCAGGATGGCAGGGTGGCGCGCCATCTCATCGGCGAGGACTCGACCATCGAGAAGGAATACCTGGTGCGGGTTGAAGGGGTATTGTCCGAGCAGGGCTTGAAAATGCTCAACTTCGGATTGTCACTGGATGGTGTCATGCTCAAGCCGGCCAAAGTGTCATGGCAGAACGAAGACCAGTTGCGCTTTGTGTTGCGCGAGGGCCGCAAGCGCCAGATTCGCCGCATGTGCGAGCTGGTGGGCCTGAATGTCGTCGGCCTCAAGCGCGTGCGTATCGGCAGTGTCAGTTTGGGCAAGCTGCCGCTGGGACAATGGCGCTATTTGCGGCAGAACGAGAAATTCTGATTTCAAACCAACCCCCTGAACTTAAACACTAGAACTTACCCACATGGAACTGATGCTCCTGCTCAAAGCCTTTATTCTAGGTATCGTCGAAGGCGCAACGGAGTTTTTGCCGGTCAGCAGTACCGGGCATTTGATTGTGGCGGGTGATTTGCTGCACTTCAATGATGGCAAGGGCAAGGTGTTCGAGATCGTCATTCAGCTGGGCGCGATACTGGCGGTGTGCTGGGAATATCGCAGAAAAATCGGTCAGGTAGCCTCTAGCGCGGCTAAGGATAAGAGTTCGCAACGTCTGCTGCTCAACCTGTTTTTAGCTTTTCTCCCTGCGGCCTTGCTCGGGCTGGCTTTTCATCACCAGATCACGACCTACCTGTTTTCACCAATTACCGTGGCTTGGGCGCTGATCGTGGGCGGTTTCGCAATTTTTGCCATTGAGCGCTGGGCGCCGCAGGTTGATACGCCGACGATGGACGGCATGGACTGGAAACATGCCTTAAAAATAGGCTTGGCGCAAGCATTGGCGCTATTCCCCGGTGTATCACGTGCCGGGGCGACGATACTCGGCGGCATGGTGTTTGGCTTGTCGCGCCAGGCGGCGACAGAATTCTCATTTTTCCTGGCGATTCCGGTGATGTTTGCCGCCACCACTTTTGATCTGCTCAATAATCGGAGTCTATTGGCCTGGGGTGATTTTGGCATGTTTGCGGTCGGTTTTATGACTGCATTTTTTGCTGCGCTGATTGCGGTAAAAGCACTATTACGTTATGTGGCGCATCATGATTTCCGCGTATTTGCCTGGTATCGCATCGTCCTTGGCGTGCTGGTGCTGATTTATTTTTGGCATACTGTTTGAGCAATTACGACGCCTTAGTGGCAACGCTCACACGCTTTGCCGAACAATCCAAGACCCAGCCGCTAACCGTGGGTGAAGCGCTGGATAGCCTGGACGAGGCAGCCTATGCGTTTGTGGCCTTGATTTTGGTGCTGCCATTTATGCAGCCTATCCCTTTAGGACCGCTGGTTCTGTTGGGCGGCATGACGTTTGCCGCGCTTGGGTGGCAGCTATGGCGCGGTCATGAATCGCCGGTGTTGCCGCAGAAAATTCGTGCCATAGCCATGAACGAGAAAAGCTGGCGCATTCTGGTAAAGGTGTGCTTAAAAGTGGTGAGTTTTGGCCGCAAATTCACCAGGCCGCGCTATATGCAACTAGTACAGAATCGGCGTGGCCAAAAAATTGGTGGTTTTATTTTGATGTCAGCCGGCTTGCTGATGGCAATCCCTTTCGGCGTACTGCCGCTGAATAACTTTCTGCCCGGTCTCGCCATCCTGTTTTATTGCTTTGGTGAACTGGAAGAAGACGGCCTGATGATCATCATCGCTTTCGCCTGGTTGATAATCACCGTCGTTTATTTTGCCCTGTTTTTTTACGAGCTCCAGTATTTTGGCGCCGCCGCGCTGGCTCATGTTTGGTAAGTTTCAACAAGCTGGCGCGTGGTGCTACACTTTCGTTCTATCTAAGGAACCTCTGATTAAGTCCGCCATGAACCGCGTTGCTGTCAAAAATGAGATAATCGCCAGGCGCACGACGCAGGTCGTGGAGGCGCTCGGACTCGTTACTGGCGTAGCCAGCCGTTTGCGGGCAGTGCGCCACAGGCCGCCCCTCCCGCACCTGCGCTGCGCGATACCGTGTCGAGGCGGCACTCTATGAAGCCAAGGAGTGCAACGCCGCGAGCGCTCGTTTTTGACAGCAATCCTTTGGGACAAGGCTTTGCGGGCGATCTGCGGCGTCAGATTTCTGGTTAAGGGAAATGACCATTAACTTCGAAACCTTCCTTGCATCTCATCCCACAAAGCCGCTGTCGCGGCCATGTGGGACTTAATCAGAGGTTCCCTAATATTGGCAGGATGACGCAATGAATAAACTCCTCAAGTACGGACTGTTCGGCATCGGCGGCCTGGTTCTGCTGCTGGCGATAGTGATCGTCGTGGTCGCCGCCACCTTCAACCCCAACGACTACAAGCCGCTGGTGGTCAAGCTGGTCAAGGATAAAAAGCAGCGCACGCTGAATATCGAGGGGGATATCAAGCTGGCGTTTTATCCCAAGATCGGTGCCAATCTGGGCAAGGTTTCACTGTCTGAGCACAACGGGGATAAGGAGTTTGCCGCGATCGATGGTTTAAAAGTCTCGTTGGCATTGCTGCCCCTGCTCAAAAAACAGCTGGTGGTGGATACGGTGTATGTGGACGGTGTTCGCGCCAATATCGTGCGTTACAAGGACGGCACCACCAACTTTGATGACCTGCTCAGCAAGGAGGAACCCTCGCAGATCAAGTTTGATATCGACGGCGTAAAGGTGACCAACTCAGCGCTAAGCTTTACTGACGAAAAGGCTGACAGCAAATACAGCATCAGCAAGCTCAATGTGACTACTGGCCATGTGGCGCTGGCGCAACCGATGGATGTGACCACAGATTTTACGATTGCAGCCACTAACCCCAAGCTGGATGCCGCGATTAAACTCAAAGGCAATTTCCTGTTTGATCCGCTAGCCAAGCATTTCATCGCCAAAGGGCTGGATGCCAATGTTAAAGGTAACTTCGCCGGCGGTAGCGATGTAGAAGTTAAATTAAGCGGCGATCTGGATGCCAAGCCAGAAACCAACGAATTACTGGTGGATAGCCTGAAACTCGCGCTGACAGGCAATTTCATCGGCGCCAAAATAGCCGTAGATGTTGCAGCGCCGCGATTAAATGTGCAACAGGCTGAGGTCAGCGGCAAGGAGATGCGTGTTAGCCTGAGCCACGAAAAGGGCCCGGATCATTTCCAGGCCAATCTGGTATTGGCCGATGTTAAAGGCTCGCCCAAGGCGATTCAGAGCTCTGGCATCAGCGGCGAGCTTTCCGGCAGGCAGGGTGCCCGCACGCTGTCCGGCAAATTTTCTTCCCCACTCAGTGCCAATCTGGAAACCATGGTGTTCGACTTGCCCAAGCTGGCGGGCAATCTGGATATCAAGGACCCGGCGTTGCCGAATGGTGCCATGCAAGGTACTTTCGCCCTCAAAACCCACGCCGACGTGAAGCAGGAGCACGTGCTCAGCGATTTTAACCTTAACATTGATGCGACGCAGCTCAACGGTGACGTCAATGTGACAGGTTTCAGCAAGCCCAATATCAAGTTTAATCTGACTGCCAATCAGCTGGACCTCAACAAATTGCTGGGCAAGCCATCTGCGGCTGGGCCAAAATCCGCTCCTGGCAAGCCTGCCGACCTTTCCAGCCTGAAAAACCTGCTGCTGGAAGGCAAGGTCAATATTGGCAGCATGGCTTACGACAAATACCGCATTGCCAATCTGCTATTGGGCGTCAAGGCGGATGGTGAAAAACTCAGCATTAACCCGCTCAGCCTCAAGCTGGATGACACGCAGATCAAGGGCTCGCTCGGCATCAGCCATTTTGCCAAGCCGCTATATACCTTTGATCTGGACCTGGACCAGATCAACGCCGATCGCTACGTGAGCCAGGCGCCAGCTAATGCCAATGCGCCCAAAGATGACAAGCCACTCGACCTCACCGCGCTTAAAGCCTTGAACGCAGATGGCAGTTTGCGTATCGGGTCGCTCAAGTTTGGCAAGATTCAATCTTCCAATATTCGTATCGATCTCAAAGCTGATGGTGAAAAACTCAAGATTGATCCGTTGTCTTTGAAACTGGACGATAGCCAGATTAATGGTAATCTGGCTATCGCCCGCTTCGACAAGCCTATCTACAGCTTTGACCTGAATATCGATAAACTCGATGCAAACCGCTATCTCACGAAAAACGTGGCCGCCAGCCAGCCCAAGAGCGATGCCGCGCCCAAGAACACCCCGCTGGACCTTTCCGCTCTGAAGACCCTATTTGCCAACGGTAGCCTGAAAATAGGCTCCCTCAAGTATGGTGCAGTGCAGATCAGCGGCTTGCGCGCCGACCTTAATGCCGATGGCGAAAAATTCAGGCTGGATCCGCTGGCAGCCAAAGTGGATGACAGTCAGATCCTGGCGAATTTAGGCATCACACGTTTTGCCGACCCCATTTACAGCTTTAATGTAGCCATCGACAAGCTGGATGCCGACCGCTACATCACAAAAAGTGACAAACCTGCCGCCAAGAGCACGGTGGATACGCCTATCGATTTGAGTCCGCTAAAAAAGCTTAACGCCTCGGGAGAGGCGAAAATCGGCTGGCTCAAACTGGCAAATGTTAAAACCAGTAACGTGCATGTGGGTGTCAAGGCTGAAGGCGGTATTGCCCAGATAGCGCCGTTCTCTGCCGATTTGTACCAGGGCTCGATGGCCGGTAACCTGAAAGTGGACGCGCGCAGCACACCCAGCATCGCATTCAAGCAGGAAATGAAAAACATCGCCGTCGGCCCTTTGCTGGTGGATGCCATCAACAACGATATGCTGGATGGCAAAGGTAATTTGAATCTGGATGTAACCACACAGGGCGCCACCGTCGGCGCGCTAAAGAAGGGGCTGAATGGTACGGCGGCGCTGAACCTGGCCGATGGCGCGGTGAAAGGTATCGACATTGCCGGCACAATACGCGGCGTTAAAGACAAGCTGAATGTGCTGAAAGCGCAAACCAGCGTTGAAGGTGACAAAACCAAAAAGACCGATTTCAGCGAGATGAAAGCCAGCTTCATCATCAAGAACGGCGTGGCGCACAACGATGATCTGACGATGAAAGCTCCGCTGTTTCGCATCACAGGTAGCGGCGATATCGACATTGCCAATGAAACCATCAATTACCTTGCCAAGCCTACTGTGGTTGGTTCGCTCAAGGGCCAGGGCGGCGCTGACCTAGATGCCCTCAATGGCCTGACCATTCCGGTGAAGGTCACCGGCACCTTCTCCGCGCCTAAATACAATATGGATTACGCCGCCATTGGCACCGCCTTGGCCAAGAGTCAGCTTTTGGATAAAGTGGGAGGAGGCAAAGCAGCACCGTTGCAGCAGCTAATCGGTGGAAATAAAGAGGACGCGCTTAAATCTTTGATAGGTGGCAAGAGCAAGCCAGCCGCAACTCCTGAAGCGGCTCCGTCCGTTGCACCTGCCCCAACGCCCGCTCCCGCGCAACCCGGCGAGCCTGTTACACAAGCCGCTCCTAATGCTGCACCAGCTCCTGCCCCTGTGCCAGCTCCTGAACCGAAGAAGGCTTTGACCCCGGAAGAAAAGGCCAAGAAAAAGCTGAATAAGCTGCTGGGGTTCTAAGGAAGCCCTGAACAGGTCCGCCATGAGTCACGTTGTTAACATAAACGGGATGAACGCAAGGCGCACGACGCAGGTCGTAGTTATTCTACGAAGCCAAGGAGCGCAACGCCGCGAGCGCCCGTTTATGTTGCAACCCATGCGGGCACTGGCTTTGCGGGCGGTCTGCTGCGTCAGGCTCCTAACAAAGGGAATGGCCATTGGTGTCGTCGCCTTTCTTGCATCCCATCCCGCAAAGCCGAGTGCGTGGCCATGTGGGACTTGTTCAGGGCTTCCCTAAGATCGAAGCTTGAGCAGCAGTTGCATAGAGGCTCGCTGCTCTATCAAGTAGTTGTCTTAATACTTGTTGTGTCCTGGTGCATTTTCGCTGTTACCGGGGCCGTCGGGGTCGTGACCAGGCGGCACCACTACGCATCCGGCAGCCAGTAAAGCAAGTGTGATCAGCAGAGAAGTGAAAAATTTCATGGTATTGCTCCCGTGCAAGTGATTTTGTAGTTCTAACATGCCAGCTCATATTATACAAAGAAAGCATGCCTGATTTCGCACATCATCTGATCGCCTGGCAAAAAATCCACGGACGCCACGATCTCCCCTGGCAAAACACGCGCGACCCTTACGCCATCTGGGTGTCGGAGATCATGTTGCAGCAGACTCAAGTGACGGCAGTGATCCCTTACTATCAGCGCTTCATGCAGCGCTTTCCCGATATCGCCAGCCTGGCGGCTGCAGAGCAGGAAGAGGTGCTGGTGCATTGGAGCGGTCTTGGTTATTACTCGCGCGCGCGCAATTTGCATAACGCTGCGCAAATGCTGGTGGATGAGCATGATGGTCAATTCCCGCATGATTTTGAGACCATATTAAGTTTGCCCGGCATAGGGCGTTCTACGGCAGCGGCGGTGGCCTCATTTGCCTTCGGCCAGCGCCAGGCGATACTGGATGGCAATGTGAAGCGTGTGTTTGCGCGGCATTTTCTGGTAGAGGATTGGCCAGGCTTGCCCCGGGTGGAAAAGCAATTATGGGCGCTGGCGCAGGAGTTATTGCCGCAAGCTGACATCGTAGCCTACACGCAAGGCCTGATGGATCTGGGTGCGACGCTGTGCAGCAGAGCCAAGCCCAAGTGTGGTGTATGCCCACTGATGCAGACCTGTCGTGCTTATCAACAGCAGCGCGTAACTGAACTGCCAGCCTCCAAGCCGCGCAAAGCCTCACCGCAAAAGCACACCACCATGCTGATATTGCTGAAAGGCAATGAGGTGATGCTGGAAAAGCGCCCGCCTTCCGGCATCTGGGGTGGATTGTGGAGTCTGCCGGAAATCACCGCCGATGAAAGCCCTGAACAGGTTGCTGAACTGCGCTATGGGTTACAGGCCGAATGTCAGCCAGTTTTAAAAACGCTTACTCACGCTTTTACCCATTTTCGTCTGCATATCCAGCCACAACCGATGCAGGTGCTGAGGATAAAGCCGCAGGCCAGAGCAGCAGGTCTTGTTTGGCTGGCACTGGAAGACGCTATTGGCGCGGCGTTACCAACACCGGTGCGTAATATTCTGTTGAGTCTCAAATAAAAAAGGCAGCCTAAGCTGCTTTTTTATTTTAACTTGGATTGATTACGTGTTCAGTTCGAAAGTGAGACAAGGCGGCAACGAACAAACGAGGCAGACAGTACACGCAGTACGGCGACGAGTTTGTGAGAAAGCCAACACAGTATCACTGAGAAATGAATGCATAATTCAGACGTCGCCCCAGCTTTCGTCCCACATAATGTGCTTGATCTTGTGGCGATTTTCAATCAACTCATCAATACTGGGCTCGTCATTTAATGCGCGCTTGATGGCGAGTTTTGTCGCCTCGTAATTATTGCGATACATATCAGCCTTATCAAGATTAGGATCCTTGGCAGCGGCAGGGTCTATCCATACCAGGCTGATGATGCATAAATCATTCACCTGGTCTTTGGGGATAATGCCTTCAATTACGCAGTCGACAATTGCATCGGCGGTTGCGGCTTGTACCACGCCACCGAACAGTTCGATATTGGCTGAATCTTTCAGAGTTACTTTTGGCACCATCATGGTGGCGGGACGCACCAGTTGATTGATGTTGCGCACCGCAAACATGGCTGTGTGGCCCTTGCTTTGCGCCATCATGTTGGCGAATGCGGCGCCAACGGGACCGTCGACACTGCCGATTAAAATTTCAGGCATGGCCGCCGTGTTGTCTATATCGCGGTATACAGTGGCTTCACCAGCCTTGAAAATGATTTTTGACATGGCATTCCTTTGATTCATTGGCAGGGGAAAACCAAATATTTTACCGAAGGGCGCAGGCATCGGCAAATCAATGTGCCACTAAATTAATTGTTTAATCATAACTTCATATCGCGATGCGCAATGCCGGCATCCAGATATTCCTCGCTACAGACTACAAATCCTGCTTGCAGATAAAAACCAATGGCATGGGTTTGTGCGCAGAGTGAAATGCTGCGCCAGCCATGTTGGCGACAGAGTGCTATGGCGGCTTGCAATAAAGCCTTGCCCGCGCCTTTACCACGCCAGCCTTCCACTACCGCCATGCGGCCAAGCTTGCCGCCAGCCAACAGGCGGGTACAACCGACGGCTTCGCCAGCAAGATTGAGCGCCAGCAAGTGGATTGCATCTTCATCCAGGCCATCCCATTCCAGCGCGGAAGGCACGTTTTGCTCGACAATAAATACTTGATGTCGAATTTTTCTGAGCTCGAATTCCTTATCTTGCCAGCGCACGGTCAGCACGCTGAAATCGGATAGGGAATTACTCGGTTTGTGCGTCAACTTTTTTGCGGTCTTCTTGTGCACCCTGCTGCACGGTGGCTTCTACCGCTTTGGCTTTATCCAGGGCCTGGCGCTGGCTTCCGGCAATCTTGGGTTTGCCGTCCGAACCTGGTGTGCAGCCAATCAACAAGATGGCAAGTAGTGTGAGTGATAACAGTGTTTTCATTTCAAGCTCCTCGATTCAAACGACTATTGCGGCGGATAACACTTGCGTGCATTATGTGCCGACTTGTAAATGAATGGAAACAGGGCTTATGAACAAATATTTGGGTTTTATCGCGCGTATCCTGCTGGCACAGGTGTATCTGATTGTCGGGTTTTATTCACATATTTACCAAAGCATCACTAATCCGAACTTTTACAACAATTTTCAAGTATATCTGGGGATTTTTGGCTTGCCCGGTATTTTCGCGCCGCTCATGATCCTGGTTGAAATTACTGGTTCAGTGCTGCTGTTGCTGGGTTGGAAAACACGTCTATCCGCACTGTTGCTGGCTGGCTACAGCTTATTTATTGCGCTGGTGTTCCACCACAACCTGGCTAATCCGCAGGAAATGTTGTCCTGCCTGCAATATCTGGCAGTGACCGGCGGTTTACTGATGGTTGCCAGCAGTAGCCCTACGGCTTACAGCCTGGATAATCTGAAAAAGTAACGCCCGGTTCAGGTTTTGGTGACGAGGTTTTTCGGCAACTGAAACACCACGTTTTCAACCACGCCTTGCAGTTCGGTCACTTGT
>Ga0137438_1000023_pt1 | contig 18867 bp, 20 predicted proteins | sample EasRivERMGT157_2_FD_102327 | JGI IMG/M metagenome (GOLD analysis project Ga0137438, IMG submission 102327) | Soil microbial communities from meander-bound floodplain in the East River, Colorado, USA - East River MetaG ERMGT157_2 | ecosystem: Environmental > Terrestrial > Soil > Floodplain ... | reverse complement strand
CCCCGCTGAATCATTGCCGAATCAGCCTGCGAAGCAGTAGCTGCACCCTTTCGACTGTGCGCCATTGACCGCCAATACGCCCGACGGGACGACCTGCACGCCCGGCAGGACGGCCGCCAGCCAGTCCTGCTTGACGGTCTCGTGTGGGAGCCCCATTTGTTGTGCCAGGCGCGCGCTCTGATGGTGGATCGCGGTGTTGCACACGGCGATCTTCACACCGCGCGCGACCAGTTTTTCCAGGGCCGCCTCCGGCAGCGGCATGTCGCCCGGTTTGATATGGGCGAAGGGATTGCGCATCGCGGGGGATTTCGTGGCGGGGTCGTTGATTTTGAAATACTCGCCGAGCTTGTATTTCTCCCACACGCCGTCGCTGAACGCGATCGGGATCGCCGAATGCCGCAACACGACGACGACACCGAGTTCGCTCTCGGGCACGTTATAGCCTTGCGCTGCCGTCATCAGGAACACGTGCGCCCAGATCAGCGCGAAACCGTTGTTCGGCGCCGGGGCGTCATAGACCTGACGGTACTTGCCGCGGATGCCGTCGAGCCAGGATTGGAATTCGGTGCCCGCACCGGAGTCCGCGGCCTGTGCGCCCGCAATGAGATCGCCCAGGCCGATTGCCGCAGCGGTGGCTGCAACGCCGCCGAGGAAGTCGCGTCGCGGCAACAGAGATTTCGATTCCGACATTTTTGAGTCCTTTCCGGTCAAGGTGGAGGGATAACGGATCTACCACAACATTATCCGGCAAAGTCATCCCGGAGAGGTCACTGACAAAAACAAAAACCCCGCTTGCGCGGGGTTTGGCATGGCGTATCGCTGATTGGAATCAGACCGGAAGCAGGTCTTCGTCGCTGGCCGGTTGTCTCTGCGGCCTCGCCTGCGCTTCCGCAGCCTTGCGTTGTTTCTCGGCTTCTTTCCTTTTCTCTTCCTCTTCAGCCAGCGTAGCCCAGTAAATCGCCTCGAATTCAAAGCACATGGTGCACCTCCTTGGCTTCAGTTGAGGGTCACAAACAGTCGTGCTCTTGTTGCACAATCCATGCTAGCCCCGCCGGCAGGCGGAATCAACCGGTTTCGTCAACCGGGTTGCGGCACCGCAGCAAGTTCTTCGCGCGCTTTCTCCATCGCTTCGACGATGACCTCGGGCGGCTGCGCGCCGGAAAGAGCGAGGCGCTGGTTGAATATGAAGAAGGGAACGCCTTCCACGCCGATGGCGCGTGCCCGCCGGTCCTGTTCTTCGATCAATTCGCGATCCGCATCGCTGGCGAGATACGCCGCCGCCTCTTCGCGATCCAGTCCCGCTTGGGCTGCAATGTCGGCGAGCGTGTCCTTGTCGGTCAGATCGGCGCCTTCCACAAAGTAGCGGCGGAAGATCGCTTCGGCCATTTCGTCTTGTCTGCCGCGTTCTCCGGCATGGTGCATCAGCCGGTGCGCGTCGATGGTATTGGGCTGAACCTGGATCGCGTCGAACGCGAAATCAATGCCGGCACCCTTTCCAGCCGCCGTGACCCTCGCATAGATCGCCTTTGCGCGCTCGGGGCCACCGAATTTATTCTCGAGATACTGCTTGCGTGGCACCCCGCTGTCGGGAAGCTGGGGATTGAGCTGGAACGGGTGCCAGCGCACCGTGGGCGTTTCGTCAGGATGCTTCACGCGCCAGGCCTCGAGCGCGCGCTCGAGATTGCGCTTGCCTATGAAGCACCAGGGGCAGACTACATCGGAAATAACGTCGATCTGAAATGCCATGATTTTCAAGCTTCAGTTGCAGACCATGCGCTTAACCGCCAGCGCTTCGTTGCCATAGGATACGCGTCGATCGAACACCGCGTTGCAGCCGTTCATCCCAGGCGGAAGCAGTGAGTTCAGACTGGCGGTGGTGCGTTCATATGTGCAACTCAGATGAAAGTTGCGCTTGCTCTGCGGCAGCCGCCAGGAAACGCGCAGTTCGCCTCGCGTACTCTTCACCGAGTATGGTTTGACTTTGTGATTTTGCGACGGCGGGCCGTCGAAGATAGTCACGCCCGTCAACCGCAGCGGGGGCTCCGTATAAGACACCGTCCAGTCGCCGGTAATGTTCGCTTGTTGATGCACTTCAATTGAATCCGGGCAGAGAATTTCTGCCTGCGCGGGGATGGCAAGTGCCAGTAGAAGCGTTGTCGTGATCAGTCGCATCGGCGGAATGCTCCTTCGTTCGCTTGTTTCATATTCTAAACCGGGAACCACCCTAAATCTGGAACCACGGATACCCTACGTGCGTAGCACGTCGGAGTTATGGGCGTAGCCCGGTATGCCGTGAACGGCACCCTTCTTAGGGGAATCGGATCTTGTTTTGTCCGGTACGCAGACAGACCCGTGGTAGCGCGCCCCGGGATATTCGACGCGCAGAGGCCGGGCATACGAAACCTGGGCCATGCAAGAAACAAGACTTGCCACTCTCTTGTCCGCCCGAAAAGCGCTGTCTTGCGGCGTGTCGGCCTCACTCGCCTTCCGAGAAGAACCAATAAGCAATTAGCCAGGCCCCTTCTCTGCGCTCAAACAGCTTCCCGCGCAGCTAGTCAGAAGGAGAGTAACCGGCCTTCGCATAGCCCTCGATCATTCTCCGTACGAGTGGCTCCGGAGCGTTCCACAAGCGGTACATATCGATCATCTTTGCAACAGAAAAGTTCGGATCTGCCTCTAGGCACTTCCTCCATGCTTCCCGAGCGTTATCAAGTTCTCCGAGTTGGCCATAGACTGCCACGTACTTCATTCTATTCTCGAGAAATACTTGCACAAATGGAGGCGCCAATCGGATGGTTTCCAGCGCCTCTCGATATTGACCTTTGCGGAGGTAGTCGTAGTACATAGCCGAGTTGTACCAGCCACCGGCCGAAGCAGAATTAAGCGTGTACGCTTTGACAGCGAGTTGCGAGCCGCGGTCATACTGGCCACTAATGGTCAATAAGAATCCCAGCTCGGCCAGTATCTCCGCATCGTTTGGCGCAAGGTGAAGAGCGATATCCACCTCTCTTTCGAAGCGATCAAATTGTTTGTCGAAAAAATATCCAAATGCTGCGGTCCGATGCGCTAGCGCGTCACCCGGATCCAACTCAACCGACTTAATGGCGTTCTCTTTGATTTCTTTTGGTGGCAGCGACGTGTTCTCGAAACGAAAGATCCAGGCTATCAATATTCCCCATGCGAGATCTTGGCGTGCGCGCGCATAACCAGGATCAAGCTCAATCGCCTTCTTCAGTAGTGCCTTGGAGCGCGGATAACCGTTCGTCGACCATCGATCGTTTGTCATGGTTGCCTGCAAGACGTAATCATATGCCTGCAATTGGTCGGGACGCTTGCGCGCAGCAGCCTGACGCCCTGCCTGCTGCACTACACCGCCTATTCCCGTTATGGTTGCCGCAATCTTGCTTGCAATCTCGTCTTGAACCGCGAATATGTCGCTAAGTTTCCGGTCGTACCGGTCCGCCCAGACGTTGGCACCGCTTCGGGCATCTATCAACTGCGTCGCGATGCGTACCTGATCTCCAAATTTTCGAACGCTGCCCTCCAAGACGTAATCAGTGCCAAGCTTGCGGCCGACGGCAGCAATATCCACGGCCTGCCCCTTGTACTGATAAGTGACGTTGCGCGCCAATACGTGAAGTTCTCGGAATCTGGCCAACTCGGTAATAATGTCCTCTGTTAAGCCATCGCTGAAATACTCTTCTTTGACATCTCCGCTCATATTTTTGAAAGGGAGCACAGCCACTGCCGGCCCCGAAGGCATTGCAAGCACCGGGTAACCATTAGGCGCAATGCCGCCGAAGCGAAATCCGGAGTACTCCCAAGCAATGGCAGCCACGATGGCGACAGCGACCAGAACTGCTCCGAACATCAGGCGTTTTGGCCCGTGCGTTAAACACGGATGCGACATCGCCCTGGGTACGGAGGAATCAATGATCATATGGTAGGCGCGAACCGGTTTATCCAAATTCTTAACGAGTTGCTCACCGGCGAACTCGAACGACAAAGGAAGCTTGCCTTCCACTTGGTCGTAAACCATACCGGACACACATACACCACCCGGTTCCCCAATGCCCTCCAAGCGGGCCGCAATATTAACGCCGTCTCCGTAAATCGTGCCGTCGTTCTTTTCGATAACCTCTCCTAGATTCACTCCAATGCGGAACTGCATTCGGCGTTCCTCGGCGAGTGTCGCGTTACGTTGTGTCAGCGATTTCTGAACATCGAACGCTGCAGATACTGCGCCGGTCGCAGTTTCAAATACGGCGAGCACGCTATCACCGGCCATATCAACCACCCGGCCATGGTGTGCAGTAATGTGGTGTCTGAAAATACTTCGACACTGTTCAAGCATGGCGACGGTAGACTGCTCATCAGTCTGCATGAGACGAGTGTATCCAGCGACGTCCGCGGCAAGGATTGCCGCTAGCTTGCGATTAGACACCACCGAGTCCCCTGATCAAAAGAATGAGTACAAAATCGATTCTCGAGCGTTTGCAGTCTTTAGGGTGAGGCTCTGACGTACTCGATCTTGAGGCGCTTCGCGATTTCAGAATTGCTGACCATCTCAGCCATATAGACTCTCTCCCTTTCTCATCGATCGGCCGAACTAAGCGGCGGTTAAAGTTGGGCGCACGGCACCGACGTAGCGAGCCCGCTTGAGCGACGTGTCATGCGATGAGATCCAGGGAGATTCCTACTCAAAGTTTTTCGCCCTCAGCTATTCCCGAACGAACTGCTTATAAGCTCTCTCTTACCATTTCCACTAACTCGCTTATTTCTTCCGGTGCGGATTGTCTGGCAATGTTATGTACCACCAGAAGTGTTTCTTTCATCTGTGCCAAGTTTCTCACGCACTCCCAGCTCATCGCTTCATCAATGTGAAATAGCAGTTTGTCTGAATTAGGGAAACCAAAGTGGTTAACAACGGTTTCCCTTAAATTGCCCCATGCGCCTTGAAGGTCGGACAGCGCAGTTTTGTGATAGCCGGTGGGTTCTTCGGAAAATCCCATTTTTAGGTAGACCTCATATTGTTGCGTTGGATAACGTGGTGCGAGAGAAACTCTCGGGCCTCGACTCGTATGCCAAAGACTCAGCACTTCGACTTGGCCACGACGAACACAGTAGTAGAGATGGTAGTGAATTCAGGCGAGATGCAAGCGTCTCAAGCCTTGTACCCGGACTTCCACGACCTACTCAGACCTACTCAGCCGTCACGACGGGCAAGCTTCGCAAGTACCTCTTCGGCGGATACCGTTTCCCCACGATCGGCCTCGGCTATGGAAAGAAACAGTTCAGCCTCCTCCTCAGGAGTAAGGGTGAAGCCGCCTTCGTCATCTCGAGCCAAGACCGTGACCGATGCCCCCTCTTCCAGCGTCACACCTTCGAGGACGACCTTACCGCCAACGACCTTTCCAGGAGCCATCTTCATATGAAAAAGAATACTCTGATTTCGAATTGTCAGAGAGAATCCAGAAAAGTAAGCAAGGCCTCGCGCTCCGGCTTCGGCATGCGAACGAACGCGTCGCGCGAGGCAGCGGCTTCGCCGCCATGCCACAGGATCGCTTCGGTCAGATTGCGCGCGCGGCCATCATGCAGCAGCGACGCGTTGCCATTGACTTTCTCACTCAGGCCGATGCCCCACAGCGGGGGCGTGCGCCAGTCGCGAGGCCCGGCGAGAAAATCCGGCCTGCCGTCAGCCAGGCCTTCGCCCATGTCGTGCAGCAGCAAGTCGGTATAGGGACGAATGACCTGGTTGCCCAGTTGCCGGAGATCGGGATATTCGCCTGTCTTGATTTCCGGAACGTGGCAGACCGCGCACTGCGCCTGCGCAAACAGTTGTTGGCCTTGCGCGGTGACAGGATCCTCGACATGGCGCCGCGCCGGCACGCCCAGTGCACGCGTGTAAAAAAGCAGTTCATTGAAAGCGCGGTCGGGCTGTTCCGGCACCATGCCAGTCGGACGCTTGCGGCAGGCAACCTGGATTTCCGGGCAGTTCTCGCGCTTGAATACGCTGGTGGTGACGCCCATGTCGTTCAGGAATGCGGACGCAACCTGCTGCCTGAGGCTGGGTTGATTGGCTTTCCAGCCGAAGCGGCCGAGCGCCGGGGTCTGTTTCGACGCATCCCGGACATAGTTCGGTCTGCCATTGAAGCCGAGTTCTCTTTGGCGCCGCGCAATATCGAGTACTGCATCTTCCGCAATAGCGTCTAGCAACCCCGCGCCGAAGACCGCCGGCGCGATGCGCACCGACGTCATGATGTCCTCGCCCAGCGGACCGAATGCCAGATTCGAGAAAGCGAGCTTAGGGGTGCGCACGGTCACGCTCGATCCATCAGCAAGTCTTTCCTCACGCTCACTCCAGGCGACAACCGCATCACCCTCGGGAAATACCCGGCCGAGTTCGCCCTGGTTCTGCAACTGATCGCCGTAATGGGGATGCGGCAGCGGCCCGCCGTTCTCGCTCTCGCCCGGGATCGAAAGCCGGACCACCATCGATGAAAGCGTTTCCCTTGCGGAATCCGGCGCGTGGCCGCGCCCATTTCCCGCATGGCAATCGACGCAGCTTTCCGCGTTGGACGTCGGTCCGCGTCCCCATTTGCCGCCGATCGAGGCCAGCACCACCCAGCGCTGCTGAAACTCCTGCCGGCCGTTGGCGAAGAGCGCGAGTTGCGCGGCATCCAGTCCCGGTCCCGGGAGCGAATAAGCCAGCGCCGATTCGTCGGACACGGTGAAGTCGCCGCCCGACAACGCCGTCAATTGCAATTCGCCGGCGAAGGCGAACACTGCGCTGGCAGCAAGCACTCCGACAAAAACAGGCAGGGACCGACAACGCAATGTCTTCAGGCCTCTTCGCACGGAAAGCTACCTTCTACCGCCAGTAATGGAAGAAGGCAAGTCACGCCGGCCGCGACCGCATGTTGGTATGCTCGCGAGCGAGGCAGAGGCCGCGGGATAAGCATTCCCGCGGGCCATGGAGCGCCTGTTGCGCGCCTCGCCTTGGCGCCGCTTACCACACCCGCAGTTTGAACTGAAGTGACAGCGCTCCGTCGAGCCGGTCCTTGATCGTCGGGATCACGCTCATGTTCACGCCGAAATACCTGCCCTCGACGGCGAGCACTGGCAGAGCGGCGACGAACCATCCTCCGTCGTGATAGTTCGGATACCCATCGAAGGCACCGAGCGCGACGCCGGCGCTCCATTCGACACCCGCTAGCTGCCAGTGCAGTGGCCGCCATTCGTAGCCGCAATAGTGCGTGCGCTCGTCGTTGCTGTTGATATAGGTGCCGCCGATCACGGCGTGGTCCGGCGCCAGCGCGACTTCGACGCTCAAGCCCCAGTTGTCGTTGCGCAGATCTTTGGATGTGTCGAAGTGGACAGAGTAAATGCCGGGGCTGATCCAGACGCGGGGCGGGAATTCCTGTGGCGCGTCATGCTCCTGTGCGCGAACGGGACCGAGGGCGGCGAGAAACAGGATACAAGCGCACCAGAGATTGCGAGAACAACCAGGGGTGAGCCGGAACGATACAGGCATATTATTGTTCGTCCCGGGTCGTGCGCATAGTGCGGATATCTTACCGCGTGGCGCCATGGTTTACGCGCCTGGTTTTTTGCGCGTGTGCGTGCCGAGGTTGGCAGAATTCAGCGCGTAATCATGAGGCCGATGCGGAACTGCGGTTGGACTTTGCGGTTGTAGTCGAGCAGGGTCTCACCGTAGCCGTCGAAATACTGCAAGTGAAGATAGCCGCCCAGGTTGCCCAGGGTCGCGGTCTTAAGCGGATAGGAAAAATCGAGCTGTACGCTGTAGGGATCCGATCCGGTGCCTTTTCGCAGAGTCGTTGCGAGTTGGATGCCGTCGGGCGCGCCGGCTTTCACGAGAAAATCACAGTAGCCGCGGTAGTAGGCGATGTCGGGATTGTCGTCTTCCGCGAAGTAGGTATAAATCTTTGGCGAGATCGAGACGAAATGGCGGTCGCCGAAAGGCAGCGTGAACGTGGGACGGACGTAGGCGATATTCAGACTGCGCGATGCCGTGCCCTCCTGGCCGTTGGACTCGTGCTCGAAGCCCGCCTGGAAACCGAACCGGGACGAGTTCCTGTACGGCCACCTCGAAATGTCCTCATCCAGGAAGAAAAAGCTCGGCCGGTAATTTGTATCGTAGAAGGGAGAGGACGACGAGCCGATATCCCATATGGAAGTCTGGGAATATGCAAGGTAAAGTTTGTCCAGAAACGGCGGTTTCGAGTCGGGATTGAACAGCCGGAATTTCATGCTGACCTGGAATTTCGCGGTAGTCGGTCCGCTGGATCCCGCGATAATATAATTCGGCTCGTACGGCGAGAACGCGGTCATGAATCGCGCGGTGTCCCTATCGCTCAGGCCGACTGCGGCTGAGGCGGCGCCGACCTTGGCGTTGCCGGAGGGCGCGGGCTGATCGGTCAGGGTGGGCTTCGCCACGCCCGATTCCGTCACGGAGATGCCCAGCGAAGATCCTTCGAAATCCACCGGCTCCAGCACCAGGTTTCCGGCCAGGCCTTCCGGCAGCGACCCGGAATAACGTGCACGCAAGAAAGCGCCGGGCTTGATCCTGACCTGCATGGGCTGCGACTCGTCGGGTGTGAGCACGATGTCCGGCGCGGCCGGGACACCGCGCGTACGCAGGGTAAGCCGGGCAGGCAAATCGACAGCAAGTTCCTCTTTGGAGGAATCGTTCGGCACGACCAGCGTGACTTCAATCAGTCCGCCATCCGCGACCACGCTCGTGGCGGGGATGAGCAGAAGCTCGGCGCGCACGGCGCCGGCAAAAAGCAGGGAAAGCAGCAGACAGGCGGTTGGTCGCATCAGGGCATTTTCATTTCCATGCGCTCAGGCCGCAGTTTACCGTCTGCTAGTTGAAGAGTTGGCATATTGCTACGCCAGCGTCGCAAGTCCGTGGATCGCAAAGGCCGCAAGTACGGCACCGGAAGTACGATTGATCCAGAGCAGCGTGAGTGGCTGAAACGCCGCCGCGGACTTCGAAACGAGCGTTGTCAGGATTACCCACCAGAGCATCGATCCGGCAAAAACACCGGCGGCGAACGCGGCCGACTGTGAAGCCGATGCAATCGATGCCACGGAAGCGAAGATGCCGGCGAAGAAAAGGATCGTCGGGGGATTGGCCATGGTTAGGCCGTAGGCGGTTATAAACGCACGCCGGCTGGACCCGGCAGAAACCGGGCCGTTGTCCGACCGCGGCTTGGCCAGGGCAATTCGCAGGCCGAGCACGACCAGCAGCAGCGATCCCACGAGTTTGACCCAGAATGTCCCGGCCAGCAGTACCGAAGACACAGCAGTGACACCGAACGCGGCGATCGCGGCATAAGTCAAATCCGCCGCCGCCACCCCGGCACCGAATACCAGTCCGGCACCTTGTCCGTAATCCAGCGTGCGATGAATGCACAACAGACTCATCGGGCCGACCGGGGCCGCGACTGCCAAGCCGATGCTCAGGGATTTCCAGAAGAACCACGCATCCATAGAGTAAGACTCGATACGCACTCACCGCAGAGCACGCCGAGGGAAACGATTAGTGGGATCGCCTCGCGGTGTTCCTGTAGTGCGCATGTACGATGTCTAAGAGCCTCATTGATGGCTGCATACCATAAAACCGGTGAGAGAGTTTATGCAGGAGGCTAATTCTTGACCGGCATGCCCGGCGGCAACTGGAACAGCAACATGTCCGGCTTGCGGTCCGCTTCGTAGCGCAGGAAGCGCATCGTATATTCGTATTCGGGAGATTTCACCACGATTTGCAAAGGCGTGCCGTCCGTTTTCAGAAACAGCGTGACTTCGCGGTCATCGAATGCCAGTCGCAATAGCTTGCATTTGAAGCCGTCGACGTTTTGGGCCGGCAGCTCTTGTGCGTCGTTTTCGCGAAAGTACTCCAGCTCGGCTCCGAATTCGATCTGGCGTAATTTCTCGGATGACTCCGATGCGAACAACGGGAAGTGGACTTTGTAAATTGGCCCGGGATCGACCGTATGCTGCGCCTGATTCGTGTTGCGGTCTGCGATCCAGATGTCGGGTTCGGCCACGATGATCAGGCCGTGGATTCTGGTCTGTGGATTCGGGGCGTCCTCGAAGCGAAGGTAGCGCTTGCCGATGCGCCAGACCTTTTTCGTCTGCGCATCGAAGCTGTCCGCGGCGATCTGCTTGCCGGCCAGCAGGTACTCGACATAGAGCATCTTGTCTTCGGCGGCCAGCGCCGCGAGTGGCAATAGCAGGAACATCAGGGCAGCAAGGAATCGTGGCATGGCAGGAATGAGTCTTTCTGAATTGTCAAAACAGTCTACAACGGATTGCAGGCCCCTGGCCTTACGGTTTGTCGCGCTTCGGAGACAGCATGCGCTGCGGCAGGTCGGGCTGCTCCTCGGGCAGATCGCCAGGCAACAGCGGGCGCTCGGGTAGGGAGTAGGTGACCTCGCGTGTTTCGCCTTCGCGGAAAATGGACAATTTCAGCGTGCTGCCGACCTTGAGCGCACGCATGAGGGGCGCGATCTTGTCCGCATCCGTGGTAGGCACACCGTTGATGGCGGTGACGATGTCGCCGCCGAGCAGCAGCGAAACGGTGCCGAGCGTGAACTCGATTTCTCCACCACGCATGCCGGCGGTCTCGGCGGGGCTGCCTGGCTCGACGACTTCGATCAGCAGCCCGTCGGTCAGTGGCAACTTCAATACCTTGCGCAGATCCGCGCCGATCAGGGTGCCGTGGAATCCCACCCATGGCCGGATCATGCGCCCGTCCCGGATCAGGGCCGGCATGACGGACTTCACCAGGTTGATGGGAATCGCGAAGCCGATGCTCTGCGCATCGGGCACGATCGCGGTGTTCATGCCGATGACTTCGCCGCACATGTTCAATAGCGGTCCGCCGGAATTGCCAGGATTGATCGGTGCGTCGGTCTGGATCAAAGGTTCGCTGAATGACAGCGGCGTGTCCGGCAGGATGCGGTTGACCCCGCTGACGATGCCGCGGGTCACGGTCTGGTCGAGACCGAAAGGATTGCCGATAGCGATGACGCTTTCCCCGACGCGCACCTGTTCCGAGTCGCCCAGTGCCACCGTGGGCAGCTTGCCTTTTTCCGCCCTCGGTATCTGCAGCACCGCGATGTCGAAGACCGGATCGGCGCCGAGCAGACGCGCGGGAACCACGGTGCCGTCGTCCAGAGTTACATAGAGTGCCTGGCGGCCGAATGCCACATGGGAGTTGGTCAGGATCAGGCCCTTGCTATCGTAAATAAAGCCGGAGCCTATGATGTGGGAGACGCGACCCTGCATCCGGTAAGGATTGATGCTCTGCGCGGAAATCATCACCACGGCTGGCGAAACGCGTTCGAAGAGTGCCGGAATATCGCCGGAACAACCTGGGCGGGCGGCATGGGCGCAGCCGCCGAGCGCAATCATCATAAATGCAATGCATATTGTTGCCGGGCGTCTCGCCAAGGTCGTCATCATGGTTGTGTTCATACGGCTAGAGGTCAATCGGCCAGCTGATGCCCGCAGTGACACCGCCATCGACGCGCAAGGTTTGCCCGGTGACGAATGCGGAAGCCGGCGAAGCCAGATAGATCGCTGCGCCGACCAGTTCCTTGACGTCGCCCAGCCTGCCGAGCGGGGTGTTGGTCTTCGCCCAGTTGCTCATTTTTTCCTGTTCCCACATTTTCTTCGAAAGCGCGGTCGGGAAGAATCCCGGCGCGATCGAGTTCACCCGCACGCCGTGTTTTCCCCACTCGTTGGCGAGAGCGCGCGTCATCATCAGTACGCCAGCCTTGCTGATCGCGTAAGGCGTGACGCCGGCCAGCGGCGCATAGGTGTTGAGCGAGTCGATGTTGATGATCGCCCCGGATTTGCGCTCGATCATGTGACGGCCCACCGCCTGCGCCAACACGAAGGCGCCGCGCAGGTTTATGTTCACGATCCAGTCGTATTCGTCTACCGTATAGTTCTCGACTTTCATGCGCTTGTTCACGCCGGCCACGCTCACCAGCGTGTCGATATGGCCGAACCTGCCGATGACGCTCTTCACCAGTTTGGCGACGTCATCCGGCTTGGCAACGTCGCAGACTTCGAACGCGACGGGATGCCTGCCTTTGGAGATTTCCTTCGCGGTCCGGGCCAGGGTATCCGCTTCGCGCCCGGCAATTACTACCCGCGCGTCGCGCTCGGCGAATCCTTCCGCCAGCGCTCGTCCGATGCCGCGGCTCGCGCCCGACACCAGCACGACCTGGTCCTCCACCGAAAACAGCTTGTCCTGCATTTTTATCTCCTACGTGAAATCTCAACGCAAAGGCGCAGAGGACGCAAAGGACGCAAAGAAAGGCGGAACAAAGGAAATGTGATGCTTACCGGGCATGTACTCGAATTAAGTGCGACCACCATCTGCTGTAACTTATATAGTATTTCTTTAGGTTTCCTTTGCGACCTTTGCGTTCTCTGCGCCTTTGCGTTGAGATTTTGTTCTAACGTGAGAATGTCGCGACGCGGACGCCGTCGGCGTCAAGCGCCTGGCGGATGCGCTTGGCGAACTGCACTGCGTTCGGTTCGTCGCCGTGAATGCACAGCGTATCGGCCTGCACCGGAATGTCGCCGCCCTGTCGGCTGCGCACGCGGCCTTCGCGGACCATGCGTCTGACCTGGGCAATGGCGGTTTCGGCGTCGTGGATTATCGCATCCGGTTGTGAGCGAGGCGTCAGACTGCCATCGGCTTGATAAGTGCGGTCGGCAAAAACTTCGTTCGCTGTTCTCAGGCCGGCCTGTTGGCCCGCGCGCACCAGTTCGCTTCCGGCCAGGCCGAATAGCACGATTCGCGAGTCGAAATCCTTTACCGCCTGCACGATCGCCTTCGCGAGTGCCCAGTCCTTTGCTGCCATGTTGTAGAGCGCGCCGTGCGGTTTCACGTGCGCCATTTGTCCCCCGCATGCCGTAGTGAATCCGGCCAGTGCGCCGATCTGATACAACACCATGTCATAGACTTCTTCGGCCGACACGCTCATGCGTCGCCGGCCGAAACCTTGCAGATCCGGCAGCGACGGGTGCGCGCCGACCGCCACGCCTTTGCGCAGTGCGAGTTCGACGGTGCGATGGATGGTGCCGGGGTCACCGGCGTGGAAACCGCAGGCGATGTTGGCAGACGTCACGTGATCGAGCAAAGCGGCATCGTCGCCCATCTTCCAGGCGCCCAGTCCTTCACCCATGTCGCAATTCAGGTCTAGTGATTTCATTCTAATTACTGCAGTTTAGCCACAGAGGACACAGAGGTCACAGAGAAAAACAAAATCGAGCTTGAACAGTAGACAAGATAGATTGCATGGACCTGCATTGTCTGCCGAGCAGATGCCTCATCTCTTGCTTTCTATCTCGGTTTTCTCTGTGTCCTCTGTGATCTCTGTGGCCAATCTAGTTTTGTATGGACTCATTCGGTGAGGTGTTTCTCCACCGCTTCGCGGATGGTGATGATTTCCTGCTCGCGCTTGAGCCACAAAGCCTGCGCCTGCGCCAGCGACACCAGTTCGAAGCGCACTCTGTCACCCGGGCGCAATTGCGCCAGCAGGTGAAGATCGACGGTCGCTGCTTCGGCGATCTTCGGATAGCCGCCGACGGTTTGCCGGTCCGCCATCAGCACGATCGGCTTGCCCGACGGCGGAATCTGGATTGTGCCAAAGGTGACGGCTTCCGACAGGATTTCCGTCGGACCGCCCGCGATAAGGCCCGGGCCCTCGAGACGGCAGCCCATCCGGTTCGAGTCGGACGCGACGCGAAATTCGTGTGTGATCAGTGCGTCCCGCGCCGCAGGAGCAAACGCATCCCAGTGGCGACCGGCCAGGATGCGCACAATCTGGAGAGAACGCCCGAGCTTTTCAATGTGCTGGTTGACCGCCCATTTCGGGGCGGCAAAGCAGCGTTTCGACGCGGCAAGTGTCCGGGATAGTCCGGGGTAGGCGGAGGATGTCGCGCGGCCAACCGGCAGCACGTCGCCTCGCCGCAGCGCTCGGCCATCGAGTCCGCCGATGCGCGCGCTGTCATACGTACTGCGGCTGCCCATGACCACCGGTACATCGAATCCGCCGTGGATGGCGAGATAGGCACGGCAGCCGGCCGCGCTGTCGCCGAAGTCGAGCACCGAGCCGGCGCGCACGCGCACGGCTTTTCCTTCGGGCGCGATGACGCCATCGATGGCCGGAGAAAGGTCTGCGCCGCACAACGCGATCAGCGCATCGCGTTCGAAACGCAGGCGCGGGCCGCGCAGCGTAATCTCGAGAGTGGCTTCGTCGGCTTTATTGTCGGCGAGGATGTTGGCGATGCGATGGGAAAAAAAATCCATTGCGCCCGATACCGGGACGCCGAGATGCTGAAAGCCGTATCTTCCCGCATCCTGCACGGTAGTCAGCAGCCCGGGCTTGAGGACGGTAATGCTCACGCAGCAGCCTTCGATCGCGCCTCGAATTCCTGCACGCTGACCGGCACGAAGCGCACGGTATCGCCCGCATTTAGCAGGCTCGGCGGCACGGCATCGGGTTTGAACAACTGCAACGGCGTTCGGCCGATGATTTGCCAGCCGCCCGGTATGTCCAGGGGATAGACGCCGGTCTGCGCGCCGCCGATCCCGACGCTTCCGGCCGGCACATGCGGCCGCGGCGTCTCGCGCCGCGGCGTGGCAAGCCGGGCGTCCAGGCCGCCGAGATAGGCAAACCCGGGCACAAAGCCGAGCATGTGAACGTAATAGGTGGCGCCGCTGTGAATCGCGATGACGTCTTCGACCGACAGATTGTGGCTATGCGCGAGTGCTTCCAGATCCTCGCCAAAGGCGCCGCCGTAGCAGACCGGAATCTCGATCAGGCGGCCCGGCGGCGGCGGCGCGGCGGTTTGTGTTTTCAGCCAGGACTCGATGGTCGCGACCAGCGTCTCATAGGGCGGGGTGCCAGCGCCGAAGGCCGCCGGATCGTAGTGCAGCGCCAGCGTCGTGTAGGCGGGAACAATATCGAGCACCCCGATGGGATGGGATTCGCGCAGCTGTTGCGCGACGGCTGCGATTTGCGCGCTGAGGGCGGGATCGATGCGATCGCCGAACTCGACGATCAGCGCCTGATCGCCCATCGGAACGAAGCGGGGAGTGGACAGCATGGCAGGTTTGCAGCGCGACCCGGAAAGTCAGCGCGGGGCGCCGAGTGCCAGATAAACGCCGCGCGCTGCTTCGATGCGCGGAACGGTTGCGCGCCTGAGCATTTCGTCGTAGATGGTCAGCGGATTCATGTCGAAAACCGCCTTGGCGTCGAAACGCAGCACATACCAGCCGCCTTCGGCGATTTCGTCTTCGAGCTGGCCTGTCGCCCATCCCGAAAATCCGACGAAGAAGCGCTGCTGTCCGGCGTTCTGCGGGTGCTTCAATAACTCATCGAGGACTTCGCTGAAACCGCTGATGTAGATATCGTCGGCGACGAACAGTGCTTTGGACGGTTTCCGGGGTGACCGGAAGGCGAACAGCAGCGCATCGGGCTGCACCGGTCCGCCGAGGAACAGGAGATCGCGCCGGCCGGCGACGTCTGCGCGGTCGGGATACAGCGATCGTAGCTCGACGGTACTCGGGCGATTGAGAATCACGCCGACCGGGCTGCCATCATCCGGGCGCACCACCAGCACGACGGTTTCGGCAAAGGTGGGATCGAGCATGCCACGCTTTGCGACGAGCAGAAAGGCGTGCTCCGCTTCGATCTGCGCATGTTTGACCTGCGCAAACAGGCTCCCCGGCGCGAGCATCAGCGTCGCGGCGAACAGGATCGAGGTGACGACAGGTTCCCGCATGAGCATAGTTTGACACCGTCTCCCGGATCACGGGAGGGGATTACTTCAGGATCGACTGGTACACCAGGCTGCGTAACTGGACCCGATAGTATTGGCGCCGCAACGGCTCCTGCGTCATCAGCACCGGAACCAGTGCTTCCTCGGGATCGATCCAGAAGTAGGTGCCGGCATAACCGGCCCAGTAGTAATCGCCGGAGGAACCGGGCCACTCGGATTGGCCGCGATCGATGCGCGTGGCGAAGCCCAGGCCGAAGCCGTAACCGGGGCCGGGCAGGAACGCCGCACCCTTGTCGATCTGCGGGTTGAGGTGATCCGAACTCATGTAGTCGACGGTGCGCGGGCCGAGGATGCGCGCGCCCTCGAGTTCGCCGCCGTTGGCCAGCATCTGGGCAAAGCGCAGGTAATCGCCCGCCGTGGAGACCAGGCCATGGCCGCCGGCGAAGAACGTGGCCGGCTTGGTGACGTCGATCAGTTCCGGGATCTTGCCGGTGTAGACATCGGGCATCGGCTGCGCGATCCGGTTTTGCTTTTCGGGCGGCACCTGAAACGCGGTGTCCACCATATTCAGCGGTTCGAAGATGCGTTTGGCAAGGAACACGTCCAGAGTCTGGCTGGAAGCGACTTCGATCACGCGTCCAAGCACGTCCGTGGAGTGGCTGTACTCCCAGGTGGTTCCGGGCTGGAATTGCAGCGGCAGTTTGGCGAGCGCTCTGACGAAATCCGCGAGCACCCATTTCTGCGAGAAGATTTCCGCGTCCTTGTACATCTTTTTCACGGCGTTCGGCGTGCCCAGCACGCCGTATGTCAGGCCGGAGGTATGGCGCAGCAGGTCCTGCACGGTGATCTGCCGTTTCGCGTCCACCAGCTTCAGCGCTGGCTTGCCCTCGGCATCGGTCGACTCGACGCCCACTTTCATTTCCTTGAACTCGGGAATGTACTTCGACACCGGCTCTTGCAGGCCGAGCCTGCCTTCCTCGACCAGCATCATTGCGGCGACGCTGACCACCGGCTTGGTCATCGAGTAGAGCCGGAAGATCGAGTCATTGCGCATCGGGATTTTCTTTTCCCGGTCCTGCCAGCCGAAACTCTTCGCATAAACCAGCTGCCCTTCGCGAGCGATCAGCACGACCGCGCCGGGTAACTCGCCGGAGTCCACCGCCTTTTGCATGGCAGCGTCGAGCCGGCCAAGCCGCTCCGAAGATATACCGACTTCTTCCGGACTGGCTTGCGGCAATGGCGCCGCTTGCACCATTACGGCAGCTCCGGCCAGGGCGATGAAAGAGATGCGACGGATCAGGGATAGCATGGGCATCCTCCGGAATTCTGGGCGTCCTTCTGTGGGCAATTTCTTCTTTTCCAGGATTTTCGACTGCTGGTCCCTATCTTAGCGCAGGTTGATCCTGCGCCAGGCCCCGGACATCCAACGCAGGTAGATCAGGCTCCCGAGCACGCAGCAGTACACCAGCGCGACAGCCCAGCCGCCGATTGCGCCGTAGCCGAACTGCGGCAGGAAATCCACCCAGCCCTGTCCGGGCGCGAACGTGAACATGTGAGTGAGCGGCACGAAGCCGAACCAGGACAGAAAGATGATCGCCAGCGTCGGCACGCGCATGTCGCCGGCGCCGCGCAGGCAGAACCCGGCGCCGAGATTCAGGCCATCGAAAATCTGGTAGCCGGCGGCAAACCACAACAACGTGCGTCCGAGCGAAATCACCGCGCCGGCCTGCGGATCGGACGCATTCACAAACAGCGGAATCAGCCAGGGGCCGATCACGGCGAGGAACACGGTGACGAAACCCATATAGCCCACCGCCAGCTTGATGGTGGCGTTGCCGACATTGCTGGCCCAATCCTTGTCGCCTGCGCCAATGGATTGACCCACGAGCGTGGTGCCGGCAAGTGCGAAGCCCATCGTTGGCAGGTAGGCAATCGAGGTGAGCATCATCACGATCTGCGTCGAAGCGCCGCCGACCGGGCTGGCCGCAGCCTGCATGGCCTGGAAGGCTGCCAGTCCGGCAACGTCGATCGCCGGAAACAGGCCGATCGGGAAACCGACGCGCAACAGCGGGCCGAGTTCGGCACGGCTCTCGCCCCAGGTTTTTCGGGAATCGTACTCGGCGTCGACGCCACGGCTGGTAAACAGCACCAGCGTAGTCAGCAGGCCGGTGCCCATGGCGGCGGTCGTCGCCCAAGCGGTTCCTGCCACACCCCAGCCGAACTCGAAAATGAAAAGCTGGTTGAGCAGCGCGTTGAGCACGGCGACGAAAGTCATCACCACGAGCGTCACGCGCGTGCGGCCGATGCCGTTGAAAAAACCGGTGGTGACCCAGATGCCCACCGCGAATATGCCGCCGAGCACGCGCGGAAACCAGAACTCGGCGGCGAGTTGGGCGACATGCGGGTCGAGCCGCAGCCAGCCGATGATGGTCGGGCCAAGCAAAGCAACCACGACAAAGGCGGGGGCCACCCAGATCGTGCCGCGTATTCCGGCCCATACCGCGCGCGCTGCGGAGCGCTTGTCACCCGCACCGTAGGCCTGCGCCGCCAGCGTCTGCACGGCCAGTCCGGGACCGCCGAAGAACAGCATGGCGACGATCATGAACCAGTACGATGCACCGACCGCCGCAGTGGCGTCGGTGGAAAGTCGGCCGATGAACCAGGTGTCGGTGAGATTCAGCAGCGCCTGGATGCTGCTGTTGACGAAAAGCGGCAATGCCAGCGCGATGACGGCGCGCAGGTCGACGCGGCGATGGCCCCGGGCGTCGCGTTTGACGGCAGGCAGGCGGCTCAGGGCATGGGCTTGCATTGTTGTACTCATTGACGGGGGCATTGGGGCGGCTACACTTACGCCATCTTGCGGCTGCTGACATTTATCGAATTTGCGGCAATCCTGACCGGCGCCATCGCCCTGCTGGCAGGTACGCAATTCAATGTGCTGAATGATTCACACGTCGGCCTTTATCTGATCGGTGCGGGCCTTGCGCTCGCGGGTGCTGAAGCGCTGTATTCCCGCGAAATGAGCCTCCTGTT
>Ga0137438_1000022_pt1 | contig 19169 bp, 40 predicted proteins | sample EasRivERMGT157_2_FD_102327 | JGI IMG/M metagenome (GOLD analysis project Ga0137438, IMG submission 102327) | Soil microbial communities from meander-bound floodplain in the East River, Colorado, USA - East River MetaG ERMGT157_2 | ecosystem: Environmental > Terrestrial > Soil > Floodplain ... | reverse complement strand
TTGCGACAAACGTATCGACATGCCGCGCGCACTCGCCGCGCTGAAGGGGTTTTGTGACAAAACTTGCCCAACCGATCACGACGCGCCAGACAGTCAAAGTCGACGCGCCAGCGATCTTGCTCCCGCCGATACTGCCGCGGTTTTTTAATCCAGGCGAAAGGGAGGCGCTGGTCGCGCTGGTGCGCAGCGTCAACCCGCGAACGATGATCGAATTCGGTTGCAACGAAGGCCGGGCCGCGGCGACGATCCTGTTGAACGTGCCGTCAATCCGCGAGTACGTCGGCATCGACGTGCTGCCCGGCTACGTGACGCAGATGGAATGCCAGCGCAAAGAAGTCCCGGACGAACCGGGCAAGTGGGCGGCGCACGATCCGCGGTTCCGGCTGGTGCTGCATCCCCGAGGATCGTTTGATATCGGCCGTGGATGGTTGCCACGGTGTCAGGCTGTTTTCGTGGATGCTGACCACAGCATGGCCGGTGTGAAAAACGATACGGCGCTGGCGTTGGAAGCGCTCGAACCAGGCGGAATTTTAATCTGGCACGACGACAACGGGCTGCCGGCGGTCCAGGTATCCGAGACGTTGGACGAATTGCACGCGGGCGGCGCGCCGATCGTGCATGTTGAAAATACGTGGTTGGCGTTCGAACGGGCCTAGTTTTACGCAGTCAGATTCAATGTACGTTTATCCACACAACGAAAGGAAGCATCATGAAGGAAACCATCAGCATCACCAATGGGGCGATCGGGCGCCTCATCCAGTTCGATAACGGCGTTTTGATCGAGACCACCGACGGCGCTCATATCGAGCGCAACACGCAGCAACACCAGGACGCGCTGGGCAATGCGGGGCAGCCGGCCGGCGCGAAGCTGGCGCTGCTCTATCCGACCGGCACCGATTTGATGGCCGCTGTGGCCACGCTGAAACCCGGGTTTCCGGTGATAGCGAATGGCTCGCCCCTGCCGGGTGGCGCATCTTCCGGGGTGCCGATTCAGTACGACGGGGCGCCGGGCACCGCGGCGCTGCACGTCGCCAACTTGGATCACCCGTACTTTGGATTGCCAGCCGCGCAAGCCGAGATCATCAAGACTGTCGTCAAAGCCGCCGCGGTGGCCGGCGTGCCGGTCAAGCAGTACGTGCTGGAGACTGCGCGGGCGACCGTCGATCCCGTCACGATGCGCACTGCTGGAAAGCTCCTGAGCATGTCCGATGTCGAGATCAATCAGTTTGATCTGGATTATCACGACGCGTGGGGATGGCAGGCGCCGGACTTCAACAACGGCGAAACGAAATCGCCGAAGAACCCCGAGGCAGCCGATCACAACAAGTGTCCGAACCGCGCCGCCGTCGAGGCCATGATCGCGGCGAAGGGCAAATAGGTTTGAAGCGCAACGGGCCGGGGCTCCGCTACAACGACAAGGCATGGTCCCGGTCCTGCGCGCCTTTCTGGAGAACGACATGAAACAACTGCTGCTATTTTCCGTCCTCGTGCTGCTCGCCGGTTCGGTGTTCGCCGCGCCGCACCGCTACACTGCCGCCCAAGCCGATGCAGCGCGCCTCGCCGCGGACCAGCGGCACCTGGCGGATGGGGAGAAGTGCAAGGCGTCGCGGGCCCCGATCGGCTGCCACGATGTCGCGGACGCGAAGTGGCGCAAGGACCAGGCGCGCATCCATGCTCGCAGGGTCAGCACGCCACATGCCCGGGCCGAGGCAACGCGGATAATCCGCGAGCAGGATGCCCGGATGCGTACTGCTGGGCTGATTCCGTGACTATGACCCGGCGCAGCAAGGTCGATTGGACGCCAGCCGTGCTGGCCGATCTGCTTGCCAAGCGCGAGGCTGGAGTTACCGCGATTGAGCTAGCCACGCATTTCGGCGTCTGTGTCACCACGATTTACGTTGCCATGGTCCGGGCGAGGTCGCTGCGTGCGGCCGGGGCGCAAGCGGCGACGATCGGAAGCAAAACGTGACGCCAGCGTATTTTTCGGAGATTGCCCTGCTGCCGGCGCTGCGTCTGTTGCCGGCGCGAATGGACACTCCCGCCGCGCGCGCCATGTGCCTCGCCATCGCGTTGCAGGAATCGCGCCTGACGCAGCGGCGGCAAATCGGCGGACTAGCGCGCAGCTTTTTCCAGTGCGAGCAAGGGGGCGCTGTGCATGGGGTGCTTACCCACCCGCAGAGTAAGCCGTATATTCGTACCGTGCTGGCGGACCTTGATTATGACCCGGACGCGCAGGAAAACGCCTGTTGGATCGCCATCGAACACAACGACATTCTGGCCGCGGCGTTCGCTCGACTGCTGCTGTGGACGCTGCCGGACAAGCTGCCGCGGCGCGACGAACCGGCTGTTGGGTGGGCGCAATACGTCGCCGCGTGGCGTCCGGGGAAACCCAGGCGGGATACATGGGACGTGTTTTACGCAGAGGCGTGGAGGACGTGATGGACATCGCAACGCAAAATGCCGCAATGGGCGCGATCCGTTCGCTGCTGGTGGTGAGTGGTGCCGCACTCGCTACCCACGGCATCGGGTCGGACAAACTTTGGGCCGAAGTCATTGGACCGGTCATGGTCCTGATTCCCGTCTGCTACTCATTCTGGCTCAAGTTCGAGAATGAGCGCCGCGCAAAACTGCGCGAGACAATCGCCGTCAATGTCGGAATCGCCGTGAGCAATGCGGAGCCGACGATCACCCCGCCGGTGCCGGCCGCGGCAGTTCCGGAGATCATTGCCGCCGTAGCGCCAACCCTGCCGCCGATTCCCGGCATCGTCGCCGCCGACATCAAAGGAGCCACACTATGACCATCATCCTCGCTTTCCTGGTCGCCCTTTCGCTCGCCGGCTGTTCGAGCACGATGGCAACGATCAAGGGCACGCCGCAGTACACTCCCACACCACTGCCTGATCCGCCCACGGTTCCCAACCCGCAACTCGCGCTCTACCAGGCCGCCGTGGTCGCCGCCGATGCGCAGTTTAAGGCCGATCTTCTGAAAGTCCCGGGCAGCCCCGCGATGGTCCTCGACGCCGGCGTGGCGGCCGTCGACCAGTCCTGCCAGGATCTGCTGACCGAGGTCAGCATCAAGTCGCTGGAGTTCCGGCGCGGCGAGAAAAACGTGGACATCATCATGCAGGCCGGGCAGGCGCTCGCCGCCGCGCTGAAAGCCTCTTGGCAATTCCTCACTGCCTTCGGGATCGAGGAGCTGGCGCGCAAATCGTTCGGCGAGAATTTCGAGGCGACGGTCTTGAGCCTTGCCGAGCCCGCCGTGCAAACGAAGATATGGGAACTGATGGAAGCCCGGGAGAAAAGCTTGGCGCAGCGAATGGACACCATCAGTTACCCGCAGGCGTTGCGGGAAATCAAGTCGCTCGCCGGTCTGTGCACGCCCTGGGCGGCGAAGGCGGCGATTGCGTCCGCACTCGCCGGCAGCACTGCGACCGTCACCCCGCGCGGAGTGATTTCCGCTTCACCCAACTGGAGGGCGCCATGAGTCTCGGAACCATCCTGCTGATCGTACTGATCCTGGTCCTGGTCGGAGTGCTGCCGACATGGCCGCACTCGCAGTCGTGGGGGTACGTGCCGACGAGCGCCCTCGGAATCGTGGTCGTCATCATCATCATTCTGCTGGTGCTGGGCAAGCTCTGAGTTCGTCGTGCACATCGTCGCCCCAATCATCCTCGCTTGTAGCCTTGTTTTCTGGCCGCCGGCGCAGGCGCAGGCGCAGAAGGGCCTTGGCAAGGCGAGTCCTGTCACGCAGGCCGGGGGGCAGCAGGCCGGGGGGCAGCAGCAGGCTTTATCGTACGATCCATCGCAAAATGTTTTGAATCTTGTGGAAGCCGCGATCAAGCGGCTCGACGACATCGCGGCTATCAGGGCCGAACACCAAAAAGAACTGCGCCTCGCCGACAACGCGTTACGTGCGCTGGCCGACAGGCGCATCGACGACCTGATCGCTGCGGAAAACCGGCGCGTCAACGAGCAGGCGACGATGCGCGACGTGTTCTATGAAAAACAGCGTGAGTCTGAGGCGCAGCGCGTCAACGCGATCCGCGCCGTTGACGTCGGCGCGGTCGGGACGGCCAACGATCGTGCGACACAGACCGCAAATACACTCGCCGCGCAGGTAACGCAAACCGCCGAGACTGCCCGCAGTTTGGTGGCCTCGTCGGCGACGAGTATCGCGTCCGCGCAGGCAGCGTTTGCAAGTCAAATCAACGAGCGGATTGCAAATTTGGAAAAGTTGCAAAACCAAAATCTCGGATCAAACGCTCCGGCCCAGGTGCAGCAACTGACCGCGGCTATCGCGGCGCTGCAGAAGGCGCAGAACGAGAGCGTCGGCAAGGGCAGCGGCGTGGACTCGACCATCGGCTACATTATTGCCGCGGTCGGGCTGTTGCTGACGCTGTTGGGGATCGCCGGTTTTTTCCTGGCGCGCCGGGAGCCACCGCAGCAGGTTTTCGTGGACCGGCCGCGCCCGGCACCGACACCGGACAGGCCGGTGGAACAGGCATCAGCTTAACCTGCTCCACTGACGCCCCGCAGGCTTGCGGGAAGGGGCCTAGGCGGCGCGATCGGGGTGGGGCGTGTGGGTTGGTACTAGGGAAACGGCCAGCGCATTCCTGGCGCGTTTCCAGTGTAGCCAGTTTGCTCGTTTTGGAAAATGTCGCCATAGTGCGGACCGGTTGGCCAATGTGGGGATCACTTTCCGTTCCCCTATGTCAGGCGCGCTTTTTGCGCTTGGTGCCGATTTCTGTTAATCCGCAGGTCCCAGGTTCGAGCCCTGGTCGGGGAGCCAGTATCCATGCCGGTTTCGGTGAACTTTCCGATTCTAGCGGAAAATTGACTGTAGCCGCTTTGCTCGAACCGGCCGGCATATTGCCCCGCAACAGAATATCCAACTTGCTCGCTGAAATCGCCAGATGCTCGGCTGATAAATGGGCGTAGCGGCGGACCATAACCCCGCTCTGCCAGCCGCCCAACGCCTGCAACTGCAGCGCGCCCACCCCTGACATCGCGAGCCAGGACGCCCAGGTGTGGCGTAAATCGTGCCATCTGAAATCCGCTATCCCCGCCCGCTTCAATGCCTTCCGCCAGCCGCGGGTGTTGATGTTGTAAAGCGGCTTCCCGCGGTAGGTGAACACGAAATCCTTGTGTTTGCCGAGTTCTCCCTTGAGGACTGCCGCTGCGGTTTCGTTCAGCGGCACGGCGATCGCGATCCGCCCCTTCGCCTGGTCGCCGTGGATCCACGCCACGCGCCGGCCCAAATCGACTTGTGACCATTGCAGATCCCGGATATTGCCCTGGCGCAGCCCGGTTGAGAGCGCGAACAGCAGAATGGCCTTGTGATACTCCGGGACTTCACGGAACAGCGCCTCGACTTCCGCCGGCTGCAGGTAACGTACGCGGCCTTGCGGCTCGGGCAGTTTCGTGAAGGATGGGGCCCGGTCGGTCCATTCCCATTCAAAGCAGGCGCGGCGCAGAACCGCGCGGATCAGCGCAAGATAGTGATTTGCGGTCGCATTGGTTGCCTCGGCAGCTTTCAGGCGGACGATGCGCATTACGACTTCGCGGGTGATCTGGTCCAGGGTCAGGTTGCCCAGATGCTGATCCAGCCATTTGAACTTGGCCACGTCGCCGCGCAGGTCGGTCTTGTGCGCCTTGTCCGCGCGCCATTGGATTACGGCCTCTTTCCAGGTGCGTGCAGGCTTATCACCGAGCTTTGATTCGCGCCAGAGGGTATGTTGCCGCTGATCGTGCCACTCTTGGGCTTGCGACTTATCACGGGTGCGAGAGCTTTCTTGTATTGCCGCGCGACCTGGTAGCTTGAACTTGCCCCACCAGAACGGGGAGCCATGGCGCTTGTAGAGGGACACGGAATCTCCTGTTTTGCGGACTGTACGCTGAACAGCCGGTCCAGATCAACCTGCCGAAAGCGCCAGTCCTTGCCGATCTTCACCCCGCCGAGCTCGTGCGCCCGACGCAGGACCGTATTTCGGTGCAAGCGCAGGAAGGCGGCAACCTCGTCCGTGGTGAGGATGGCTGGCATCACGCCTACTCCCGCCCCTCGCGCAACGGCTCGGCAGGGCGGGCGGCCCCGGCGCGGATGGCAGCGGCACAACGCATCGCGCCGTGGCGTAAACTCGGATTGTAGCCGCGCGCAACGAACAGTTCTTCGCACATCTTCGCGCAAGCCTCCCGCTCGGCGGCACACACCGCCCCCAGCATGTCCGCGAGTTCTCCGCGATTGAGCGTGATCGAGTCGGCCATTGTCACGCCGTAGCGTTGCAGGCGTTCGGCGTCAGTCATGACGCGTCCACTGGCTCGCTCTTGCCAGCAGGCGCGATTGAATGAAACGTCATGACGGAAAATCCTTCGGTGTAGAATGCCAGCCCTTTGGATGCGCGGTAATTTCGTCGTCGTCCTGTTCAGCAGGCACGGGCGTGGCGAGCTTACTGGCTGCCAACCAAGCAGCAGTCTCGCGCGGCAAAAAATCTCGTAGCAGCAGCGCCGATATGCTCTTCCCAGATCGCACGCCCGCATCAATTGAGTGCCGTACATCGTGAACATAGTGCAGCTCTTCAATCGCAGCCTGCCGCTCGGCAAGCGCAGCGGTCAGGCGCTCAATCTCTGCCGACATTGACTCGAACGTGTGCTGCGCGTTGTCCATTTGTTCCTGCGCTTTCATTTCCATGTATTCCATCACTCTCCCCCTTTCCGCGCAGGGTCATTTGCAATGGCATACTTGCGGAAGTCTTGATCGCCTGTTTCGACGTGTTCAAGGTTGCCATTCCGCGCTGTCTTGAACATACCGGGCGGCAGGAATACACGATCAAATTCCCCATGCCAGTGACCGCATTCAGTTGGCTTACCGTGTATATATTTCGTCGGGCCGCATGCGCTGCATAGGGGCTTACCACACCTATCCTCGATTCCAGTCCAGTCGAAGTACTCGACCATTCGGAAACCTTGCAACGATAGCGCCGTGTTTTCGCAGCATCCGCAGTGGGCACATTGGAATAGGCTCACGACTTCTCCCCTTCGGATTCGTTCGCGCCTTGGGCTTGGCGGGCGGTGTCGATGGCATAACGCAAGTCATGGTGTCCATTGAACCCACCGCCAACTATCGACGAAATGCGATCTATGTTGTAAAACCGTCCGTCGTGTTGCTCTAACCAATCAAGCCTATCCGTATCCCTATCGCCCTCCCCCGCCTGCGCTGGCACGGGCGCCGCGGAGAGAGCGGCTCTGGCTGCATATACTTCTACTTCAGCCGCTTCCATTGCCATTGCTAAACGCCCCGTATTGCTAGCTCCTGATGCGTATTGCTCCTTCCGGGCCGCAAACAGTTCCGCCAGCGCCTTCCCCTTGCGCTCGGCATCGGCACGCAGCGCGGCACACTTCGCTTCAATCATTGGTATGCGCGTTAGCTCGTCTAACAGCGCGGCGTTTTCGGATTCGAGGCGCGCGAGTTCGGATTTCAGATCAGCGATCATCGCATTCCTCGCATTCAATCGAAACGATGGTGCCGCCGATGTTGTCGAGCGTCACGCCAGCAACCAGGGACCAGCCTGCATGAGTTTCGTAACAGCCTTCGCAGAGTGCGTCACCATAAATATGCACATGCACAACGGCATGCACAGGCATTGCCGCCAGGGCTTCGCGCAGGTCGGACACGGTCATTTCAACTCCCTATCCACATAATGGCGAGGCACAGCAGCACGCCGACGAGCAAGCCGAGGCAGAAGTCGCGCGCACTCATGCTGCCGCCGTCGCGTCAATCTGCTTGTCGAGCCAGCGCGTCATTTGCTCAATTCCGCCAGCTTCGCCGCCGCATCGGCGTCCAGGCTCTCGCGGAACTCCTCCGGCGCCGAACGGATCAGGTCGCGGGCGGCGGCGAGTTGGTCGAGCGTGGCGGCTTTGCTTATCAGGTCGCCGATGGCTGCAACCGTTGGCGCACCGTTGGTCGGCTTGCCGATGCCGTCGAGTTCGGCTTCTTGCTGGGCGGTGGGGTCGGCGGCTGGCTTCGGCTTACGTTTGGCGGCGGCTTCCTTGAGCGCGGCGGCGCCCGTGGCTGGCTTCTGTGCTTCGCCTTCGACCGGCGGGGCGACTTCAAACCAATCGGCCGGTACACTCATGCCGTCGCGCAGGCTGGCGTAAATCTTTTTCAGGCTTGCCACCTGTGCCGGCTGTATCGCTTCGATCCGGCGCTGAATGCGGGCCTCGATCTGCTCGCGCGTCACGCCATAGGCTTCGAACGCAACTTCCATTTTCTTCATGGCCTCGGGCGACGTGTCCGCCTTCGCTTTCATCGTCACTTCGCACTGGTTGACTGCGGCCTCAACGACGTCGCCGGGGATCACGCCGAGAATGCAGGCGCGCAGCCGCCGCGCCCCTTGATTGGCCACGGTCTCGTAGATGTCGCGGCCATCGGTGAGTGCGTAACTTCCTTTTTTGGTGTCCCGCACATGCTGCACCTGGAACGTCTTGGTCTGCCTGACGTTCGTTTCGATGTCCCACGCGAAGGCTTCCACCGTGCTGGTTCCGGCGCGCTGCTCAAGTTCGCGGATTCCGAACGCGAGATTTCCCCAATTTTGCGCCAGCATTTCGGCGAGCCTGATCGATGGCCCGGTGATGTCACTGCCGCCGCGTGAGTAGGCGTAGAGCGCCTGATCGGCCAACGTCGGGCGGGAGCATGCGTTCAAAATGCGATCGGTCGCGACAATGGGATCGCGCGGAAACTTCTTGGCGATCACCATTGCCGCCTGCGTCTCAGCAATCGCGCGGGACTGTTCAACCGCTACCAGCGCGTCACCCTGGCGGGCGGCGATGGCTTGACTTCCAAATGGGTTTGCTTCGGCACTCATACTTACTCTCCGGTTTACTTCGGTTTGGTCAATCTCAATACCCGCGTCTCGCTCGTTTTGCTGAAATGGGCGGCGATATCCGGTTCCTCGGCGCGCAGCCGCTCGGCGTCAATCCGTGTCGCACTTTGCCTGTTGTAGCTGGCCACCTTGACGCCGCGATAGAGCAGTGCGGCATCGTCCTTCACGTCGACGCCTGGGTCAAGCAGCCACGCGCGCCGGATGAAGTCGAGGATCTCGAATTTGATCTGCGACTCGTCGCCGTCCATTATCTTCGCTGTCTCGCGCAAGTTACGCAGTTGCCCAAGGCGTTCGAAGATCGCGTCGTCAATCTCGACCGGTTTGCCGCGCAGGCGCAACGAATAGGCCATCACATCGGAGAGATTCACAGGGTCCGGCGGATGGCGCGGCAACACGTATTCCTGCCAGAAGATCGCCATGCGCTCGCGCATCCAGGCGATGGTTTCCTCGTCGCGGTCGATCCGGTAAAAAATCATCGTATCGAGCCCGGCCAGCGCGGCGATGATGCACGTCTGCCGCCCGGTCACGCTCAGGCCGTGCAGTACTTGGGCAGCGTAATGCACTGGGATGTCGCCGCTGCCAGCCTCACCCCAGCCGTGGTGTTCGCCGAACGCGAAGGGCGACACGGTTTTGATTTCGCCGTTTTGGATTTCACCGTTTTCGTCCGCCCATTCGAAATCGATTTCGGCCGCGAGAAAATCGAACTCCGGGTCGACGTAGCGCCGGTTGACCGCGATGATATTGCCGGCGAATTCTTCGCGCAGCATTTCAACGATTGGGCCTTCCCAGCGCTTGCGGCGCGACAGGAACAACTGCCGGCCGGGTGACATATCCTCTGGCGTCTCGCCGACCTTCGCCTGGTAGCAGGTATAGGGCGTCTGCTGGATGCCGTCGTAAGTGGCGCCCACGCCCATGATGGCCGCGGCGTTCGACCCGCCCAGGTACTTGCGGCGATCGTACTCGGCGTCGGGGATGATGCGCAGCGCAGCAACGGCGGCAGTGTCGTTCATGCCGCTACGCGTTCAGGTTGTTGCAGCACCTCAGGTTCGACCGGCTCCGATTTTCTGAACGTGACACCTCGCACAGCGGAATACCGCTCGGCTGACTCAACGGTGTCGAATGCGCCGGGGAACTTGGTGGCCGCGTATTCCAGAAGAATCGCTTGCACTTCCTTGCCGTCCAGTTCGAGTTTCACGGCGCCACCTTCACCCGCTTCTCTGGTTTCGGTGTGCGCGCCTTCCGCGGCTGCGCGTTGATCGCGGAGATAAGCCGCGGCAGGGACAGTTCGTCAACGGTCTGCCGATACCGCTCGATCGTTACCGGCTCGGCGCCGTTGATGGACTCTTTTTGCTCTGTGACCAAAATCGTGTAGCTCATTTCACTTCTCCTTTGGAATAATGAGTTTTGTTGTTACCGGCACAGGCGTCACATTGCGCGCGGCCTTGAAGCGATCCAAGCAGTTCGTGCCCAGCAATTCCTTGCGGAAATCCTTGTGCAGCACATGCCGCTGTCCGAGCCATGCGATCGCCGCTGCCAATTTCGCGTCCCGGCCAACCGGGGCGGTCGTTGCTACATAGGACAAATCGACCAACATCAACGTGTTCGGTATGCGCCTCATTGCTTACCCCTTCGCCTGATGAATCGCATCAATCGCCACGCGCCGGCACGATTGCAGCGCCGCCCGGTGCGCGCCGTTCTCGCTGCCCTTCAATGCCGCGTCGGCGATTCGGCCCACGGTATGCAGGGCGGCCAGCGCCGCGGCGAGTTGTTTGGACGCCGCGGCGAGTTCGGCGGCCGCTTCGATGTGCGTCATGGTTGCGACTCCGCGGGGACCGCGAACGGCGGATTGAGCGAGCGATCGGGTGGCGTGAAGCCGTCACAGGTCGCCAGCCACACCGGGTCGAAGTTCACGGGCCACATGAACCAGCCGCTGCGCATGCCGTGCCCATGCGCGGTGATGTGCAATTGGTTGGCGGCGTCGCCGAAGTGCCCACTCAACATTTGCGACAACGCGGCGAACTCATTGCTGTCCTGTTTGCCAATGGTTGGGTGAACGCAGCGCGAATGGGCGTCGCCCGGAAGATCGCGGCGGTGCTGGCAGTCGTAACAATTGGGTTTCATGCCGCACCCCCGCACTTCCCGCGCAACGCAGCAAGCGTTTCCTGCCACAGTCGATCATTCGACGCGCGCAGAATCTCGGCAAATCTTGTCGGCAAAACCGGCCCGAATTCTGAATTGAACTCGGTCCACGCGTAGCCCAAATCCCCCGGACGCAGGCACGATGCCGCGATTACCGCGAGGGCGCGTTGTTCGGTGTGCTGATCGGTGGTCATTTGCCAGCCCAGTATCCAGATGTAGGACCGCGCCCGATAAAGCAACGACCTGCAATCGTGCGTAGGTTCGCGCGGGTGTCGGCGTCAGGCCGATGCCAGCCGGTCCCGTTGCAGACGTTACATGCCCCCATGTCGATTACCTGCCCACGGCAATCGCAGCCGTTGGCGCCGTTGCAGCATTCCGTTTCCCAGCGTCCGCCGATGCAGTTACGGCACCGGACAAGTTCCGTTCCGTCATCATCAAATGCTTTCATGATCCAGCTATCTCCTCAGGTTCGTGTAAATCGGCGCGCAGGCGTACCGCGTCCATCGCGTCCTCGGATGGTTCGTCCTCATCGCGGCGGCTCACGACGCCCCGGCCGCCGCAAGCACCGCAGCGCGATTCGTCAACCGGGCCGGAGTAGCCGACACCTGAACCATTGCAGGCGGCGCATATCGGCGCGTCGGCGGCGGGAGGAAGGCGGCGGCGGATCATTTGTGCGATCCGTCCGAATTGACTACGGACTCGAAACACTCATAGATCAAAGCATTGAAGTCCTCACGCGCTGCCCAACGCGCTGCCCAACGCGCTTCCGAATCCGCTGCCGAACGCGCTGCCGAACGCGCTGCCGAACGCGCTGCCGAACGCGCTGCCGAACGCGCTGCCGAATCTCCGCCCAACAGCCATTCAAATACCGCATCGTCCGGTTCCTCGCTCCAATTCGCGAGCACGGAAAGCGCCTGCATCCGCGCGAAATAGTAGAGCAGTTCCTCGGCGTCCATACGTACGATAATTCGCCGCTCCTGCGCCACGAATTTATCGACCGGGTCGCCGTGCTCGATCACCCGTCCACGGTATTCGCAGTAGCAGAGATTGTTGCCTGGCGCGAACTTCAGTGCATCCCATGGTTCTTTGCTGCCGTGGTAGCCGCGCACGCATGGCTCGATATTGCGGATCGTCGGCAGCCACACGCCATCGCGCGGGATTGGCGATCCATCACGCAGGGTGCTGCCGAGGAAGTGCCAGCCGTAGGTACTCACCGCAGCACCCACCAAAGCGCGACCACGCCCGCCGCCAGCCCAAACACCAAGGCGTAGAACCACGGGCGCACGCGGTCGAGGGCGGCGATGGTGTCGCTCGGCACGCGGCGAACCTCTCCGGCGATGCGCTCCGAGTTCCGGGCGCGCAGTTCGTGGGCGGTCATGGCGTGGCCTTCGCGATGGCGTCGCGCATTTTGTCTGCCGTTTTTTGCGCCAACGGGCTGCAAAGTTGAACAAACGAATGCGTCTTGGTCGATCTGTCAATCAGATCAATAAAGTCTTCAAGCGCTGCCAGCAAATCAGGGGCGGCGGCGATCAAACGGGCGTTGGCGCGTTTCACCGTGCGCCGCTTATCGCCAAAATTGAACCCGCACCAATGCACAACAGCAGAGGCTTTTGTGTGTTCGCGCGAGTCGCTTACCTGCAAGACGCCGCCGTCGTCTTTCAGATACCACGGTCCCGGAGTGTGCGCGGAACTCACGGCGCACTCGCCTTCCTGCACGCAAACTCCAGCCGTGCAATCTGTTGGCGCGACTCCGCAACGATCGCGGTGAGTTCTGCTACCTGCGCGCGCAACGCGATCATTACCGGATCGCACGCGCGGACCTCCGCGATGTGCCGTTCCATCTGCGCGTCGAGTGCCCGGCGCGGATCGTGGCGGCGGTCGACCTCGGGCCAGGTTGATGGGCTCGTGGAAAGTTTGGCGGCGGACATTGTTCGTTCTCCCTGTGCTGCCCGCGCGGTTGCGTGGGGCGATGAATGAACGATACATGAAGTATCAGCGTATGTCAATACTTATCGTATCGCCTCCGGAAATAAAGGGTAAACTGTGCACTCCGGGCCAGCAACCGGCCTATGTGCCCGTGTGGGCGGCAGGACTACGAAAGGGGTTAGCGATGGGTGATACAAGCCGGCGCAAGGCCGGGAAGGTCAGTGTTTCGGGGCGTCGTGCGACTCAATCGCCGCGATTGCCAAGTCAATCTTTGCCCGCAAGTCGTGAAGTTGTGACGTTTGTATTCCAAACGGAAAGCGAAGCGGAGTATGCCCGGCAAGCTCTTGCCCAGATGGATCGACGCACTCAAGCATTAAAAGGGCTATGCCCGTCGTGTCGGAGGGCGCTACGACCACCCTCGTCACCGAAGGTAGTCGCGTGATGTCGAATTTAATATTGGCGTTCACGGCGCTTTCGGATTCACCTGGCGCGGTGATGGAACTACCGGCGGCTCCTGAGCTTTGACGATCGCCGCATTGCGCGCCGTCTGTTCGGAGGCGGCTTGTTTACGATCGTCCCGGACCAGCCGTTCGTAGATCTTGTGCAGTGCGCCGATAATGCCGCCACCAGTGATCAGGATGGCCGCAATTACAAACATCACGAAAGCCTGGATCTCATGAATGACGCCTTTTGCCACCACCAGCGGCAGCAATCCTAACAAGAAGGCCAGAGCCCCAGCAATGTAAAGTAGGACGTTCATTCGCGCGTAGCGCAGAGCAACGCGGCGAGTGCGAGAGTGCGGGTCATGCAGCCTGCTTTGGTTTTGGTTTTTTCGTGATCGTTTGAGGTTCCGGGCCGATGCCTGAATCGGACTTGAATGCAACTTTCGCCAGAGCGTTAATTTGCCGCAAGGTTTCCGCGTCCATCGGCGGCCCCTCAAACAAAACCATTGACGGGTGTACTCGGGCCGCAATGCACATCGCAATGAAGTCTGTCAGGTTGACTTCCCGCGTACCGTTCGTCCAGCTGCGCAGGGTTGACTCGGCGAGTCCCATATTTTCGGCGACGGTGGCAAGAGTTTCGCCGTTCTCTTTGGCGAGAATCCTAAAGCGCTCGCCCCACCTTTTCCACGACTCTTTGTCCATCCGCTCATAGTACGGAACCGGCTTTCTGCTGTCTGATACGCAAGGTATTGACAACGGGAATTGCGAAATGATACTATAGGTATCATTATGGATAAACCGCACCCCCTTAGAGCCTACCGCACCGAACACGGCCTGTCCTGCGTCGACCTGGGAAAAAAACTAGGCATCGCCGCATCGACGGTGCGCAGCTTCGAGAACGGCAATCGCGTTATCAGCGCGGAGACCGCCGTCGAAATCGAGAAGCTGCTCGGCATTGAACGCTCAGCGATCCGCGCCGACTTGTGGAAAAAGACACGCACGATCAACAGCAGCGCCGAACAAGCGGCCGCCTGACATGCACCCCAACTCTTTCGCCAGCCAACTCTCGCGCTCCTCCCGCGCACGGGCTGGCGCGCCGCGCATCCTCCGCTTGAAGGGGATGCGCGGCGTTTTGTTTGTGGCGAAGTGAGGACGCATGGCGCTCGATCGGAAGTCCGTACACATCCGATTGGCGCCCGAGCTGCACGAGCGCCTTTCCTTGATGGCGGACTTCTATGAGCGTGACCAAGCCGAACTTGCCGCACAGTTGCTCGAAAAAATGATTGTCGCTGAGTTCCATAGCTTCAGTATTGCCGCCGAGAGATATTCGCGCTTGGGATTAACGGCTGCTGAGAGCTTTTCTAAGGGAACGGGCGGGAGCGGGAAGCGGTAGGGGCGGGAATGGAACATCGCACGGCTAGGGTAGCACCCGAAAAGGCGGCCTTCCGGCCCGCTCTGCCGCTGCGATCCTTCAGCCGGAGCTTTCCGGAGAAGCAGATGGCGACGATGACTTACAGGGAGCAATTGCTCCACCCGAATTGGCAGCGCAAGCGGCTCGATATCATGCAGCGAGATGAATTTCAGTGCCAGCGCTGCTATGACGCGGAAAACACCCTTCACGTGCATCACAAGCAGTACGTTAAAGGGCGGCTCGCCTGGGAATACCCGGACGCTGAACTCGTCACTTTGTGTGAATCCTGCCACGAGCAGATGCACGAGACCAATGCGATGTTCCGCGCAATCGTAGCGACGCTGCCAGTGGACGGCCCGGGCAGTATTGGTGACGCAATTAGCATGCTCGCGGGGTTGGCTCATGGGCACCAGCAAGGCATGGAATTTGTTCAATACCGCGACGAAGGTAGTCCCTTCGCGTACCTAGCCGGTGTTGTCGCGCAGCGCTTGGAGTGCACCTTGCGGATCGGTCCTTTGTCCGAATTGACGGATGCATTAAGGGACTGCCCTTCGTGGGTGATCGAGTCGGCCGTCGTTCGTTTTACGCAAGAACTCGTCGAGCGCCTACATGATCCGGCGCCAGCCGAATATTTCAAGCGCAATGTGCTTTGACAAGCGACGCACCTGCTCCACTGGTCCCGGTTGAAATCGACCTACGCGACTTCGCGTTCATGCCGTTGGACGTTTTGCGGTTGCGCGACAGTGATCTATCCACGGTGGCAACCGGCGACGAATTCAAAGCCGCGGTGCTGCTCTGGTGTATCGCGTGGCACCAAATACCAGCCGGGTCAGTGCCGAACGATGAGCGATGGTTGGCGCGGCACAGCGGCGCCGGCGCAAAGTGGAAAAAGGTTCGCACGGAAGCCCTCCGCGGTTTTGTCGAGTGTTCGGACGGGCGGCTGTATCACCAGGTCGTTGCTGTCAAGGCAATTGAATCCTGGGCGAAAAAACAAGAACAACGGGCCAAGACCCTGAAGGCCAGAATAGCCGGCATAAATAAGCGGCTCACAGAGTCTGTCACAGACGACGAAAAAACACACCTACAGGGTTTGTTACACACCTTGTCACAAGGTCTGTCACAAGCCTACTCAGCGTCAGTCACAAAGCCTGTCACAGATCGTGTGACAGCCTCCAAGGGAACAGAAGGGACAGTAAAGGGACAGGGAAGGGAAGGGACAGTAAAGGGAAATGGTACTACTTCGCCGGGGAACGGCTCCGGCGCGAAATCCCCCGTTGATCCGGCCAAGGCGGAAATATGGAAAACCGGCCGGGCAATTCTCGAAAGGCAGGGCGCTACGCAAGAGGGCGCCGGGACATTTCTCGGGAAGCTGTGCAAGGACTTCGGGCAGATGCTGGTACTCGACGCTGTACGCGACTGTGCCGCGGCTTCACCGGTAGAGGCAAAGGCCTGGCTCACCGCGCGCTGCCAGGAGCGGCGAGCGCAGTCCGGCAACAAATCGTCGGCAATCGAAGCGCGTAACCGCGCCAACGCTGAAGCGGCACTGCGGGAGGGAGGCGGTCATGACTGAATCGGACAAGGGTGCGTTCTACGCGCTGATCGGGAACGTCTACGGATTCTATCGCGTTGAATGCACGCAGTTCGCTTATGGCGTCTGGTGGGAAGGCTGCAAACCGTTCGATTTCGCCGCGGTTGCTGACGCCTTGAACCGTCACGCGGTCAATCCCGACAACGGGCAATTCCTGCCGAAACCGGCGGACGTTATCAAACTCCTGGGCGGAACGTCAGCGGACGGCGCGCAAGTCGCCTGGACGAAAGTCGATCGTGCAATCCGTGACGTGGGGCCGTACCAATCGGTAATTTTCGACGATGCGATCATCCACGGCGTAATTGGCGACATGGGCGGATGGATCGAACTTTCGCGCAAGGACGACGAAGCATGGCCGTTCGTGCAACGCGAATTCGAAACGCGCTATCGCGGCTATCGCAATCGCCCGCCGTTGGAATCGGTTGCAAGGCTGATCGGGATCTTCGAGATGGAAAACGGCATAAACGGACGCGCTGTTGCCGATCCGGTATTGGTTGGCGATCCGCAGCGGGCGATGCAGGTCAAGGCGCGTTTGAGTGATGCGCCGCGACTGACGGTAACGCGCCTGGCCGATGTGTTGCCGCTGCCTGGTGCTGATCCGGTCAAGGCGCTGGTCCACAAACACAGGGGCACCCCATGACCCTGCGCGCCGATCTGCTCTGGCAAGGTGAGCGCGCCGATGCCAAGGCGCACCTGGCCGCGATCAAGGCGCGGATGCAAGCATCTCACTCTGCGGCGGGCGCGGCCATGCGTCCGGTCCCACCCCTCACGCGCGAACAATCGGCGGAGCGACCCGACACGTTTCTCGACGACCAAACGCGACTGTCGGAGGAATGATGTCCGCCGCCACGCCCAACCGCCCCGCCGACCCGTCGATCCCAAACGTAAGGACGTGCTGCGTTTGCGGCGTGAGGCTCAAAAAGCGTGAAGGCGAAGGAAACTTCAGATGGAATAAACGCAAAGTGTGCTCGTGGGCGTGCAAGCTGGCGGCGGCGCCATCCATTACCGAGCGATTTTCCGCCAAGTACGAGATGATTCCAGAATGCGGGTGTTGGATTTGGATGGGGTGCCTTGAGGAACATGGGTACGGAGAATTTAAGGGAGAAAAAACTAAAGAGCGAGCGCACCGCGTTTCATGGAAATTGTTTCGGGGGCCGATCCCAACCGGTATTTGGGTTCTCCATCATTGCGACGTGCCCGCTTGCGTCAACCCACACCATTTGTTCCTCGGAACGCACGCGGACAACTCGGCGGATATGGTAAGAAAAGGCAGGGGTCGTGCGCCGGTCGGTGAGGAAAGCGTAGCTTGCAAAGTAACGGACGCGCAGGCGATAGAAATAATACTTTCCGGCGAATCGCAGGGAACGCTTGTCAAGCGATACGGCGTATCGCAATCCTTGATTTCTCAGCTTCAGCTTGGTCAATGTCGCCCCAACGTTCAACATCTGAATCCTAGGCGCACAAAATGGGCATCGTGATTACATCCGAGTTGCCTTCGGGCCTCTACTGGCACGAAGTCGAGCAAGACGGCGCCCGCATCTGGGAGCGCATCGAGGTCGTTGACGGCACGGTGTACCGGCTGATGCCTGTGGGCCTGCCGATCAAGGTGTCGGCGTTGACCGGAAATTTGGCCGGGCCGCTTTGCAAGCCGAAGGATAGGGCATGATCCCGCACCGCTTCATTGCAGAAAAGCCCCGCGTTACCCCATGGCCGGAACACCTACATCACGTCGCAAAGTTCGAGCTGTCAATCGGCGAACGCGGGACTGATGACTTTCACTGCACCATCGGCAACACGCTGGAGGAAGCGCTGCCCCGTTTCGCTGAAATTGTTGCGCGTCAGCGGTTGTACGACTTGCATCGCGCGAGGAGCTGGAGCGAATGATTCTACTCGGCCTCGACCCCGGCTTATCCGGCGCCTTAGCCGCGATCGACCATCACGGCCGCCTGCTCTATCTCGCTGATCTGCCCACGGTCGAGATCCCGGGCGAGGGCACGGTGAAGCGCCGCCTGCATGGTGCGCGGCTGGTGCGGCTGATCCGCGAGGCCGTGCCGGCGGATGAGTGCGCGCTGGCGTACGTGGAAAATGTGCAGATGTGGGGAACAAACGGCGCCTCAACGATGGCCGCGATGCTCGCGACGAAAATGGTGATCCTCGCCGCGCTGGACTGCTTCGAGTCGCGCATCGAGGTCCGCATGGTGCAACCGGCGGTGTGGAAGCGCCACTTCGGGCTGCGCAAGGACAAGGCGGCCGGGTTGTCGTCGTCGCAGGTTTCCACGCGCTTCAAGGCGGCATCACGCGAGCGCGCCGCGGGTTTGTTCCCGGATGCCGACCTGCGGCTGGCGAAGTCGGACGGCAGGGCGGAAAGTCTTTTGCTGGCGGAATACGCGCGCACCGTCTGGGCGACTGAGGGCGAAGTTTTCGATGCGCCGATCGCGCCGACCAAGCCGCGCAAGCTGACGGCGAAAGAGTTGCGCGATGCTGAGATTGACCAGCGCATTCCATTGCAGTGAACGCAGCATAACCGAAGGAGCAATCATGGCACGCACGAAAACCGATGTGGGGCAACAAGGGCTGCTGACCGAGGGGCCGAAAGGCCGCAAGGATGCCGAAGGCCAGGAGAAAATCATCACCATCAAGCCGCTGCGCAAGGCGCTGAGCGAGCTGCTCACGCTCAAAGGCAGGCTCGATACCGCGAAGGATCGTTTCGGCGATGCGGTCAAAGCTGTGGCGGAACAATCCGGGCTGATGTCGAGCGTCGTGCGCAAACTGGTCAAGGCCAAGGC
>Ga0137438_1000021_pt1 | contig 19276 bp, 12 predicted proteins | sample EasRivERMGT157_2_FD_102327 | JGI IMG/M metagenome (GOLD analysis project Ga0137438, IMG submission 102327) | Soil microbial communities from meander-bound floodplain in the East River, Colorado, USA - East River MetaG ERMGT157_2 | ecosystem: Environmental > Terrestrial > Soil > Floodplain ... | reverse complement strand
GCGCCGGTCCTCCGCGCCAATTCAAAAGGGCCTGCCGAAAAGAGCGCCTTACGACCGTAAAAATCGACTGTCACCCACTTGGAACCATCTCTTCCGTCGAACGCAAGAGCAACTATTTCGTTATTACGGAGTGCTTTGTAAATGGGCCTCAAAAACTTGTCTACCTGAATGAAAGTTACCGGCAAGCTTTCAGATTCTTTTTTCCGCCACGCCCATATGCGTTTTGTGACGGGAGAGCTATGCAGCTGTTTGCCCGTAATTTGATTGACCTTATATCCCCGATAGCCGAGGAACGGAAGAGGAAGAAGAAACGATCCAAAGTGAGAAATGAGCAGAATCACCCCGTTCCCTTTCGCAAGGGCCTTCTCCAGGTTTTCCATGCCTTCGGGCCGCATTATTTTATCAAGCCCCTTTTTATCAAGGGCCCCGAAAAAAAACGTTTCTACCAGCCGGAGATAGTAATGTTCAATGGTTCTTCTCGTAATATCTTTTATTTCCGCACCGGACTTTTGCCCCCGGTAAAGCAACGTGAGCTCTTTGTCGGTAATTCGCCGTAAATTCCTGTCAGTGGCATACATAAACTTTCCGGCAAGGTTGCCGATAAAAAAAACAAAACTCCATCCGAGGAGATGATAAAGACCATACGCTATCCCGGTAAACATTTTGAGCATGACGAAAACGGTGATGCCGATGAATTCCACTATCAGCTTGCGCATTGATCTTTCGCCGCCGTGCGTCAGGCGTCCTTTCCGGGCTCCCGGAAGACAACAGCCGAAATTTTCCTCTATTCCATGTATCCAAGGTTCCGAAGTTGCTTCACCAGCATGTCGGACTCGTCCTGGGTCAAACCTTGCTGGGCGGAATCCGCGGCGCCATCGTTCTTGGAATACAGAACGTGTCCCTCGCCAACCGCATCTTTATCAAATATGTCTACCAGGACCTTGCCATCCATAGCTTCCGGAACAGGAACGCCGAGAAGATAGAGAATGGTCGGGGCAATATCCGGTAGTGTGGCTGCCTGGACGGCAAATCCTCTTTTGAACCCGTGCCCGCCGGCAATCAAAATGCCGTCCGGCTCATGATTGCCCGACCAGTTGTTCGAGGAGGTGATGATCGTCCCGGTGTCTCTTACCCCCTGGAGCGTAATTTCATCTCCGACCACGCTGTATCCCCTGTTGAAGGTGAGCACAAGATCGGGAGCGCCGGGGACATCCCTGGTCCCAAGTTCATCGCCCGTGTAAACCGACTGAACAATGCGTTCACCCGTCTCCGGATCCATAATGTTCAGCAACTCAGCGGTTATTTTTTTGCAAAAAACAGGATAGTCGGCAGGGTCTACGATTCCATTGGGGTCTCTGCCTTTCAGATTCAAGAATATATTGCCTATCGTGCCTCTAAAATATGCCTTTGTGACCGACCAGTCGATAGCATTTTTCGGCGGGCGTCTGAGTATCATCTTCAGCCGCGTTAACATGCCGGGCTTCTTGAACTTCAAATACCCCTGAGATTCGAGCCAATTGTTAAGAAAAACGACTTTCCTGAGGGGGCCGAAGCCGTGGTCTGATACGAGCATGACATCCGCTTCAGAACCAACCGTTTCCAGCAATTCTCCTATCGCCTGGTCGACTCTTTGGTACACGTTGAATATGGCATCGGCATATGCTCCGCCGCTTTCCATGTATTTCCAGAAATAATGCGATACCCCGTCGGTATCAAGAAAAAAGACCATCGAAAAATCAAATTTTTCCTTTTTCCACATCTCCCTGAACAACGTCACCCTCTGGCCGATCTGCACCATGACGCCGCGCAGGAACCTGTCCTTTTCTCCATCAGACTTGAATATCTTTCTCAGATCAGCTTCCGGCACGGCCCTATACTGCCCGGCAGAGAGGACCATATCAGCAAATTCCGGCGGATAGACGCATTTGGAGATGTCCTTGGTGGGAGGCATGCCCAGACCAGAGACCATGTACCCGTTTACGGGATCCGGCGGATAGGTCAAGGTAACGCCAAGAACGAGGACCCTTTTGCCTGCATCGCTCAGGTGCATCCAAAAGGGACGAGCTGCGCGGTCCGCCGCCGTATTCATTTTGAATTCATAGGTGCCGGGAATCTTGCCGGTAAAATCGAAGATGCCATGCTTTCCGGGGTTCATCCCGGTCATGAGCGAGGTCCACGCGACCGGACTCACCGGAGGTATCGTAGAAGTGAGAACTCCATGAGATCCTTTTTCCATCAGCCGGGCGAAGTTCGGCAGCCGCCCCTCTTGTATAAGAGGATTGATGATGGCGAACGTGGCCCCGTCTATACCTATGAGTAAAAGTTTATTGTTATTATTATTCATTTTTGTTTATATCCGAGTTATTGTCATGTGCCGGCATCATTCATGTTCCCTGCGGATCATGGGCGGATCGGATGCATTCACGGTTTTTTTTCTCCGGACGATCGCCTTGATCCCTTCAATATCTTCAGCGGACAAAGGCCTGAGCGCGAACATGGCGGCCAGATAAATCGCACCCGCCCCGATCGATCTGACGATTAATGTCGTAAGCGCATTTTCTGTATTTATTATCATCACCGCGAGCATGAAAAATCCTGCGATAATGGTTTTTACGAAGAACATCCCTTGGTCATTTTTTATGCCGAACTTGCGGATGAAGAACGAGTTCGTCACGAGCAGAATGAAATAGGAAACGACCGTTGCAATACTGGCCCCTACGTATCCTAGAATCGGGACCAGCAGAATGTCAAGAATAAAATTGAGCGCAAGAGCGATAGTTACAGATACTGTATTAAGTACCTGTCGATTCATTGCCGTAATAAACAGGTTTTGAAATGAAATGAGGAACAGGAAAACGATCGTTGGAGCGAGAATTCCGAGTGAGGTCGCCGCTTCTGCGAACTCACTGCCGAATAGGACGACGATGAACGGTCTGCCTGAGGAGATCAGCAGGGCCGCAATGGGCACTGCAAGCACTATGAGAAATTTTTGCGCATTGTTGTAGAATCTCGCTCTCGCTCCATCGGCATCAGCTCCCGCAAATCTGGACATAATGGGGAAAAGGGCCATGGAAAAAGATACGGGCAGCATCTGGGCCTGCATGATCATTCTGTTTGGCACATCGAAAAGCGCAACATCCGAAGCGGTACCGAGCCATTTGAGAACAAAAATATCCACTTTGAAGATCAATGTGATAAAAAGGCTCGATACAGCCAGGGGAAAAGACTCCCCTATAATAAATTTGGCGATCTTTTTATCGTATACGAAAGCGGGTTTTACGAATTTGCCGTACATCACGAGCCCTGCAAGGCCGACGAAGAGCAGCGCCGAGAGAAGCCGTCCGTAAAATATGCCGGCGAAACCCCAATCGAATATCCTCACCGCGATAATGATGAGGAGGAAACTCATTTTATAAAGAATATTAACGATGAGCTCGTATTCCATGCGCTCAAAGGACCGCACAACCGCCAGATATGTCGTTCCGACAGAGTAGGCGAGGTCCCCCGCAATGGCAATCATAACGGCCGCTTTAAATGTCGCATCGCCGTCGGAAAATCCGTATAGTATGCCGGCCGCCGCTGCAAGGATGATCGCCGAGAAGGCCAATCTCAGCATCATGGTGATCCCGACATACCTGCTCGCGTCCCGAGTGTTTCTTGCTACCTCCCGGCAGATGATACGCTCGACCCCGAAGTCCGCGAGCGGGACGAGTGCGGTGGATATGGCAGTTGCTATGGCAAACAGACCGAAGGACGTCACTCCGAGATACCGCGCGATCAAGGCCGTTGTAACCAGGTTCGCTGATATCTCTATCAATTTGGACGTAAATATGAAAAAGGAGTTTTTTGCAACTCTTGTTGCCACGATACCGGTATCGTGATGATGTTCGATGGTTTTCATATGCATTTCATTCTTTGTCAGTCACGTGAGCGCATTCCCCGCAGCTTGCTGCAGGGATCTTACTACCTTGAAACGTTACGACTCCTTTATTCGGACGGATGTTCCGCGGCCGGTGCATGCATAATAATATTTCTTATGCTCAGACCGATGGCGATGAAAAAAAACACCAGGCGATAGGTGTATTCTTCATCCACGAGACCGTACACTAACGTCATGAGAAATGCGGTAAAAAGGCAATAGGCCGCGAACTGCACATCGCCGTCGCGGGACAACAAGATGCTTTTTACGTACACAAGCAGTGAACGCAACAAGATATACATGTAGATGACAAAACCGATAAGACCTAAATCGAAGATGACGGAAAAATAATAGCTATGGGCATAGGGATACGGGTCGATCAACTTCACATACCCCCCGATACCGTCTCCTACGAAGTAACTGTCAATCAGGCTTTGGAAACCGATTTTCCACCATGTCAACCGCTCTTTTAAATAACTTGATCCGGCAGTAACGGCAGAGGATATGCGTTTCGCCATTACGACGTCCTGCTGCAACAGATAAACCACAGGGAGCAGGAGGAGCAGAAACGCCACAATTGCCGCGGACCACTTGATGGCATGGCGTCGCAGCCGGGGTGCCAGGAAAACGAGGCAAAACAGGCCCATGATCAACGTTCCCAACGCCGCTTTGGAAGCCGTGAGCACGACGCCCACGGAAAGGAGAAAGACATTGACAAGAAGAAGACCTTTGACCTTGGAGCCATACATGGGCAGAAGCGCGATATTGATCAAGGCATACACACCCAAAAAATTCCCGACAACGCCGGGGCTTGCAAATCCGGAAGGCCGTTTGCTGTGGTAGGGAAGTTGAAATTGCAAGTAAACATCTTGCATCAGTTTTATCTTCTCTGTGCCATTCACATATTGCGAGGATACCTCAAGAATAAACATGAAAAAGCTCATGATCGCGATAACCGTAAAAACTTGCTTCAGTTTGGTTTTGTCCGTAATGAGCGAAACAAACACAAGGACCATTATCAAATTACCGGTCAATTTCGAGTATTCATTCAGTCCATGGTAAATATCCTGGGTATAGAAGAGTGAAAATGTAGCATATGCAAAAAACAGTATCAGTGAAGGGAAAAGCCCTTTGAGGTTTGTCTTCCTGCTCAATATCAGGGCGACAAGTGTCAACAATGCCGGAATAGGAAACATTGAAATCATTTCAACCGTGTCTGTTCTGAACGGGGTATTCCACAGCAGTTTCACATTTTCAAGCGGCAACATGACGATGCAGGCGAACAATCCCCACATAGGACGCACAACGACAATCATAAATATGAGAAGGACGATAGAATAAAATATCGTCAATTCGGGATCAACCAGTGTGGAAACGGCGAGAAGCGGCAACAGTGGAATAAAAAGAACAAACATCAGCATATGCTTGCCGTGTATGTCGCCGGTCGGAAAATGAAACGATATCTTTCGAATTATGTCCAGCATGAAGGCAATACCCCGTCGTTGTTTTACTTGATTCAATGATCAGCTTTCCCGGGTGGCCGTCAGTCTCGATTGGAATGACCTATGACCGAACCATACAGCATGTAAAGCGTTATCGCGATGCCGCACATCAGGCAGCGCTTATGCATTGCAGATGAGATATGCCGCTTGAGCGCAGGTTGTCAGCCGCATCCCGGATGGAGCTGGGAAAGTCATTTTTCCTCAATATAGCGAGGAACATCAGAAAGAGTCACGGCGATTTTCCCGTCCGATATTTTCTCGGCCACGTTCTCTCCCGTAATTGCGTCGACCACGGCAAACGTGCCTCTTCCCACGGATATTTCAAAATCCGACCCGCGTGGAGATGCATCCTGCCATGCAATAAATAATTTTTTGCCGGTATGTCGTTTGGCAAATGCAAAAATAAAGACATCCCGTCCCCCGGCTTCAACTCTCTTTACGGCATCAAAATCGACGCCCTTCATTCTTTCCATGAGCATACGCAGCGTTCGGTAGGCGGCCTTTTTTTCACCGTTGCTGTATACGAGACCGGTATATGCAAAAAAATCGCGCTCCCGCTGGCTGTCGAGGCTCATGGCCCAGAAAATCTTTTTCACCTTTTCGCCGGCCAGGATCGCGTAGGATTTGACGAGAAACATGGCTTGGCCTTTTTCCTCATTCTGCGAACGCGCGGGCGCCCCGGTATTAGAGACGAACTTCACCTGGCTGTCCGTGTATCCATACGATCGGCAGAATTTCCTGATGATCTCCATTATCCGATAATGTTCCCGATATCCTGTTGGATTGGCCACGGGATTTTTGTTCCAGTAATGGTAATCGAAAATGAGGGTGGGAAACCTGATCGTATGGTTCTTGAAATAGTCAAAGACCTCCGCAAAGAATACTTTGTGGTCTCCTGATTCAAAATCTTCGATAAATGAACCGGATAAATAGAGATCGCAATCCGGACATGATTCTTTTACGGCGCTGTAGGTCACAGAGAACAATTCTGCATATTTCTCGGGGTTTGCCTTCCAATATTGCTCAAAGGCCGCATGCCGGGGCGGGAGCTCATGGATAAATTGGTATTCTTTTATTACCGGCGATCCAGGGGCGTCATTTTTGCCGTCGCCGTTATAGCGCTCGACAAAGGCCTTAATAAAGCGTGCATAGTCATTGACATGTCCTTCAGGATATTCATCCGCTTTTTTCCCGCCAGAAGCTGTAAACTCCTTGAACGCAGTTCCGTATAAAGCGTTTGCTGGACGTAATTCTATCTCCAGGTTGACGCCCTGGTTATAAAAAAACGCAATTGTGTTGTCGACGGCTGAAAAATCATATCGTCCTTTGGTCCGCTCCACATCATTCCAGGACGCGAGCGTAATTCCCGTTCCCGCCCAGTGGACTCCCAGAACAGAGTAAATATCGGGATGAAGAAGGCCTTCTCGAAAGCCAAAGAGCGAATCAGCATACTGTTTTGCTATAGTTCCGTTTGGAGAGCCTGCAAAAGATTGTCCGTTCCCCGGGTGACCTTGTTGACGGTATCCGGCGACGGACGGCAGGAGGATGATTTTCTTTGCCTCTCGTCGCCCTCCGCCCTGTACCGGAGGCGCAATGATCACGACCCTTGCGCCTTTTTCAAGAGCCGAGAGGGACAGCGCCTCCTCCCGGCTATATCGTGTGGGTCCCGAAACATCTATTTTCTTCGTGTCGCCGGAGCTCAGCGTCACGGTCAGGGGATCAAGTCCGGTAATCGTTCCCGTAACCGGTCCCCGGCCCTGAAATTGCTGCGTCGGATGGCCCTCGCCTCCCGCCTTTGCCGTCACCACGCGCAGCGCCGAAATCTGATCATTTCCTTCGCGCATTTCGATGACAACCGCATCGCCCGTTTTCAACTGAGCACTGTCTATCGGCACTTCCCGGACACATGCCGTTCCCTTCGTGAGAGAGATCGTTGCAATCTCGCCGGTCCCTGTTGTGACCTCCATCGTTTCACCGGACACTTGGATGACGGTACCCATCATGACAGGTCCGCCCGGGGCCGCCATCATGCCGCCTCGGTCTCCGGATCGTTCCAGCGGCATCTGGGAAAGAGATGATGTCGAAGCAACAAGAATAAGAACAAAAGCAAAAAAAACTAATCGAGATCTTTCGTTCCATCGTTGCATATCTAGCTCCTTTCTGACGGATGCATTCCAAGGCAAAGACAGAAGAGGACGCTTCCCCTACGAATGCAGACATCGGAAGAAAGACGGGGTCTGGAATGATATATATCCGAGCTTGTCAGGAAATACATCAGGCATGTCGTCGATATCGGAAGAATGTTCGGCAAGGCAGTGGATGCCGGTCCATATGCGCAATCCCGGTCAGGCCGTTGCACAGCGTTGTTTACCCAGCACCTTCGAAGCATTTTTCATCGTTTCACGGAAAGAAGGAACATAATCATGCACGCTATGAACGTCACTGCCGAAGAAGTGCGCCAGTTTTTTCTTGACCAGCTTGTTAGCGAACCACTTTATACGCAAACCATAGCGCCCGTTCAAGCTGCCGGTATTAATTTGCAGCTTGAGACCCTTGTCGACCCAGTCTTCGATGAGGTCCAGCTTGCCGTGAAGATACAGGTAGCGTTCCGGGTGAGCAAGCACAGGCGTAAAATCCTTTACCATGAGACTGTTCAATACATGATCCGCGTACAGGGGCATCTGGGTAAAAGGCAGTTCGATGAGAATATATTTTTCGGGCCCTCCCAGGGTAAAGTGCATGTATTTTTCAGCATGCTCCGGCAGGGAGGGAAACACCAACACTTCGGCGCCCAAGACCAGCTCCGCCGGGATCTTTTCCAATCGACATCGCTCCTGGAGCTGTGAAAACCTGTCTCGGATGTGCGGCAGACGCACCAGGTCGGAATCACCCCGGATATGGGGCGTCAGAACAAAGGTGTCGATACCATCCTGGACGCCCCGGCGAACGATTTCGAGAGAATGCTCCATGCTCTGGGCGCCGTCGTCGACACCGGGAAGGATATGCGTGTGAAAATCAACTACGCGAACCATATTTTCCATAATAGTGGTAGTAATAGTATATCGATCCCTGGGTCCTGAATTTGTTCAGGATGATTCCCACCAGATCAATACCCGCACGATCAATCTGGTCTTTGGTGTGCTCGAACGCCGAAAAGCTGACTGACCCGGCCCCCATGACCATCACGGTAGCGTCCGCGAGACGGCCGATAATCAGGGCGTCATTCACTGCAAGGATCGGCGGGGTATCGAGGATCACCAGATCGTAGCGCTGGGTCAACGCAGTGAGGATGCCCTGTATCTTCCTGGATTCCACGAGCTTCGTCGGGTCCTCGGGCACCGGACCGCTCGGCAGCAGGTCGATCCCCTCGATGCCCGACGGCACGATTACGTCATCCAACTGGGCGGACTCCATGACAAGATTAATTATGCCCCTGTTTTGGTGCAGCTTGAATTTCTTGTGCAATGTGGGTTTTCTGAGATCGAGGTCAACGATAATAATCTTCTTGGTCGCGTCCCTGAAGGCGATGCCGATATTGGCGGCGAAGGTGCTCTTGCCCTCGTCCTCCTGTGCGCTCGTCACCATCAAGGTTTTGATGGGTTTGTCAACCGATGCGAACAAAATGCTGTTTTTGATGGTTCGAAAAACTTCGACGATCGGCACTGTGGGGCTCAGCTCGGATATCAGGATGTTCTCGCTCAGGACTTTGGATTTCGGTATTGATCCGAGAAGAGGTACGTTCTTGAAATGTTTCTTGATATCATCAGGTGTTTTGATGGTATTGTCTATGTATTCGATGAAGAAGGCCAGGGCTATGCCCCAGAAGAAACCAAGGAATGACCCCAGGGCGTAGCTCAGTAGTTTGACCGGGAAAAATACTTTTATGGGCACGACAGCGGGCTCTACCAGTTTTATATTGGAGAGTGTGATCGATTCTGCAATTTCCACCTGGGTCAGGTACTCGAGAAGTTTCTGGTATATCTCCTTGTTAACAGCGAGAAGCAGCTCGATCTGCGAGATCCCCGCTAACTTTGCGGCGAGCGGGTCCACTGCTTTCAGAGACGTGCTTAAGAGCTTATTGACGACTTCCACGTCGTTTTTAAGTTTCAGTATCTCCGGATGATCATGGGTGTAATCAACGCTTTTATCTGCAATGCTGACCATCAAGTCATTATTCTTCAACATGAGCGTTTGCACCATATTGAGCGCGTTCTGGCTTTCAAGGGTCAGGTCGATTGTCTTTTCTTTGATTTTGAAATCCCTATAGGCTGCAAGAGACTGATTATAGTCTTTTTTCACATTCTGTATCTGGCTCTGAATATACAGCCGGGCGCCTTTATAGTCATCTCGAGTCCGCCGGGTCCTGTCCTCTATATAACTGGCGACAAGTGTGTTGGCGATGTCAGCGGCCTGCGCCGCGCTCGTGGAGTAGGCGCTGATCTCCAATATTTCGCATGACGAATCGCTATATTGTTCAACTTCTATGTACGGCTGGGGCAATATTTTATATTTTACTCTCTTGGAGAGTCTGAGATTTGCGAAATCGTCCGGGTCGATGGTTTTCCCGTTGCGGTCGACAAGATGGAGTCTGCTGACGACATTGTCAAGAACGGGCCTCACCATGGCAAGGGCTATGTCGGTAGCATAAGGGTCAGTGCTCGAGCTCGAGCTCGAACTCGAGCTCGAGGTCTTTGTGGATGACAGGCCAAGAGCCTGCAGCACAGTGGAAGATGTATCTGAGCTTTCAACAAGAACCTTGGCCTTTGCTTGATAGGTCTTGTTTATGATTTTGACGCAGATGAACGTTGTAAGCACGAATACCAGAAAGGTCCCTATAATGATCCATTTCCTGCGGACCAGGATTTCCCAGATCTTTAAAAATTCCATTAAACTCCATCTCCTTAAGATGAATTGACTTCAGGTTCGCCTTTGGTGAAACTGAAGTGCCGAGAAATCATAGCAACAATGAAGGCAAACTTCCGGTCCTTACGAACGCAATTTTATAAATTCGGACGAGACGTGCCGGCAACGGGGCTTCGTCAAAGTGATTGTCAGCGTGTCTTGACGATTTCCTTTCGCCAGGACATCACCGTGTCGCGACAGCCTGGTCCCGCCCACAACTAATGTGTGGGGATGGCAATCGATCCCGACGATTCCCCTTTTAGCGCATCGAGCATCTGCGGCCACAGCACAATGCCGCCCTCGGTCATCACGATCGGGCTGAGAATGTTGGAGATGTAACCCATGAACCGGGCAATGTCGGCAATCTTCTTTGTAGGTATAAAGATGATATCGTTGCGCTGGAGCCTCAAATTCTGCGACAATGATCCCGACTGGAGGGCTTCCGTCACATCGAAAGAGCGGGTATCGACCTTGCCCGAGACATTTCTGAGCAGAAGCACATTGGTTGTTTTTGCATCTGCGGTCCAGCCGCCGGCCTTGCCCACGGCATCCAGTATGGTCAGGTCGGTATCAAGCGCGAAAGCACCCGGACTTTTTACTTCGCCGAGGACGAGAATTTTCTGGCTTTGTACTGAAGATATAGAAATGGAAACCTGCGGGTCCGGGATGTACTTTGAAAGGCGATTCGTAAGTTCCTGACGGAAGACGGTCAGGCTTTTCCCGGCGGCCTGGATGTCTCCGACCATGGGGAACATGATGGTGCCGGATGGGTTGATCTTTGTAGTCAGCTTCATGTCATCGTGCCGGTAGACCACAATTTCAATAGTATCTCCCACCCCCAGCGTAAACTCGGAAGCCATGGATTGTTTTTCCGCAGCCATTGGCTCCGGCCCCGCGACATTGGATGTACTTCCCGATGAGGCACACCCGGTAAAGAGCACGGGCATGAAACAAATAATGGTAACAGCTATGATCCTCTGAAACATTATCAGTACAACTCCTTTCAGCACGGGTCCCATTGATCCTCCGAGCAACAGATGCATCATGTGATTTCGATCAGGATCTTACCGTCTTTTCTGGATAATGATGAAGCGAATCCCTCCAGGATTCGCGAAAATGGAAAGACCGATGTGACTATTTCTTTTGCCCGGCCGAGTCTGCCTCCCTGCAATAGACGAATGACCTCGGGATAGATGCCGTATCCCGAATGCCCCCTCGAACCTATTATGGCATGAGCGCCCGAAACGACGTGGTTCAGGTCCACGTGCGCTGAAGCGTCCACCCGGCCCAAATATATGATCTTGCCCCGTTTCGCACATAGTTTTTGCATCAGGGGCATGGTTTTATGGGCGGCGCCTGCCGCTTCAACCTGTATGCCGGCGCCCGATCCCGATGTTATCTCCCTGAGTGTTTCTTCCAGGTTATCTTCGCTACTGGCATTAACAACATGGTCAGCGCCTAATTTCTTCGCGATTTCCAGCCGCTCATTGACCACATCAACGGCAATGATCTTCGCTGCGCCGGCAGTCCTCAAAAGCAAAACCGCTCCCAAACCGATCGCGCCCGCTCCATACACAATAGCATACGACCCCGGCAAAAAACCTCCTCCGGATATGAAAATGCCGTTATAAGCACAGCCGATCGGCTCGATCAGAGTGCCGAGTGTGAAAATATCTTTTGTCTCAAAACGTTCCTTGAGACTGTTCAGTTTCCAGCAATATCTCGCATTGACCGATATAAAATCGGCGAACGCTCCGTTGGAACTCAGTCCCATTAATTCGATATGTTCGCACTGGTTCAGCATGCCACTGCGGCAGGCGAGACATTTTCCACACCACATGACGCTCTCACTCGTGACGATATCGCCCTTTACGAATCCGAGGACATCCTTTCCAACCTCAACGACCTCGCCTGAAAATTCATGGCCGAGAACGCACGGAAGCTTCGTCGGTCCGGAAAACAGGATATATCCATCGCTGTCTGACTCGTAGGTATGGGTATCGGAACCGCAGATTCCGCAGTATGAGACCCGGATAAGCAAATCGTCATCCCCTACGGCGGGCGCAGGAACGTTCTTTATCCCGATGCGGGGGTTCCGCCAGGTCTGACTTCCGACAATGGCGCGTCTATTCCTGTCCTCGTCCGCCGCGAGAGGGTAATTCACTCGCGGCTTCCATTCAGCCTCTGCGACAAGCGCTTTCATACATGCTCCATCTGCAGGGCTTTTTTGTTGATCTTCCCGCTCCCGCTCTTGGGAAGGGATTGCCGTATTTCCACGAACCGCGGCAGTTTATAATGGGCCAGCCGTTCCCGGCAGAACTGGAGCACCTCTTTCTCCGTCAGGTCCCATCCGTGCTTCGGAACAATAATCGCCTTGGGGACCTCTCCCCGCAACCGATCCTTGGCCGTTATCACTGCTGCTTCTTTTATTCCCGGATGGTCAAGGAGCACTTGCTCGATCTCGAGGGGAAACACCTTGAACCCCGCCACCTTCATCATGCCGCACTTTCTTTCGACAAAATAAAAATTACCGCGTTCGTCCCGTCTGGCGTAATCGCCGCTGTAGTACCAGTTGTCTCGGAAACACGCTGCGGTACTGGTCTCATCCTCATAGTAACGCTGGACGAGGGCAGGTCCTTTAAAGATCATCTCGCCGACCTCGCCGGACGAAAGCTCTTTGCCGTCTTCGTCAACGATCTTAACGTCGTAGGAAGCGCAAGGCCTTCCTGCCGAACAGGGGATGATGTCCTCGCCGGGGCGGTTGGCAAGAGCGATGCCCGTGGTCTCCGTACTGCCCCAGACGGGGATGATCGGAACACCCAGCTTCTGCTGAAACCGCTCAATTAGGTCAAGACGAGTGAACATGCCGCCGCTTTCGGGGATCCGTAAAGACTGGATATTATATGCTTTATGCTCAAGCACAGCAAGCAGATTCTCGTACATTGGCGCCAACCCCATCACACAGCTGACGCCGTTGTCCGCGATCGCCTGGGCAAGGGATTTGGGATAAACATTGTCCAAAAGCACCATGGTCCCGCCGAGGTACAGCGGCCGGGCGAATAGTTCATGCGGATGGGCAAAGGGTGCGAACATGCAAAGGTGTACATCGTCGGGAGTAAGGCCGAGCGCTTCAACCGCAGCGTAGGTGTTCCAATAGATATGGGCATGAGTGGTTACGGCACCTTTTGAATTTCCCGTAGATCCGGATGTGTAATTAAGATACACGACGTCGCCAAACTCCGGTTCACGAGTAGGATTATGCGCATCGTCTGTTTTCATCATGTCATTCCACGAAACCCAGCCATGAGCATTTTCCCCGGTACTGATAATAGTTGCAGGGAGATCCGAAGGCAGGGCTTCTTTCACAAGTTCTGAAAACATGTCCGCGACAATAATAAATCGGGGACGGGTCTTATCGAGAATTGTTCGTATCCCTTTCGCAGGCAACTCATAATTTATGGGTACAACAGTACCACCCACTTTTGCAGCGGCGAGAAATCCTATAATGAGCTCGGGTATTCTCGGCAGCATCAGGCCGACGCGATCCCCCTTGTTGATACCAATCGCGATCATGCTGTTTGCCAGGCGGTTTACCGAATCATTGAGCTGCATGTACGTCAACGTTCGATCGTGAAATACAACCGCGGTTTTCCATGGAATCTGCCTGGCGTTACGTTCCAACAATTTTCCTAGAGTCATACCGGCGCAATCCAAAAAGATGTCATACGCACTGTTTACTGGTCCGCTCGCTGTTACGGCAGCGGCGCTCTCTCCGGCCTTCGGTGGCAAAGTTGCACGTTCAGCTCTTATCTGCGGTACGAGGCGAGAACGGCTGTAAGTAACAGGACATCGCGAGCATAACGTATCGCACGTTATGCTCTTGTCGTTCGGATTTGCCACCAGGCGTCTGCTGATAACGTATTTTTCGTTGTTCCAGACGGTTGCGAAGCCTTCTTTAAAGACATTGCCGAAGTCATTCTCGATTCGCCGGAAATCTCTGCAGCATGGCAACAGGTTGCCGTCATAATTTATGTAGGCTGAACGGTATATCCATGAGCAGGAGGGAGGAGCATCAACTTCAGGACGAAACACGGTTTTCGGAAAAAGGTCGGATCGCCATTCTTCCCCGGCCTCTTCCGGGAAAAAGGGTTTGATAAAGCGGATCTGGTCTATGCCTAGTTCCTTGGCCTTTGCTTTCGCCATGCCGATTTCATCCTGGTTGAACTGGGTAACGCAGAACTGCCAATCAATGAGCGGAGTGACTGATCCGAGTTTCCTGCGGATCGCAATGATATCGCGGATATTCTTCATTGCTAAATCCATATTGCCGTTCACCATAAACTTGGAGTAGCTCTCCTGGGTGACACCGTGACATGAAAAGATCAGGGTTTCAAGCCCCGAGTTTACGATCTTTTCGCACACCGTGGGATCATCAAGATTCAGGTTCGATGATACCCCGACGCCGATGTTCTTTGCCGTCGCGTATTTGATCATCTCGAAGGTTTCCGGGAAGAGGAAGGGCTCGCCGAATCCGTAGAGGTTTATCTTAAAGAGATACGGCCCTACCTCATCGACAAGCTTTGAAAAATGCTCAAAGGACATCCTGCCGAAAGGTCGTTCTTCCTTTGATGGCGGTCGCCTGTTATCGTAGCAAAATTGGCACTTGAGGTTGCAGATATTGGAAGGTTCGATCTTCAGTATATACGGATACGAAGAGATTCTGCTTTTTTTCGTCAGCGAATTATATTCGGCAAGAGAAAAGTTCCACAATTTTTTTATCGTAAGATGTTTTAAAAAAGCAAACAGGTGCCGTCTCAGAATATTAAACTGAGCCGTCACGTTCATCCCTTTTGTGGGAAGGTCGAATATTGACATGTGCCTCTCCTCGATCCGAATCGATCGGTTACGGTGTACCCGTTGATTTCTTTTGCGTGATATGGTTTGCTATTTTCATCCCCTGCCGTACCGCGGCAGGAGACAGGCAGAAAAAATACCCGCCTTGCCGCCCGACAGAGTAGAGGTTGTCGTATGCATGTACGTCCTTGAATGCTTCTTCCATCTTGGCCTCATAATCGAGTTCGTAGAGCGGGATGCTTTCCCCGAGCCGCACGATATGAGAATATCTGAGGTCGGCGGTCCTAAAGAGCCCAAGTTTTTCAACATCGGCAACCGTCTGCCGGATGATCTCGTCATCACCAGTGCTGTCAAGTTCATTGAAGTAGTTTATTTCGACGCAAATTCCTTCTTTCGCGGGAGGGCTCTGTTCACGATATATACTGTACGGATAATAGACTCGATTGAATATAAGGTCTTTCCGGGCATAGTACACGTAGACACAAGGGCGTTTTACCGGTCTCATCCTGTTGTAGGTGAGGAAGACAAGGATAGACTTTATATATCGGATTTTAGGAGCGCTGCCTCCCAGCGCATAATTGAGAGCATTTACGGGTCCTGTCCAAACAACTTCTTCTACAGGATATGCTTTTCCCCTGACAGTTACCGAGACCATCCGTGTAGCATTTTTTTCCAAATGGATCGGACCACAGTCGAGAATAGTTTGGCCGCCAGCCCGATGAAATCTCTCGTGAAGCTTACGTGTGAACACATGAAAACCTTCTGTCGGGTAATAGTATACCTGGTAGAAGGCACTAATAAACTTTCGCATGATCCCCGCGCGGGACAGAGCAACGAATGGCTCCTTGCAATTATTGACATCCCTGTCTACCCGGGCTATCCAGTCCAGATGGAGCTTGTCTCCTGTGAGAATCGTCTTGGCAACGAGCATCTTCGCAAAAACATCGTTATAATACGCAGGCCCGACTTTGTCTGCAATTTCGTTCTCAACCGAGATGGCACCTTCTGGATCAGAAAGCGGCGCAAGCGGTTTTTTTTTCAGAAAACCCGCTATCATTTGTTTTTTGTAGGTCCACGGATACATCAATAAATCAAATAGACTGACCGGGAATTTCCAAAGCCTGCCCTCTGACTGAATGGCACAGCGAAAACGATGCTTAATGATCTTTTCACCTTTCAGAAGGTCCATCATGAATTTTTCCGCCCATTGGCCATTAAACAAAAAAATATGCGGACCCATATCAAAAACGATGTCGTCGAGAACGTGGCTGCGACATGCTCCGCCGACAGCCTCCTCTTTTTCCACGAGAAGACATTTTACGCCGGACTCCGCGAGCAGCGTGGCCGCGGTCAATCCCGTGATACCCGCCCCAACTACGAGCGTGACTTCCTCTTGCGGCCGGGCGGACGTTTTATTATCATCGCTGGAAATGGGCATTATTGCCGTAGGCTCTTCTCTTGTATATTGTGTAAAATGTATGAGCTGTTCGCAGTGCCGGTACTACCCTGCAGCCATCAAGCGGTCTTTTCAATTAGTCCGGTGCCTGAACAAAACGCCAAGCGCCCAATGCCATTCGGCCGGCGAAGCGACCAAAACCTACTATAGTTGATCCCGCCTTATGCGCTGCGCTAATATGCCCCCACCCTTCTTAAGACGACGCTGACAGTTTTAAACAATATCTTGAGGTCCAGCCAAATCGACTGGTTCATGACATAGTGGACATCATGCCGGATCCAGTCATGGAAGTGCCCCTCGCTCCGTCCGCTCACCTGCCACAACCCTGTCATCCCCGGCTTCACCCGCAGCCTGATCTCACGCCAGCTCGGGCTGCACTTCATCTCATCCATGACAAGGGGCCGCGGACCGACCAGGCTCATCTCGCCGATGAGCACGTTGATGAGCTGCGGGAGCTCGTCGAGACTGGTCCGCCGCAGAAATGCTCCGACACGAGTGGCCCGCGGATCGGCAGCAAGCTTGAACATGGGGCCATCGGTATCTTTGCACGCGGTCAATGTCTCCTGCTGGCTCTCCGCACCCGGGACCATGGTCCTGAACTTGAGCATTCTGAAATCGTATCCGCCTTTACCGCATCGCTTCTGCCGGAATAAAACAGGGCCTGTTGAATCCAGTTTGACAGCCAACGCGATAATAAGGAGGACCGGCAGCATGGCTACAAAGCCGACAGCGGAAATCGTTATGTCCATGAACCTCTTCAGAAACAGATACCAGGGGCGTTTCTGGCCAAGCAGCAGGGACGGGTTCAGCGAAGTCATCCCGTGAAACACATGATCCGAGGCCATGAGACTGGCATCTTCAGCCTCGGCCTCGTCAACTATAACGGTGTTGGAAAAGGACTCACCTGAAGTGACGCGCAGCCCTTCAAGGATGATGCTGAACTGTGCCCGTGAGCCGCTTTCCATTACCACATCGTCCCAGAGAATGCTTTCTCTCACGACCGCCCCTGTCTCTACTACGCATCGCTGACCAATAACGGCGGGACCGATTATCTGCGTATTGGGCTCGATGGAGCTGTTGCTGCCGATGACAACGGGACCGATCAGGTAAGCCGTCGGCGATATCGTCACCTTCTTCCCGACCCATATCCCGTCGGCGATCATCGTCATATCTTCGCGAGAAACATTTTCAGGATGGCTAAGGAGAAGTGTGCGTTGCAGATCAAAATAATTTTTCACCGTATGAAGCGCCTTACAGAACTGCTTCGTTTCATAGGCATAGACAGGGAGAGAGGCCTGACGCAGGGCAGGCACAAGCTGCTCTTTAATATCAAAATATGACCGGGCGCCAATATAATCAAGTGCACGGGGGCTGAAAACGTACACGCCGATGGTTTCTACGGAGGACCGCCGTCGGGACGGATGAATGCGCATAATATCTTCTACCATGCCGTCTTCAGAGCAGCGGATCCCCTCGAGTGAAATCTGCCGCGTCCGTTGGACCGCAATGGTGAGGACGGATTTTTTCTTGACATGAAAGTCCAGGACAGCATCGAGGTCGATGTCTCCCAGAAAGCAGCTGCCGCTGACCACCAGAAAGGGTTCGTCACCGATCTGTTCCCGAAGGTCCCGGAGAACGCCTGCAGCACCTCGCGGCAGTTCATCTTCAACATACTGCACTCGGGGAGATGTGATCGTATTGTTCGCGAAATAATCTTTACAAAAAGGGCTGTACTCGCCCCGAGAGCCGGCGACGACGATGTCCGTCATCCCGCCTTTTTGCAGCCGCATGATCGTGTGCTCGATAAGCGGCCTGTTGAGGATCGGAACCATGGCCGCAGGTCTGTATTTCGTCAAGGGGGTCAACGAAGTTCCCTGCCCGCCGATCAGCAAGACTGATTTAGTAACTCTTATTCCTGTACCGACTGAAACCATAAAAAAGAGGACTGCCTTTCTTTTCTGTATTCAGGGTAGATCCCGTAATTATAATTCGATCTTTCTGAATGACGCTGAGGGGTGTCATCAAACAGGGTAGCTTTCAAATATCAGTGATCGTGCTGCATAATAAAACAGCCCTCATTCGTCTAAAAGTTGACAAGATCATCTGGATTCCCGCTTTCACGGGGATGGCATTCCCGAGTGCTCTTTTTTCCGTCATTCCCGCGAAAGCGGGAATCAAGTTCTTTGTGATATGTATCGACTTTCAACTTATTTACGAAAGAACCGATTAGTTAGATTGCCATTTGGTAAAGTTCGAGTAACTCCTCACACAACTCATTGTTTAGTTATAAGATAATTAAACAAAATAGTGTAAAAAAACACTTTGATATTATAAGTAGTCATCATATTGAAGTCAATACTTAATAATTGAATTTCAAGGTATTTTTAGGCTATATTGATAAAATTATAATTTGCATTTTTCTCACCTGAAATGCAATGCTGAAGTAAAGGGAATATTCACCATAAGCACTCTATTGTGGCGTACATCCGCAAGATGAGTCTTTCAACGATCCTTTACACGGTCTAAAAATAACTTAAACGCGGTTTTGCAATAGCAGGTCTGAGTAGAGAACCGGTTGTCACAGCGTATGGGCCTGGATGATCAGTCAACGTCACGGGGAATTCACTTTGATCAAAGGCTTTT
>Ga0137438_1000020_pt1 | contig 19464 bp, 17 predicted proteins | sample EasRivERMGT157_2_FD_102327 | JGI IMG/M metagenome (GOLD analysis project Ga0137438, IMG submission 102327) | Soil microbial communities from meander-bound floodplain in the East River, Colorado, USA - East River MetaG ERMGT157_2 | ecosystem: Environmental > Terrestrial > Soil > Floodplain ... | reverse complement strand
CCATCGGCAGCACGCCGTACTTGGCGGCTTCCTTGAGGAAGACTTTCTGCATCTCGGCCAGCTTCTTCGGGTTCTGCGCGGCCAGATCATTGGCCAGGCTGAAGTCTGAGCGCACGTCGTACAACTGCCAGGCCGAGTTGTCCTGCAACGGCCGACGTGGCTTGGCCTCCCAGGGCGCCTTGTGGATCGTTCGCGCGAACCAGCCGTCGTGGTAGATCGCGCGGTTGCCGGCGACCTCGCAGTATTGCGTCGTGTGGCGCTCCTTGGCCTTGGCGTGCTCGAACGAATAGACCAGGCTGGTGCCGGCCATCGGGATCTGCTTCACGCCGTTGACGCTCTTGGGCTCGGGCAGGCCGATCGCCTGCAGCACCGTGGGTGCCACGTCGATCACATGGCCGAACTGGCTGCGGATCTCGTTCTTCGACTTGATGCCCTTGGGCCAGTGCACCACCATGCCGTTGCGGGTGCCACCGAAGTCCGACGGCACCTGCTTCATCCAGCCGAACGGGCTGTCGAAGGCCACTGCCCAGCCTGCCGCCATGTGCGGATAGGTCTCCGGCCCGCCCCACTTGTCCATCAGCTTGAGCATGTCCTCGACCTTCTCCTGCACGCCGTTGAAGTAGGTGGATTCGTTGAACATGCCGTTCTGGCCGCCCTCGCCGCTCGTGCCGTTGTCACCGGCGATGTAGAACACCAGCGTGTTGTCGGCCTCGCCGACCTCGTCGAAGGCCTTCAGCATGCGGCCGATCTCGTGGTCGGTGTATTCGGCGAAGGCCGCGAACACCTCGGCCTGGTGCGCGAAGAGGCGCTTCTCGTCGGCCGAGAGGGTGTCCCAGTCCTTGATCGCCGGTGGCTTGGGCGCCAGCTTGGTGCCGGGCGGCACCACGCCCATCGCAATCTGCCGTGCCAGCGACTGCTCGCGGATCCTGTCCCAGCCGGCGTCGAACTTGCCCTTCCACTTGGCGATCCATTCCTTGGGCACATGGTGCGGCGCGTGCGTGGCGCCGGGCGCGAAGTAGACGAACGACGGCCGCTCGGGCGTCAGCGCCTTCTGGTACTTGATCCAGGCCCGCGCCTTCTCGGTCATGTCGGTCATGAAGTGGTAGTTCGGGTCGGTCGGCAGTTCGACCTGGGCCACGCCGTCGTAGAGGAACGGCGCCCACTGGTTGGTCTCGCCACCGAGGAAGCCGTAGAACTTGTCGAAGCCCTGACGCAGCGGCCAGCGGTCGAAGGGGCCGGACTCGCTGATCTCCCAGGCCGCCGTCTCATGCCATTTGCCGAACGCGGCCGTGCTGTAGCCATTCAATCGCAGCGTCTCGGCCAGCGGCGCGGTGTTGCTGGGCACCTGGCCGGTGGCGCCGGGGAAGCCAGTCGCCATCTCGGTGACAAAGGCCATGTTCACCTGGTGGTGGTTGCGGCCGGACTTCAGCGCCGCGCGCGTCGGGGAGCACAGCGCGGTGGTGTGGAAGTTGTTGTAGCGCAGCCCGTTCTGGGCCAGCTTGTCCAGCGTCGGCATCGCCACCGGCCCGCCGAAAGTGCTGGGCACGCCAAAGCCCATGTCGTCGATCAGCACGATCACGACGTTCGGCGCCTTGGCTGGCGCCTTGACCTCGAAACGCTGTGGCATCTTGGCCTTGCGCGCGTCGATCTCGGTGTAGACGTGACGCTTCGGCTCGGCAATCGGGAGTACGGTGCGGTCGAGCTTGTCGGCCGCAACGGTGATAGCCGGCGCAAGCACGAGGCTGGCGCCAATCAGGATCGCGAGGGCCGTGGTACGGAAAACCTTCATGAACGTCTCCTTGTTCTTCTATACATTCTTATTACTTCGCCCGATTATCCGTGCGACCTCGTGACGATCAGTCCCGCCGCAGCGGCAGGGCGATTAGGCCAGATCAAATCCCCCCCGACTGTTGATCCAGATCAGAGTCCGCGCATATTTGAGCGTCCGGATACACCAATAAACATTATCCGGGCCGACCCGCCCGGCCTGAAGCGGGGGCTATTGTGCACCATCCGGTGCGCTTCCAATCTCCTTTCCGCGACAAAAACAAATTGTCAAACAGGGCTGCAGATGCGGTGTGCTCCTGCCTCGACATTATCGGGACCACGTGTAAACCTTGAACCCTTGGACCGGGTCGGACCACGCTGAGTTTCGGGAAGAGGCAGTCACCGCGGTTACAAGCATCGATATCGTTGCCGCATCATGATGCCGAAACGGAAAACTAGATTTGCGTCGATCTGCTTTTCTTTGTGACACTTCGTGTGGTGAGAATTTCACAGCGACTGAGGGTTTGGTCGTTTGCGAGGCAGCTCGGGCCAGACCGGACTGCGGCAAGGTGGCGAACAGTCGGAGGGGATGCTGAGGCCAGGGGTCGTTTTACGGCTTCCTCGACGGGTCGAACTGGTCCTACAATGCTCCATCAATTGTCCGGGTCCCGAGCGCCGGCCATGAACCTCACGTTCAAATCCCTTCACCCCACCTTTGTCGTTGAAGTCAGCGCGGTCGATCTTCGCGCCGTCTCCGATCCCAATACGCTGGAGCAGATCCGCGTGGGCATGGATCGCTACGCGGTGCTGGTGTTCCGCGATCAGGCGTTCTCCGGCATGGAGCAGGTGGAATTCGCACAGCGATTCGACGGCCAACTGCATGCCAAGACCGGCGCGGCGGCGATCACGAAAAACCGCTTCGGCAATGAGGCGCTGACGGACATTTCCAACGTGGACGAGGGCGATGAAATCCTGCAGCCGAACGACCGGCGGCGCCAGTACTTGTTAGGCAACCGCCTGTGGCACACGGATGCGTCCTTCCAGGATCCGCCGGGGCGCTATTCGATGCTGTTCTCCGTGGTCGTGCCGCCGGTGCCGGCGGACACGGAATTCGCCGACATGCGCGCCGCGTACGATGCTTTGTCCGACGACATGAAGGCGCAACTCGAAGGCCTGCGCGTGCAACACTCGATTGCCTACTCGCGCGCCACGCTTGGTTTCGAATTCTCCGAGAGGGAAAGGGAAACCCTCAGGGGCGCAGTGCATCCGCTGGTCCGCAAGCTGCCGAGTGGACGCAAGTCGCTCTACCTCGCGTCGCATGCGGAGACAATCATCGACTGGCCGGTACCAGAAGCGCGCCTGCTGCTGCGCGATGTGACCGAGCACGCCACCCAGCCGAAGTTCGTCTATCGGCATTCCTGGCGCGTGGGTGATCTGGTGATCTGGGACAACCGCGCGACCATGCACCGGGGAATGCCCTTCGACGACACGAAGTACCGCCGCGAGCTGCGGCGGGTGACCACGCTCGACATCCCAACGCCGGCTCACCTGCAATCCTAATGATTACACCCAACGCAGATACCGCATAGCACGTCGGAGTACCCTTTTAGGAGGAACAAAGAGAATGAAGGGGTGACCCTCCGGCGGCAGATCGGCCCAGTGGAAAGTACCTGAATTGCCACACGGTTCACCGCACATCGGAGAGCAATTCCCTCGCGCATTTTCCGCGGGCGGGGAAGATTCCAATCGATACGCAGAACGTCCTGCCGCTCCCGCGTCCTGAAACGTCACGCCATGCTCTGTCCTGCAGGTTGAAAGTGCCACTTTCAATCTGCAGGACATGGGTCTATCATTGGCGGAATGATCCCGCGCACTGCCGCCACTACACTGATGTCCCTTGCCGCGGATTATCCCGTGGTGACGGTGACCGGCCCGCGCCAGAGCGGCAAGACGACGCTTTGCCGGGCCTGCTTTCCGGACAAGCCGTACGTCAATCTGGAGCAGCCCGACGTTCGCGCCTTTGCGCGCGACGATCCCCGCGCATTCCTGCGAACCTACTCAACCGGCGCGATCCTGGACGAATTCCAGCGGACTCCGGAACTGCCGTCCTTTCTCCAGGCAATGGTGGACGAAAACGCCGAGTCGGGACGCTTCATCCTGACGGGCAGCGAGCAGTTGGAGGTGTTGAACCGGGTGAGCCAGTCGCTTGCCGGGCGCACCGGCTTGCTGCGGCTGCTGCCTTTCAGCATCGAGGAAATGGCGGGGCATTTCGGACCGATCGAACCGACGCGGCTCGTCCGCACGGGGTTCTATCCCCGCATCCACGACCGTGGCCTCGACCCCGCGCAGGCACTGGGAGACTATTTCGCGACCTACGTGCAGCGCGACCTTCGTGCGCTGCTCAACATCGGAGATCTGGTTACATTCGAGAAATTCGTGCGCCTTGCGGCGGGCCGCTGCGGGCAATTGCTGAACCTGTCTTCCCTCGGCGCCGATGCGGGCGTATCGCACACCACGGCGCGCAACTGGCTGTCGCTCCTGGAGGCCAGCTATATTGTTTTTCAGTTGCCGCCCTACTTCTGGAATACTTCGAAGCGATTGATCCGTTCCCCCAAACTGTACTTCTACGATGTCGGACTGGCGGCGTACCTGCTGGGTATCCAGACCGACGCCCACGTGGCGACTCATCCGCTCAGAGGGGCGTTGTTCGAAAACCTGGTGGTGGGGGAGGTGCTAAAGTGGTTTTGGCATCGAGGCCGGCGCGCCGGCCTGCATTTCTACCGCGACAGCGAGGGCAACGAGATCGACCTTATTGTCGAGCTAGGGAACGGTGTTTTCCCCATCGAGGTCAAGTCCGGAGAAACTATCGACAGCGATTTCTTCAAGGGCTTGCGGTCCTTTGCGCGTCAGTATCGGGAACCACCGCCCAACGGCGGCGCACTGGTTTACGGCGGACAGACCGCCCAGCAAAGAGAAGCAGCTACCGTGGTGCCGATCGGCGGAATCGCAGGACTGTTACGGTCCGTTGCCGGTTAATCGCCGCAGCGCTACGATCAGGAGTGGCAATGCAGAATCAAACGAAACCGATCCATCGTGTTGAACGCAATTGCCGCCGCGAGTTGCGGCGGGTGACCACGCTCGACATTCAGGAGGCCCGGCAATGACCCCGTTCCCGAACTACAAGCCCGAAGGCGTCATCCCTGCCACGCTGCTGTTGCTCAACCAGGATCTGAGCATCGACGCGAAGGCCACGCGCAAGCATTTGCGCGATTGCGCGCTCGTGCCTGGCGTGAACGCAGTGACGGTGAACGGCCACGCCTCTGAGGTCCACGCCTGTTCGTTCGACGAACAGCAGCGCATCCTCGCCGACTCGGTGGACGAGGTGGGCGACACAGTGCCAGTGATCAGCGGCATCTATGCGGATGGCAGCATCGGGGCTGCGCGCCTGGCCGCGATGGCCGAGCGCCAGGGGGCTTCAGCCTTGCTGGTGTTTCCTCCGAATACGATGGCGATGGGCGGCCAGTTGCGGCCTGAGATGGCACTCACTCACTTCAGGCGCATTGCCGATGCGACCGGCCTGCCGCTGATCGTCTTCCAGTATTCGATGGCCTCCGGACTTGGCTATCCCTTCGACACGCTGCTCAGGCTGTTCGAAGCCGTGCCCACGATACGGGCGATCAAGGACTGGTCAAACGACGCAATGCTGCACGAGCGGCATATCCGCACTTTCCAGAATCTGCCCCGGCCGGTGAACGTGCTCACAACGCACAGCGCCTGGCTCATGGCGTCGCTCACGATGGGTGCGAACGGCCTGCTGTCGGGCGCCGGCAGCGTGATCGCCGATCTGCAGGTTGCGCTGTTTCGCGCGGTGAAGTCGGGCGACCTCAAGGCGGCGCAGTCGATCAACGATCGCATCTACCCGCTGGCCCAGGCGTTCTACGCACCGCCGTTCCTCGACATGCACAATCGCATGAAGGAGTGCCTGGTGCTGCTCGGCCGTGCAGGCGAGGCGCACGTGCGTCCCCCGCTGGTCAAGATCACGCAGGCCGAGATCAATCGCCTGAAGGATGCACTGAAGCAGGCGGGTGTCGCGCGCGACCACGCGTTGGCGACCGCAGCCTGAATCCGCCCGCCCTGAACGTCAGTGATAAGAATCGCCTACCGCTTCCCGGAATTCCGCAACGGCGCTCACTCGGGATAGCAGGCCTGCCTCGCAGGCTTTTATCTGCAGACCGAGATACTTCGAGTAGATGCGGCACTGGGCCAGGCTGCCGGCGATAAACCAGAGGCCCGGCTGCGCGGTGCGAGTGAACATGTTGCGTAACTCCTGTTCGTCTCCGAATCCCCAGATCGGACCGACGCGGGCGGCAACCTGGTCGCCGAAGAGCTTGCGAACCAGGTGTTCCTGGGCTTTGTAGCCGGTTGCCAACACAATCAGATCCGCGGCAATCGTGTCGCCGGTGGGCATCCGTGCCCCTTCCGCGACGAATCCGGCAATATCGGAAAACTGCACCAGTCCGATCTTTCCTTCAACGATCAAATCCGAACAGCCGACATTGAAGTAGTAGCCGCCGCCGCGCGTGAGGTACTTGAACTGCCAGCCCGTCCCGTCTTCCCCGAAATCAAGCTTGAATCCCCTGCGCTCCAGCCCGTCGAGGAGTTCCCTGTCCAGAGCCTTAGCTTGTTCCGTCAAGTGGATGTGACTTTTCTTTGCCAGTGCAAGAGGGATGGACGTCGTAATGAGATCGCAGTCCTCCAGAGGAGGTCCTTCGTCATACAACGCGTAGGCGAGTTGCGCGCTCGGTTCGATGTTGACGACCAGGGTCGAACTGCGTTGAACGAGAGTGACCTTTGCTCCGCTCGAGTACAGGTCCTGGGCAATATCGTGGCCGCTGTTGCCGGTGCCGATGACCAGCACGTTCTTGCCCTTCCATGCCTCGCCGTCGTCGTATTGGCTGGAGTGCAGAATCTTGCCGGCGAAGTTGCGCAACGACGGGATATCGGGAAGGTTCGCAATGCCGCTGACTCCGGTGGCCATGACGACATGTCGCGGATGCATCACCCGCTTTGTGCCGTCAGCCCGACGCAGCACGACGGACCAGCGCTCTTCGCGTTCGTTGTACGCGCCGCCCTCGAACTCCGTGCCCGTCCAATAGTTCAGCTCCATGCTCTCCACATAGGCCTCGAACCACCCGGCAAGTTTGTCTTTGGGAATGTAGGTCGGCCAATTCGGTGGAAAAGGCATGAACGGAAGGTGATTGACCTGCACCTGGTTGTGCAGGGTCAGCGCGTGATAACGGTTGCGCCAGTTGTCACCGATGCGCTGTTCGCGATCCACGATCAGCGTATCGACCTGCAATTGCGTCAGGCGCGCAGCGATCGAAAGACCGGCCTGCCCGCCGCCGACGACGAGCACGACCGGATCCCTGTCGTTATATTCGGCGTCGGATTTCCTGACGTCGAGCCAGTTGGGGCCGCGGAAATCGCGCGCATAGGATTTACCGATAGACCGTGACCTGCCGGCCCGTTCCTCGAACCCCTTCAATTCGTCGAGCGCTGTGAGCAGCGACCATGCCTTGAACATGTTGCCGTTGCCGGCATCCGGGATCAGGCGCAGCACGCCGCTGCCGCGGCCCTCGGTGGTTTCGAATCCGAAGATCACTTCGATCGCTTTGGTACCCGCGCGCATTACATAGCGGGGTGCAGTCCGATGGGGATCCGTCCTGAATCCCCGCGGATTGGCCCGGCCGACATGCGCTTTGAGCCCCCTGAGAATAGCGTCCGGCCCGGTAACCGTCCTGATGCGCCAGGTCAGCGCCAGCACATCGCGCCAATGGCTGTCAGGAAGAAGCAGAGCCTTCAGCAGGATGTCGTCGCGTTCGGCAAGAGCCCTTTCGAACTGCGCCAGCCAATGGTCCGCAATTGTCCCGATGGATTCCGTTTCAGCGAGCATTGGCATTTGAAAGCTATCGATCCGCTTCGAACAAGCCAGTGATCAGGGCTTCCTGAAGCGCAGCACGAAGCGATCGCTGGTGCCACGGCGTTCGCCGGCGGCACGCGGCGAATCGTTCCAATCCCGGGTGTCGTCCTTGTTGCGCAGGAAATCGGCTTCACCATCGAGCACGAACCCTGCCGCCTGTACTTCCGACTTGACGACATCCTCCTCGATCCGATGAAAGGTACTGCTCACATCGGTGCCGTCCCCCGGCCGCGCGCTGTGATCGACGATCACGAATACGCCGCCCGGCTTCAATGCGGCGAAGACGGCCTTGTTCATGGCCTCGCGATCCACCCCGAGCCAGACCGTGTCGTGATAGAAGAGCACCATCGTGACCGCGTCGAGCGGACGCATGTCGCCCGGAAAGGGGTCGTCGAAATCGCGATCCAGACGCACGACCCCCTTCATCGCCGGCTTGGCGAGCCGCGCGCTCCAGGGCTTTTCCGCAAACATCTCCAGCAACTTCTTGGAATTCTGCCCGTACACGACGCCTTCGCTGCCTACCGCTCGCTTGAGCAGCTCGGTGGTGTAACCACCGCCGGCACCCAGGTCGGCGATACGCCAGCCCGGCTGCACGCCGAGGAAGGCGAGCAGCTCTGCCGGCTTGCGACCGGCGTCCAACGCACGATCCTCGGGGCTGCGGTCTGCGGCTGCGACGACCGCGTTCGCAAGCGACATCGAATCCTGACTCAATGCGTGCCCGGAGAGGCTGGCGGCAACCAGGAATACCCCCAGCAACGATACGTAGAATCTGTTCATACGCTCCTCCAATCAGTTCAGAATTATGTCTATCAGCGGAATGAATATATCTGTCCCGCGGAGAAATCGTAGCGCAAAGTAGGGGTTCGCGTTACCGCAAAGGGCAAACGGCCCGTATTTAGTCTGAACGGATTCGGCGTTCCACTGTCTCTATTTCGCTATCCGATTCACTGCATCCATCAGGGTGCGCAGGGTCGTATATGTGCCCGGTACGTGTTTCTGCGTCCGATCGCCCCGTTTGTAAGGTACACACGCGGCGATCGACAAAAGACCTAGCCGATATAGCCTGTATCGAGGACAGACCATGAATAGACGTCAAGTACTTGCGAGCATTCCCCTACTTCTTTTCGGACTGCCGGCTTTGGCAAAGGAAAACCGTGTGGAACCTCTGGTGAAATCCAAATCCGAGTGGAAAACCCTGCTAACCGACACAAGCTACAGGGTTCTTTTCGAAGAAGACACCGAGCGCCCGGGAACCAGCCCGTTGAACAAGGAGAAGCGCACAGGCACGTTTGTTTGCGCAGCCTGCTATCTGCCGCTTTTCAGCAGCGAGACGAAATACGACAGCGGCACCGGGTGGCCGAGTTTCTTCGATACGTTGCCGGGCGCCGTCGGCACGAAGAAGGACAGGAAGCTTTTCCTGCCGCGTACCGAATATCACTGCATCCGCTGTGGCGGGCATCAAGGTCACATCTTCGAAGATGGCCCCAAACCCACCGGGCTGCGCTACTGCAACAACGGCGTGGCGCTGCGCTTCGTTCCGAAGGAAGAAAAGCTACCGGCCTTGCGCTCCTGAAACGGGAAAACCTCGGGGACGGACCTGCTGATTCCGTGAGGCAATGCAGGTCCTGCCCGGGCGCGCTGTTGCGCCCGCGCGGCGCTCGGTACGATCACGCCGACTGTACGGCGACGCGGTTCGCCGACGCGCCGCCGACCCGGGCCATCAGGTACCGGTTGAACACACTGCGCGGCCGCGACTCGATGCGCTCGGCGACGAGCGAGCGCGCCATCGGTGCGTGCCCGCTGCGCAACGCGGATTCCAGCAGCGTGAGGTGAACCAGGTCACATTGCGCCTGGCTGCCACCGCAGCGCTTGGTCAGGTGCCGCAGTTCATGCAATGTCGCCGTGGCCGCCTCGTAGTCGCGCTCGCCGAACGCCTTCAGCGCCGTGCACACCGGAAGCGCGGAGCCGTGGATGATCTCGTGAAGGTCGGGCGTACGCTCGGCGCTGGCGCGCAGTGCATCGATCAATCCTTCTGCGCTGGTGCGGCGCTCTGCCGCTACGAACGCCAGCATGGCGTGGGTGTCGTTGAACGGGCGCAGGCCGTCGAGCCGGCGTTGCGCCCAGCCTTCGGCCACCGGGCGCCAGCGGGCCGCGACGTCGATGCCTCGCAACTGGAGTCGCCAGAGCAGCGCCGATGCATCGACCAGCGTCGATGTGGCCGGCGCCGCGCCGACATGCAATCGCCGGTCGTGGATGCGCAAGGCGGCGTCGGTATTGGAGAGGTCGAGGTAGAACAGCGCCAGATGCCACCACAAGTGCGGCGCGTATCCGGCGCTGCGGGTCCAGTTCGGCGCGGTGGCGGTCAGCCAGGCGATGCCTTCCTCGACGCGCCCTTGCATCTCCAATACGTGCGCGACGGCGTGAACCGCGCCCGCGTTGTCGCGGTCGAGCTCCAGCGCGCGGCGACCCATCCGCTCGGCGAGATCGTAGTCGCCCGCCTCGGCGAGCCCGAACGCATACATGCCGAGCACATGGGCGTAGCCTTCCATGCTTTCGTGCCAGTGCGGCAGCACGGCAGCGACCCGATCGCGCAGCCGTTCGGTGCGGCCCCACTGCAGGTCGCCGAAGTGCGCGACCCTCAGCGCGAGCGTGTCGTGCGGGTAGTCCGTCACGATCTCGCCGTAAAGGTGCAGCGAACGCTTGAGGTCGTACCCGAGCCACGCACTTGCTGCCTCGAGGTGACGGCGCTCGCACTCGTCGGCGCGGTGAATGTAAACCTGCGCCTCGTCGAGCGAGCGCGCCAGCTGGAGGCGCGCATCATCGCGGCACGTCATCACCAGCAGCGCGGCGCGCAGGCAGTGGCCGGACACGAACCCCGGGTCCGCCCGAAGCGCCTTCTCCATCGTGACCATCGGTGCGCCCTGGCCAGTGTGGAGCATGGCCAGCGCGGCGCCGTAGGCGCCACGCCTCCCATGCTCTGCCCGTCTTCCCGCCGGCAGTCGCGTGAGCGACTTGCGCATACCGCGGCGGGGCCGGACCTTTGCTTGTTCAGCCGTGATCATCATCAGGCAACTCGGTAGCGTTGAATCGTGACGAGCCTGCAGGGTCATTCGGCCATGCTCACACCCGAACCCCCCATTTCCTTGGGGAAGTCTTGCATCTTGGGCAACCCGTCCCTGATGCGCAGCTTCGTCTCCTGATAGTTGACATGGACGCCTGCGCGGTACGGGAAATCGGGAATGACCGCGGCGTAGACGTCGATTAGTCCCCAGATGGGGTGCTCGGTGAATACATGACCTCCACATGTTTTGCACCATTTGCGGTAACTGCGCGGCGTCTTGTTGAAAGTGCCGATGTTGTCCGCTCCCCGCGTCACTTGCACGGTTTCGGGCTTCCACAAGGTGAAGGCGTTGACAGGCCCCGCCGACCAGCTTCGACACGATTCGCAATGGCAATAACCCATTGCGGCCGGCTCGCCGCTGACCGTGAACTGAACTGCGCCACAAAAGCAGTTGCCTTTATAGGATTTTGCGTTGCTCATGAAGTACCTCGTTGGTGGGTTGAACTCATACTGCCCATGCGGGCCGGCCTGGCCGATTCTTTTCCCTCTAGCGTCACTTGCGCACGATCACGACTTCGAGGTACTCGCTAGGCAGCACCAGCGTGCCGTCGCCCGATTGATTCTCACGCGCCATGAGGGCCAGCAAGTCCCGGGTAAAGGCAGCTTGCTTTGCTGCATCGAGCGCGCCGAAAGTCTTGTTCATCGGGCCGTAGTAGGTGCGGAACACTTCGATCCAGTGCGCCGGCGAGCGGTAACGGAAGGTGAACTGGCGCCGGGTCGTCTGAATCTCGTTCGCAGTTGTGCCAAAGAGTTCCCCGAGGCTTGTTTTTGTGCCCCACAGCGCCGGCGATCTGACGCCCGGCGCGGGCGGGATGTATTGCCCGATCGTCTTGAACAGTTGTCCGATGAAGCTCTCGGGCGTCCAGTTCGCCAGGCCGATTCTGCCGCCGGGCTTGCACACGCGCGCAAGCTCGCTCGCCGCCTTGTCCTGGTTCGGGGTGAACATCACGCCGAAGGTGGACATCACCGCGTCGAACGACGCGTCCGGGAAAGGCAGATTTTCGGCATCGGCCTCCTGGAATTGGATCGAATGGCCTTCGGCCTGCGCCCGCGCGCGTCCGGACTCCAGCAGCGAGCCCACATAGTCGGTCGAGGTCACGTCGCACCAGCGGCGTGCGGCCGCAAGCGAGGCATTGCCGTTGCCGGCAGCGATGTCGAGCACGCGGCTGCCTGCGCGCAGGTCGAGCGCTTCGCACAGGTTTTCGCCGACGATCTGCAAAGTGGTGCCCACGACGGCATAGTTGCCGGCGGACCAGGCCGCTTGCTGGCGGGTCTTGACCGCGGCGAGATCGATGGCGGGCGAGGAAATGGACATGACTGCTGACATGGATGTTCTCCTGGTAATGTGGATGTAGACTTGTCCCGGTGCAGGAACGCTGAACCTGCATCGTTGTTGAGCGTTTCGGCAGGTGCTAGTATTCCCGCCCTCTTACTCGGGTTGAATGATCGGGCGTCCGTTTTTCTTGCGCGAGACGCCGGAATTGGACACCAGGCCTATGGATGCGCTGTCCGACGTGCTTCGCGCTGTGAGACTCAGCGGCGCCGTTTATCTGAACGCGGAGTTCAGTGCGCCGTGGTGCGTGGAAAGCCAGGCGGATGCGGCGCTTTGCGCCGCTTTCCTGCCCAGCTCGCAACGCGTGGTCTCCTACCACCTGATTACCGAGGGATCTTGCTGGGCGCGACTGGCCGAGGACGAGAGCTCCGCGCTGCGGCTTTCCGCGGGCGAGATCCTGGTGATACCGCAAGGCGAGTCGCACATCATGGGCAGTGCGCTCGATCTGCCACGGACGCCATCGGGTCCGATGCTCGCTCAGCAGCTGGATACGACGCCCGGGGAAGTGATGAGCGTGTCTTACGGCGGGGGTGGAGCGCAGACGCAGATCGTATGCGGTTTCCTCGCCTGCGATGAGACGTTGAGCAATCCCCTGCTCGCGTCGTTGCCGCGCATTTTCAAGGTGGACGTGCGCAACGGAGCCGCGTCCGCGTGGCTCGAATCATCGCTGAGATTCGCCGCGCAGGAAGCCGCTGTGTCGCGAGCCGGCAGCGCGACGGTACTGGCCAAGCTGTCCGAGTTGCTGTTCGTGGAAGCGGTGCGCCGGTGCATCGACACGTTGCCGGAGAACGAGAAGAACTGGCTCGCGGGGCTGCGCGATCGCTTCGTGGGCCGTGCATTGTCGTTTCTTCATGCCCAGCCGGCGCATGCATGGACGGTCGATGAACTCGCAAGCAAGGTGGGATTGTCGCGCTCCGCCCTGGCGCAGCGCTTCAGCGATTTTCTCGGACAGCCGCCGATGCAATACCTGGCCCGCTGGCGCCTGCAGATCGCCGCGCAGGAACTGCGTACCGGCGAGAAGTCGCTTGCCGACGTGGCGGAACACGTGGGCTATGATTCGGAGGCGGCATTCAATCGCGCCTTCAAGCGTGAATTCGGCATGCCGCCGGCAAGCTGGCGAAGAAGCGAGATCGGTAGCAAAGGGCCTCGCACGACGGGAAACTGAACCCGTTACGGTTGCAGCGATGGCGACTTCAGGGCCTATCGGGTCAGGCTTGCCATCTTGAATTACTTATGCAACGTACCGAGCATGACGCGGTTCGGTTCCCCTACGCTCACTTGCGAACCTGCGCTGATTCCCACGCCCTCACCTTTATCCGGGCCGCATCGAAGAGCCGCTCGAAGTTCTTCGACTTCACCTTGCTCGCCGTTTCTGCGTCCAGACGCTCCCACAGGCGCTTATAAGCGTCGAACGCCTTGAGATAGTCCGCCTGCGTCTTGGGCGCAACGGCATCGCTTCCGAACAGGAATCGATCCGGATACTGCTTGAACAGCGCCACCCAGGCATTCAGGGATGCGTCGTCGGCCACAATCCATTTGGCCACCTCATCCCAGGAGATGTCGAAGTTCACGTGTGAGTACTCGTTGCTGGCGAGCAGTTCCCGAAGCAAATCGACGTGATTGGCGGTCGGCTTGACGAACCGGCCCAGCCCGGTGTGCGCCCAGATGATGGATGTATCTTTGTGAGCGCGGAAAACGGTCTTGAGATCGTCGAAATGCGCGGGCCGGCCGGCAGCCGGACGCACGGTGTCGATATCGTTGTGGAGTACCACAATCAGGCCGGCCTCGCCGGCGAACGTCAGAATCTTATCCAGAGCCGGATTCGGCAGGCTCGCCGTGTGCCCAGCCACTTTCGAGGAAACGAACTCCTTGTGGATTGAAAATTCGCCGATGCCCGAGAATATGCCCGGATACATTTGCAGCACCCGGCGAATGTGATCCGTCGCATACATATCCGTGGGGTTGAACCCTGTGATCATCGGTTCGATGCGCTTGCGATCCTCCGGCGGCAGATGCAGGACCTGGTCCGCGATGATCGCATCCGTGAACGAGTAGTAGTAGAGCTCGGCATCCGAGAGCAGATAATAGTCAGGGGCGCGCGCGCCCGACTCGAAGTAGTCCCACTTCTGCTGCAACGGAATGCCGAACACCGCCGCCCGCCCGGTCCTGTCGCCCATGATCTTCAGGTATTCAGTCAGGCTGAGTCCTTGCTGGATGTAATTGGTGAGATGAAAGTGGGAGTCGTTGAAGTCGTACGCGTTACCCCGGTTCGCGATACCCGCGAGGACGAGCGCGAACACTGCAGACACCAGCAGTGAACCTGGTCTTGTCATCTGTCGTATTCCCTGGCACGAAAGAAAAATCGGCCTGCGCGGGACTGTCGCGACGAAAGCGCGCAGCCTGCACTAAGCCTGCGGGTTGCGAGGATACCAGCAACAGGGAAAGTGCGATCAGGCCCGCGGCAAGGCAGCATCTTGCCGCCTTACGCTCACGCCGCGCTGCCTTCGAAGCGGCGGCGGACCCAGTTCTCGATCGCAGCGCGCATCGCGTCCGGTTGCTCAGTCGGGATCCAGTGGCGCGCAGGGAGTTGCGCGATCTCGCAATCCGGAATTCTCGCGAGGACGCTGCGGGTAATCGCCGGCTCGTTGAAATTGCTGTGCTCGGAGAGGAGCGCGAGTACCGGCGCGGCGATCTGTTCCAGCGCCGGCAACGATTCGGTCACTGCGAGCATTGCCTGCAGGTAGGCGCCGGTCGCTGTCGTGCGCAGGTCGGCCAGCGGGGAGGCGTACTTCGCAAGCTGCGCCTCGCCTTGCGGACCGCGCGCCAGTGCGGCACGCGTCTCGTGGTCAAGTTGCTCCAAGTCCAGCGGCGCCAAAGCGCGGCGATGCACGCCGAGCGCGTTGACCGCCCTGACGATTGGGACGACGAGCTGCAAGAAAATCCGCAACCTGCGCATACGGCGCATCGCGCCGGTAAACGTCTCGGGCGGCATCGGTTCGATTAACACCAGCCCGGCGGTCCGCTCGGGGTAGCGGGCGGCAAACGTCAGCGCGAGGTTTGCGCCGAGGCAATGACCGACCAGTATCGCCTTGGGGAAGGCCTCTGCGTCGAGCAGCGCAACAAGGTCCGAGCACCAATCGGCCATGCCGATTCGTCCGCGGAAGATCGACGCGCCTTGCCCGCGCAGATCGGGTCGCAGCAGTGCCCAGCGGTCGCGCAGCGCCGTGTCGCGCGCGAACTCGGACCAGCGCGTGTGGTTGCTCGCGACGCCATGCAGCAAGATGAGCGCGCCACGCGGCGCGCTCGGAGCGCAAACGCAGTAGGCGAGCAGCGCGCCATCAGCGGCTCGCAGGGTGCGCATCGCGTCCATCACGACAGGAAGAACGATGAAGGGGACAGAATGATTTCCCGGACGAAGAATCTGGATCGACGAGCGAAAATAGCTCTGTCCCCCTGGGTCGTCTACTTTGCGAGCGGATCAGGCCGGAGCTGAAACTTGAAGACCCTGGCCAGATTTTTTATGCCGTCTTCCGAATGGAACGGCGTCCGCGTGGAATTCGTCGCCCAGAGCGCCTTGCCTTTCCACCCGGCTTTCGCGTCGTCGATGCGCCCTTCCCCCCATTTCGGGAAGAAGCCCATGGGGTAGGGCACGCGCAGGGTCACGAACTTGCCGTCGACCAGCGCGAAGTAAGCATCGCTGGTGTTGCCCGTCGCGATCGGCACGTTGTTGCCGAGACCCAGCGTGTTGAACCAGTCCACCCAGACGTAGTAGCTGGCCTCGGCGCTGCCGTCGTCTTGCACATCCCTGAACTGCGGTCCGGGTAACCGGTACAGCGTCCAACCCTCGGGGCAGTGCCGGCCGGTGGCCGCGTCCGGACCGTTCAGCGGTCCCTTGCACTTGCGCCTGTCGAAGCTGCCGAGATGGCCGCTCGCGTACGAAGCCCAGAACACGCCATTGCGGTCGATGTCACCGCCGCGTGCGCCGTAAGCGGGTAACGGCGGCTCGTAGATTTCGGTGATCGCCGTGTTGGTCGGATCGGAGCCCGGTGCGACGCGCACGACGTAGCTGGGGAATGGCGCCAGCGCCGTTCCCCAGACCGAACCGTCGAGCGGGTTCACGGCGACGCTGTAAAGGTTCATCGCAATGCGCTTGTCCCTGGCGGGATCGAGTGGCTGGTCGGGCTCGACCCAGGCGTCGCGCTTGCCGTTGCCGTTGGTATCGAGGATGAAGGGCGTCCAGCCCTGCGATTTCATCTCGTCGCCGGTTTCCTCGAACATCCTGCGGTTCAGCCAGCCGAGCACGCCCGGGCCTCCAACCCCGCTCGATGTCCACAGGGTATTGTTGGCGTCTTCGGCGAAGATGACATGGTGGGTCTGGAAGCACGTCGAGATCAGCGTCCACTTGTTCGTGGCGGGGTCGTACATCGAAAGATGCCGCGTTGCGCTGTCGAGCGGAAACACTTTCGCCGACGGGTGGTTCGAGCCGCTCCTGCAATCGGCGGGATTGTTCGCCTGGCGGATGCGCGCCGCGGCCCAGACGCGTCCTTTCTCGTCCATCATCTGGTTGTGCGTGCTGCTCTGGCTGTCCCAGATCGGATCCGCACCCCAGTACGGAGAGGGCGCCATCGGATCGGTCCGGTAGGACGGCGTGTTCGGATCGCGGACGGGATGCTTTACTTGCGTCGCGGTGTGCCTGACCGGGTCGAGAACCGGCCAGTAATCCGTGCTGTTCTCCGGCGCCCCGTACATTTTGCCATTGGCATTGATCGTGGGTTTGCGCCGATCGGTGGAGATCAGGTCGTGCATATAGGCGCCGGGGTGGCTCCAATCCCACAGCGTCAGCACGAGATTGCGCTCGATGCCTCTTGGTCGCGCCGGCTGGTCGAAGGGCAGTTCGCCGGCGGCGATGCGGTCAGTCCAATCGGCCCACTGCGAGAGCGCCCGCTCGGTGCCGAGCCGGCCGGCCACGGTAATCATGTTGTTCATCGCCTGGCCCGAGGCGATGCGCCGGGCCCAGGCCTCGATGGAATTCATGTGCGCGAAATCTTTCGGCATGGTGCGCGTGCCGTGCGTGCCCAGCGCATGACACGCCATGCAGCCGTTGGTCTTCACATTGCTGAGCCACTCGCTCTGGGTTCTTATATTGGGCTGGACGCCGTTGCCCTCGGGCCCTGTGCCTGGGAATTCGCCCGGCGCCGGAATCTTCAGCAGGCTGTACCAGTAGATTGCCGGGTAATACTCCGCCGCTGCCGCAGCGCCCGGCGCGACGACCGCGCTCAAGTCGAGCCGCTTCCCGGGCGCGCTGCGGACCCTGGGCGAATCAACCAGTCCGTAGCCGCGCACCCACACACTGTAAGTGGCTTTCGGAAGGTCGGGCATGAGGTAGCGCCCGAGATCATCGGTGACCACGATCTTCGCGAAGCGGGTTGGCAGATCGGTCGTCTCGGCGATCACCCAGACGCCGGCTTCCGGACCGTTCGCGCTCTTGACTACCCCGCCGAGGTCGGCGGCGCCGATCCGGATCGCCGGGTCGGCGGGCTGCTGCGCATGCAACAGGGGCTGTCCGGCGCCGAACAGGATGGCGATGCCGAACGCTGCCATCGTTGCGTACGCCCCACTTCGTTTGCGCATGTCCTTGCTCCTCTATCGAAATGTTCCCGCGGCAAGCGCGGGTCCAGGTCTTGCCGTTTGCTTCTTCTCGGCGCGCTCATGTCGGCTGATCGCAACTGCCGTGAGGGCCGTCACTGGTTTTTCTGATAAGTCCCGATCAATACCGCCTGCTCCAGGATATGTCCCTTCATCGCTTTCTCCACATCCTGCTTGCGCGGCTTGTTCAGGTCAGGCAGAACGATGTCGAGCGCGTAGAGCTTGTGAAAGTAGCGATGGCGGCCGACGGGCGGGCAGGGGCCGCCGTAGCCGGTGCGCTGGAAATCGCTGAGGCCTTGCAGTGTGCCTGCGGGTAATTCTTTCGCCGAGATGCCCTGCGGCAGGCCGGTCGCCGACGCAGGAATGTTATAGAGCACCCAGTGGACCCAGGTCATCTTCGGCGCAGCGGGATCGGGCGCGTCGGGATCGTCGACGATCAGCACCAGGTTTTTCGTGTTCGCCGGAACGCCGCTCCAGGCGAGCGGCGGCGAAACATCCTGCCCCTGGCAGGTGTGGATTTTCGGAATTGCGCCTTCGTGCGCGAAGGCAGTTGAAGTCAGTTTGAGCGTCATGGCCTTATCCTCCTCTGCATGGACTGCCTGCATCATCGGCGCTGATTGCATCAGCGCCGAAATCAAAACCAACAACAAGGGCAGCTTGCATTGCCGCATGACTGCTTATCTCATCGTTGCCAAACACTCTATTTCCACTCTCGCCCCGAACGCCAGGCCGTTGGTCGCAAACGCGCTTCGCGCGGGCATGCGGTCCTGCGCAAAATAGGTTCGATAGACTTCGTTCATGGCAGCCCACTCTTTGATGTCGAGCAGCATCACGGTGCATTTGACTATGTGATCGAAGTCCGATCCGTATCTGTCGAGCGCGCCCTTGATATTCTCCATGACTTGTTTTGTTTCCGCCTGTATACCACCCGGCACCACCGTGTTCGTGCCCGGGATTCTCCCGGTGAAGCCAGACAGGTAAAGCATATTCCCGACGCGAACCGCTTCGGAAAATGGCCGCTTGAGTATGGTCGTTGCAGGCGAGGTCAGATATTCGGGTCCAGCTTGCAGAGCCTGTCCCGCATTCGACTCTTGTTCGGCATTGACGCTTTGAGCGCATGCGAAGCCAAGGCAAAGAACGCTGAGGTAAGACGATAGCCTGGTCATGGTGCTCTCCTTGATGCCTTAAGTATTCATGGCTGGCCTGACGAACCGGCGGGATCCATCCAGATTGCCAGTTCGCCGCCCTCGATCCGAACCCGGTAGGTGCGCAGCGGCTCGCATGCGGGTGGCCCCTCGACGCGCCCGGTCGGAATATGGAAGCGGCCATTGTGCATCGGGCACTCGATGATGTCGTCGAGCACATAGCCCTCGGAGAGCCGCGCCACCTGGTGCGTGCACAGGCCGTCCGTCACGTAATGCTGCCCTTCGATCCGGTACGCGCAATATAGCTTGCCGTCGCACGCGACTTCGACGACGTCGTCATCGGGCACGCGGTCGACCGGACACAGCTTCACCCACATCGCCGGCCGCCGGGTTCAACTACCCGCGCCCGACGGCGGCGCCGAAGGTGCGCCCGGCAGCGGGTGGTAGGCGAATGCGGACGGGTCGCGGCGCT
>Ga0137438_1000019_pt1 | contig 19499 bp, 22 predicted proteins | sample EasRivERMGT157_2_FD_102327 | JGI IMG/M metagenome (GOLD analysis project Ga0137438, IMG submission 102327) | Soil microbial communities from meander-bound floodplain in the East River, Colorado, USA - East River MetaG ERMGT157_2 | ecosystem: Environmental > Terrestrial > Soil > Floodplain ... | reverse complement strand
TCAGGCAGTCAAGTCGATTAGCGGTGCCGACAAAGTCAATGCGCTCGGCTTCTGCGTGGGCGGTACCTTGTTATCCTGCGCGCTCGCCGTGATGGCCGCACGAAAGGAGAATCTCGTCGCCTCGCTGACACTGCTGGCGACAATGCTGGATTTTTCCGAAACCGGAGATATCAGCGTCTACGTCGATCGCGATTTTGTCGAACGCAGCGAGCAGGATTTTCGGGAAACGGGCTTGATGCCGGGAAGCAGGCTTGCAAGCACATTCGCCACGCTGCGCGCCAACGACCTGATCTGGCATTACGTCATCAACAACTATCTCAAGGGCAGGCAGCCACGGGCCTTCGATCTGCTCTATTGGAATGCCGATGGCAGCAATCTCCCGGGACGGCTCTACGCCTACTATCTGCGTAACATGTACCTTGAGAATAATCTGAAAATTCCCGGTAAACTCGATTCGTGCGGTGTGCCGCTGGATCTGGGCGCCATTACGATCCCCGCCTACATTGTCGCAACGCAGGAAGATCATATCGTGCCGTGGCAATCCGCGTATGCGAGCGTCGGATTGCTCGGCGGGCCAAGCGAATTCGTGCTCGGTGCGAGCGGTCATGTGGCCGGTATCGTGAACCCGGCTGCGAAGAACCGCCGGCACTTCTGGCTCAATTCATCCGTCGCGGCGGATGCAGATGCGTGGTTTGCTGCCGCGGCCCAACAAGCCGGCAGTTGGTGGAACCACTGGGCGCCTTGGCTGAGCAGTCGATCAGGGAAGCAAAAGCCTGCGCCGGCCGCTCCTGGAAGTCGACAATACCCGGCACTCGAACCGGCGCCGGGACGATACGTGAAAGAGAAGTCGGTTTAGCAACATCTGGCGGGACCATCAAAACAAATCGAGGAGGCAGGCGGTAATGGCAAAAAGAATCGTTCTGGTTACGGGGGGGATGGGCGGCCTGGGTGAATCCATCTGCACCAAGATGGCCGATCAGGGTTATGTCGTTGTCACCACCTACTCGCCCGGAAACAAAACCGCGGGCGAGTGGCTTGCGGGCATGAAGAAGCGCGGATACGACTTTCACGGCTATGCTGCGGATGTATCCGATTTCGACTCATGCACTGCCTGCGTCCAGAAGGTACGGTCCGAAGTCGGTCCGATCGACGTGCTGGTCAACAATGCCGGCATCACGCGTGACATGACCTTCAAAAAAATGACGAAGGCCGACTGGGACGCCGTCATCCACACCAACCTCGACAGTGTGTTCAACATGACCAAGCAGGTTCTCGACGGCATGGTCGAGCGTAACTGGGGCCGTGTCATCAATGTGTCGTCGGTTAACGCCCAGAAAGGCGCCTTCGGCCAGACCAACTATTCAGCCGCCAAGGCGGGCATGCACGGATTCACCAAGGCACTGGCTTACGAAGTGGCGCGCAAGGGCGTAACCGTCAACACGATCTCCCCAGGCTACATCGGTACCAAGATGGTGACCGCCATTCCCCAGGACATTCTGGAAACGAAAATTCTTCCGCAGATTCCGCTTAACCGGCTGGGTCTGCCCGAGGAAGTGGCCGGTCTGATCATTTATCTGGCTTCGGATGAAGCTGCATTCGTCACCGGCGCCAATATCTCAATCAACGGCGGGCAACACATGTCCTAAGAAGCAAGGACCTAGGGGCTAGGGGTGAGGGACTAGGGTGAAATATAGTAAGGCGTTAGGGATACTTACCCCCTAGCCCCTAGTCCCTAGCCCCTCATTCGGTGCCGTTTCGTGTCATCTAACTGACCTTTTGTGCACCGAATCAGGGCAAAAAAAACCCCGGCGAGTTACCGCCGGGGTTGAACCTTTACCAAAGGAAGACCTTTAGATAAAGGGGGAGGAGCCTTGCAATCCTTACTTCGCGGTACTGTTCACGGCCTCTGCCGTCGCCGCCGCGGCCGCCCGCACATTGGCATCCGCGTATCCGGCCGTCCTTCGGACAGCCTTCGAAATCCCTTCAATAACTGTCTTGGCATTAGTCATCGCTGCTTTCGCGGCGGCTGCAGTCGCCTCCGACTGCGGGATCGAAGAGGATTTAAGCACTTCGTCGACCCATTCCAAGACTTCCTGATTACTACTAAGCAATGTCTGTTCCAGGAGGTCACCCATGTCGCTTGAGGCCTGTCCGGCAATCTCATAGACATTTCTGGAGTAGCCCGAAAACTTGTCCGCTCCAGCCCGGAATTGTCCCGTCCATTCGGACAAGTTCGCCATTTCACCCGCCCCGGCAAGCGCAGGGATGTTCGCCAGACCCTCGTGCAGTAGCGACTTGGTTGCCTCCAGATTCAGCCTTAGCAGCATTTCCCATGCATCAAACCCGATCTGAAACGCCCGGATCGCTATCTCAGCTTGTTTCTTGTTCAACGCGACAAATTTTTCAGCGACTTGACTCATATCGTAACCTCATATTCTGTATGCATTAAATAACCTCTAGCCGAGTTTTCGGCAAGCGACTTGTTGCATCGCAGCAGATCAATAGTAAACACCATCAAAAAACATGTCAAATATTTCTTGCGCAATGCATAAACCTAATTTTCATATGGTTATAATGCGTTCTCGCGCACTGCCGCAGACTTATCCCCAAGTCCGCGATCGAAGAACGCAGCGCATCTTTCCGGACTGCACCAAGAAATGGCACCAAGAAATGACTGACGAACTCCGCCTGATAAAGAAGTATCCGAATCGCCGTCTGTACGACACGGCAACAAGCAGTTACATCACACTCGCCGACGTGAAGCAGCTCGTACTCGATCAGGTTGTTTTCAAGGTGGTCGATGCGAAGAGCGAGGAAGACCTCACCCGCGCCATCCTTCTGCAAATCATTCTCGATGAGGAAAGTGCGGGCGCGCCGATGTTCTCGTCGGACATGCTGTCGCAGATCATCCGTTTCTATGGAAACGCGATGCAGGGAATGATGGGAAGTTATCTGGACAAGAACATTCAGACTTTCGTCGAAATCCAGCGCCGCCTGCAGGAACAGAGCGTGCCGAAATTCGGGGACAGTCCCATGTTGAACGCCGAAGCTTGGAGTCAGTTCGTAAAAATGCAGGGACCGACGATCCAGGGACTCATGTCGAGCTACCTTGAGCAGAGCGCCAATACGTTCCTCGACATGCAGCAGCAGCTTCAGAAGCAAGCGCGCTCGATTTTCGGCAATTTTCCATTCGGAAATAATTTCGCGGGCGCAGCCAGCGAAGGCAATTCCGAGGCCACGCCCGCTGAAACGGATGCTTTCAAGCAGCCTCAGAAAAAAACCGCTTCCTGAGTAGATAGGCGCAACGACTTGCACGGCGCGGAACCTGCACCTCCGCGCCGTTTTTTCATCCGGACAACCCATGAGCAGCACCAAGGCACACTCCCGCAGCAGGCAAGCGGCGCAACCCCGGGTCGGGTTCGTCTCGCTGGGCTGTCCAAAGGCGCTGGTGGATTCTGAGCGCATCCTCACGCAGCTTCGCGCCGAGGGCTATCTCATTTCCGGCAACTATCAGGAAGCGGATCTGGTCGTGGTCAACACCTGCGGCTTTATTGACGCAGCGGTGGAAGAATCGCTCGATGCCATTGGTGAAGCGCTCACGGAAAACGGCAAAGTCATCGTTACCGGCTGTCTGGGCGCGAAGGGCGACGTGGTCAGGCAGGCGCACCCCCGAGTCCTTGCCGTCACGGGACCGCACGCCACCGACGAGGTCATGCGTGCCGTACACGATCACCTGCGCAAACCGCACGATCCGTTTTCGGATCTGGTGCCGCCGCAAGGCATCAAGCTCACGCCCAAGCACTATGCCTATCTCAAGATCTCCGAAGGCTGCAATCATCGCTGCACGTTCTGCATCATTCCCTCGATGCGCGGTGACCTCGTCAGCCGTCCGGTTGGCGAGGTGATGCAGGAAGCCGAACATCTGGTAAAAGCCGGCGTCAAGGAATTGCTGGTGATTTCGCAGGACACCAGCGCGTACGGCGTGGATGTCAAGTATCGCACCGGATTTTGGGGGGGCAGGCCATTGAAAACCCGCATGACAGAACTGACGCAGGCCCTGGGCGGCCTCGGCATTTGGGTTCGCTTGCACTACGTCTACCCCTATCCGCACGTCGACGAGATCCTGCCTCTGATGGCGCAAGGCAAGGTTCTGCCCTATCTCGATGTTCCGTTTCAGCACGCCAGCCCGCGCATTCTGAAATTGATGAAACGCCCCGCGAATGCGGAAAATAATCTGGAGCGCATTCGCGCCTGGCGCAAAATCTGTCCCGACCTCACGATCCGGAGCACGTTCATCGCCGGTTTCCCGGGTGAGACCGAGGCGGAATTTTCCGCGTTGCTGGAATTTCTCGAAGAGGCACAACTGGATCGCGTGGGCTGTTTCGCCTATTCTCCGGTGGAAGGCGCATCGGCCAACGCCTTGCCAGAAGCGCTGCCGGACGAAGTCAGGGAGGAGCGCCGCGCCCGCTTGATGGCGGTGCAGGAAAAAATCAGCGCGCTGCGCCTGAAACGCAAAGTGGGCATGACGATCAAAGTGCTGGTGGACGAAGCCGACGGGCATCAGGCCGTCGGCCGCTCCAGCGCGGATGCGCCGGAAATCGACGGCGTCGTGCATATCAACAAGGCCAAGAATGCCAAGGCCGGCGATTTTGCTCAGGTACGCATTACCCGCGCGGATGCACACGACCTCCACGGCGACGTGGTTTCCTGATCGATGCTGGAGCGGCTGAAGGCGTGTGCCGCCACGCTCAAGCGCGAAGCGCTCGTCCTCTGGTTCGGCTCGCGCGATCCGCGCACGCCGTGGTATGCAAAATGGCTGGCGGCATTCATCGTCGCCTATGCGCTCTCGCCGATTGACCTGATTCCCGATTTCATCCCGATCATCGGTTACCTCGACGAAGTCATCCTGCTGCCCGGCGCAATCTGGCTCGTGTTGAAACTGATGCCGCCAGAAGTGCTGCTCGATGCGCGCGCCAGAGCGCAGGCCTGGGTGGAAGCGCATCGACCGAGACCGCGTAACTGGATTGCCGCAGCTGCGATCGTTCTGTTGTGGATCCTGGCATCGTGGGCGCTGTGGGCGTGGCTGATCCGCCCGCGCTTTTTGGTTAAATAAACCTAGAAACACTCAGAGCCGGGGCGGAACAAAACCCAAATCGCACCACGAAGATACCGTGTTGCGTGTCAGTCGCTTGAGATTTCGGTCTTGATTGGTACCCTATCAAGCCGCGGCACCGGCAATCTTCCTGTAGAAATCGAGCGCTTCCGCCCGATCGCGCGTGCGGCGCATCGGCGGCAGGCTGCGCCAGATGCGTTTGCCGTAATGTTTCGTGATCAGCCTGGGGTCGCAGATCATCAGCACGCCACGATCGTTTTCGTCACGGATCAAACGGCCGGCGCCCTGCTTCAGCGTGATCACCGCCTGCGGAAGTTGATATTCCATGAAGGCATTGCGGCCCTCCGCGTTGATTGTTTCGATTCGCGCCGCCAGCACCGGATCATCCGGCGGGGCGAACGGCAGACGGTCGATGATCACCAGCGACAACGCTTCGCCGCGCACGTCCACACCTTCCCAGAAAGACTGGCTGCCCAGCAGAACCGCATTGCCCAGCTTGCGGAAGCGATCCAGCAGCTCCGTGCGCGAACCGTCACCCTGCATGAGCAGCGGATAATCCATGCCCATCTTCCTCATGCCCGATTCCATCAGTTCGCGGGCTTCACGCATCGCCCGCAAGCTGGTGAACAGGAAGAACGTGCGACCCGCGGCCGCTTCGATCACGGGCAGCGCCGCATCGACGGCCTTGCGTGTATAGCCCTCCGAGTTCGGCTCCGGCAGCCCCTCGGGTACGTAGAGCAGCGCCTGATTCTCGTAGTCGAACGGGCTTTCCCAGAATGCGGTGGCAGCCTCTTCAAGCCCCATCTCGCGCTGATAGTGCGAAAAATTGCCCTGCACAGACAGCGTCGCGGACGTGAATATCCATGCGCGCGGATTGCCGCTGATCTGGCGACGGAAGATATCCGCGATCGACAGCGGGGTCGCATTCAGGTGTACCGATCCGCCGAAAATCTCGATCCAGCGCACCCACGCCCTGTCCTCTTCTTCCTCCCAGCGGGCAAGTCCGTTAAGCAGCTCCATCCCCCGAGTCCAGCAGTTCTGCAACCCTTCCGAGCGATCGGCCTGCGATTCCAGCAACGCAGTCAGTTCGGTCAATCGTGCCAGGACCACATCGAGCGGAGCAGTGAAGTCCGGATTGTTCTGAGCCGCGGAATGCGGCTGCCGGCCGGACTCCTCGCGGAATTGCAGCCGCAGATCGCGCGCCGATTTTTCCAGCGCCGCGGATGCCTGCGGCAGCGCCGCGTTGTCCTTCGCGGACGTTGCGGCCTCGATGCGTGTATCGCGGGCAAGCTCGATAAGCTGGCTGCTGGACACGCTCTCGCCGAAGAACAGGCTGGCGGTCTCGGGCAACTGGTGGGCCTCGTCGAAGATCACCGTGTTGCAGGCGGGCAGCAGTTCCGCCACGCCTTCGTCGCGCAACACGACGTCGGCAAAAAACAAATGATGGTTCACCACCACCACATCGGCCTCCATCGCCTGCTTGCGCGCCTCCATGACGAAACACTCCTTGTAATTCGGACAATCGCCGCCCAGGCAATTCTCTCGCGTCGATGTCACCAGCGGCCACACGGTCGCATCTTCCGGCACTTCGGCGAGTGCGCTGCGATCACCGGTCTTGCTGGTTTTGGCAAATGACTCGATGCGCGCCAGATAAACCACGTCGTCGCGGTTCAGGAAGCGGCCATCGTTCTTGGCGCGTTCCAGGTGGTAATGGCAGACGTAATTGGCGCGGCCCTTGAGCAGCGCCACGGTAACCGGCGCCCGCAGTGCATTGCGCACCATCGGAATGTCGCGGTTGTAGAGCTGGTCCTGCAACGTCTTCGTGCCGGTGGAGACGATTACCTTGCCGCCCTTGGACAGGGCCGGGGCCAGATAGGCAAAAGTCTTGCCGGTTCCGGTACCCGCCTCCGCGATGAGCAATCCATTGCTCTCTATTGCGTGCGCGACCGCCTGGGCCATCTCCAGTTGCTGCGGGCGCAGACGGTAGCCGGGAATGGCGCCGGCAAGCGGGCCGGAATCGGCGAAGAACTGCTGCAGGTCTGCAATCAAGATAAGGCGCATCTTAACGCGAGCCACGCATTCAGTGGTCGATGACATCCATGATCCGATACAAGGAAATTCCGGAATGTACGTTACAGGGCCCGAGGCCGAATGCGCCGAACCATCGGCATATGTCGAGGTCAATCAGTCAACTTCGAAACGATGCGGAGATTCATCATGCGCACTGTAACCACCACGCTTCTGCTACTTGCCGGAATCCTTCTGGGCATCGCTGGCTGCTGCGAAAAGGCGACTTTACCTGTGAAGGCCGGCATGGGCCCCAATCCGACACTGCCGCCGCCGCACCACACCTTCTTGCCCACTGTGAATATTGCCCCCGCCAAGGGTTGGCCGGCTGGTGCAACGCCGACGGCCGCAGCAGGTCTGACGGTGAGTGCGTATGCGAAGGGCCTCGATCATCCTCGCTGGTTGTACGTTCTTCCCAACGGCGATGTCCTCGTCGCCGAGACCAATGCCCCGCCGAAACCGGAAGACGGTAAGGGAATCAGAGGCTGGGTCATGAAGAAAGTCATGGCCCGTGCCGGCGCGGGAGTGCCAAGCGCGAACCGCATAACCTTGCTGCGCGACGCGGACGGAGACGGCATAGCGGAAACAAAGACAGTATTTTTGCAGGGACTGCACTCACCACTCGGCATGGCTCTCATCGGCAATGATCTCTATGTCGCCAATTCCGATGCCGTCATGCGCTTTGCCTACAAAGCCGGCGAAACCCGGATTACCGATCCCGGCAAGAAGATCGTCGACCTGCCTGCGGGACCGATCAATCACCACTGGACCAAGAACATCATTGCCAGCCCTGACGGCAAGCGTCTTTATGTGACGGTGGGCTCCAACAGCAACGTGGCGGAAAACGGCATGGACAAGGAAGAAAGCCGCGCCGCGATTCTCGAAATCGATCCCGCCACCGGCAGCTCGCGCGTGTTCGCGTCGGGATTGCGCAATCCGAACGGGATGAGCTGGCAGCCGCAGAGCGGCGCGCTGTGGACGGCGGTCAACGAACGCGACGAGATCGGCAGCGACCTCGTTCCCGATTACATGACGTCCGTGAAAGAAGGCGGTTTCTACGGTTGGCCTTACAGCTACTACGGCCAGCACGTCGACGCACGCGCCAAACCGCCCCGCCCCGATATGGTGGCCAAAGCGATCCCGCCGGACTATGCGCTCGGCCCGCACGCCGCCTCGCTCGGACTGGTGTTTTATGACGGGAAACTCCTGCCCGCGCACTATGCGAACGGAGCATTCGTCGGCCAGCACGGCTCCTGGAACCGCAGGCCACCCAGCGGTTACAAGGTGATCTTCGTGCCGTTTTCCAACGGCCGGCCGGCGGGTGACGCCGAAGACATTCTCACCGGATTTCTGAATGCTGATGGCGATGCGTACGGACGCCCGGTCGGCGTGGTGGTGGATAAAGCAGGCGCGCTGCTGGTCGCCGACGACGTCGGCAATATTGTGTGGCGCGTAACGCCGATGACCAGACAGGCTTCAGTACAACCCTAATTTTCTAACGCGAATCAAGCGACCCGCCTTCGGCGAGCCGCCTAGTCTTGCGTTACATTTTACCGGAAGGGGTAGAGCATGAATCCGCTAGTGCCGCCGCCAGTGGTCGCGGCAATCGTCGGCGTGGCCATGTGGGCTGTAGATCGAACGCTGGGACTTGGCAAGTTCGAGTTTGCCCTGCAGGCCCCGGTTGCGGCTGCCCTGCTCATTGTTGGCTTGCTATTGATGCTCGCGGCAGTTGCTTCCTTTGTCGCGGCCAAGACAACCGTAAATCCACTCAGGCCATCCCGTGCATCTAGCCTGGTTACGACAGGAATATTCAGGATTTCCAGGAACCCGATTTACCTGGGAGATCTTCTGGTGTTGGCCGCACTTGCCGTGTGGCTTGGAAACGCCGTTAGCGCCCTGCTGCTTGTCCCCTTTGTAGCGTATATCAATCGCTTTCAGATAATTCCAGAGGAACGCGCATTGACCAAGCTCTTCGGCCAAAGCTTTGCCGCGTATTGCTCAAGAGTGAGGCGTTGGCTGTAATATCGAAGGGCGCGGGGGGAGGCGTGAACTGCAGGAGAGAGGTTTTTGTGGAGGACCGCAAGAACCGCAACGTCTCGCGTGCATCGCCATCTCCCATCAATCTTCGTCAGGAATGCTGCACGTTATTCATCTCCAGCAAGGGGATCGTACCCCGCCTCGATCCGCGAGCCTTCGCGGCGCATGCGATCAAGAATGCGCGCGCTGTAGCCATCGTCCGGAGTGCTGTTGCCGCGCAGAACGTCGCCCACCAGGCGATAGACGGTATAACGGTCGCGCAGTCGGGCGTCCCCGACCGTTTCGTCGAGCGCCGCCTTGACGTCACCCGGGGCGAGCTGTCCATCCAGCAGAAGAGAGACTTTGAGAGACATACCTACCACCTCCGGTTGCGTTGCGGACCGAGCATCGGTTCCAGGCGTTTAGCGATAAACTCGCGTGCCCGGAATATCCGGGTGCGCACCGTGCCGATGGGCACGTCGAGCATGCCAGCAATCTCCGCGTAGGGTTTGCCCTCGACCTCATAGAGCATGAGGGCTTCGGCGAGGTCGGGCTGCAGCTTGGCAAGCGCCCTCTGCACGGTATCGGCTATCTGCTTGGCCATTAGCGTGCGCTCCGGATCCGCCGCGTCGGAAATGCCCGGCTCGAATGCTTCGGCCCGCTCCTCCGGCGCGTCATCACCCAGCTGCACATCGCCTGGATCGCGTTTCAGATGGCTCAGCGCGGCATTGGTCGCGATACGGTAGAGCCAGCTGAAAAAGGCGCTGTCGCCGCGAAACGAGGCAAGGCCCCGGTGAGCGCGAATGAATATATCCTGGACCACGTCCTCGACGTCGCCCGAATGGCGCAGGTAGCGTGCTACATGCCGCGCGATGCGCCGCTGGTATTTGACGACCAGCGCCTCGAAAGCTTTCGCATCGCCCGCCTGCGCGAGCCGCACGAGTTCCGCATCCTGATCGACTATCACCATCGCGGGCAAAGCATACGCAAGCCCGCGCCATGGCGCAATCGCGCCTGCCCGGAAGGAATCGAAATGCCCTACGCCACGCGCTTGTCGTGCTCGATGGCTGCATAAGCGCTGTGATTATGAATGGACTCGAAGTTCTCGCTTGCCACGCGATACGCCTCCACGCGAGGATCGCGTTCCAGATCGAGTGCAACGTCACGCACGAGATCCTCGACGAACTTCGGGTTGTCGTAGGCGCGCTCGGTCACGTACTTCTCGTCCGGCCGCTTGAGCAATCCGAACAGCTCGCACGACGCCGCGCGCTCGGCCATCGCAATCAAATCCTCGGGATTTAGTGGTAAGGCGAGCGTGGCCGAGATTGTTACGACGGAGCGCTGATTGTGCGCGCCATAGGCCGAGATTTCCTTCGAGCAAGGGCACAAGCTCGTGACCGGTACCGCTACCTCGATGGCAAGCTCGAGATCGTCCGCATCACCTTCGGCACGCAGGCACACATCGTAATCCATCAGGCTCTCCACACCTGAGACTGGCGCCCGCTTCATGACGAAATACGGGAAGCGCAGAGACAGCGCCCCTTTTCGGGCATCGAGCCGACGCAGCATGGCGCGCAGCAAGCCCGGCAACGCCATCACGTCGAGCGCGGCATCGTGCGCCTGCAGCACCTCCAGGAAGCGCGACATGTGCGTGCCTTTGAGCGCAGCGGGAAGCGCGACCGACATGTCCACCATCGCGACGGTCGCGATCGCGCCACGATCCAAGGCCGCCACCTTGATGGGGTGGCGCAACCCGCGAATACCGACCCGGTCGATAGCAATGGCACGATGGTCAGGGGTGGATTGGATGTCGGGCAGGAAAACGCGCTCGGGAGCATTCATTAAGCCAGGTCCTCGGTTCATGTTGGCAAGTGCCATGCGACTGACTCTGAATCGAGAACCCGGTTTCATATGTTTTTGGAATGCGGGGTGCTAAAAAAGTTGAAACCGGGCGCGCGTAGCCGGGTCAGAGGCCACGGTGATGCAATTCAGCGTCACGCATTCTCCCTTATAACTCTTCTCCGAAAGGTTCTTGCATGAAACTACTATCCCGCCTTATCGCCGGCGCAGCGCTCGCAGCCGCCACCTCGATCGTGTTCGCTGCCGACATCGTGGACACGGCGGTCTCCGCCGGCCAGTTCAAGACGCTGGTCAAGGCAGTTCAGGAAGCCGGCCTTGTCGAAACACTGAAAGGCAAAGGGCCATTCACGGTATTCGCCCCCACCGACGAAGCCTTCGCCAAACTCCCGGCGGGCACGCTTGAGGCCTTGCTGCGGGACAAGCAAAAGCTCGCTGCGATCCTGACCTATCACGTCGTACCCGGGAAGATCATGGCGGCTCAAGTCAAGCCCGGGCAGGTCAAGACCGTGGAAGGGCAATCGCTGACGGTCAGCACGATGAACGGCTACGTCATGGTGGACAATGCAAGAGTCCTCAAGACCGACATCGTTGCTTCCAACGGCGTGATCCACGTCATCGACACCGTCGTCCTGCCGAACTAACTGACGCGAATGGCATGCCCGCCCGGCGTCCTGCCGGGCGGGACCTTTCCGTCGCCTGCGCCGAATCCGAGTCCAGGAGCAAGGCTTTATCTGCTGGTTCGTGCCCGAGTTTTCCCGTAATTTCCTGCCGCTCCGTTTCTGGTTCCGCCTCGGCGAACTACGCCCGAACATAGCGCCAATTCGCCCGCCAGGGGGTGCGGCGATGTTCAATCAATGGTCTGCGTGCTCTTTTGTTTCGCCCGTGCGGCCACCATATCTGATCATCATCATCTCTCCGGTCAGGAACGTCCCATGATCAATGCTCTTCATATTGTCTGCCCACACTGCAGCACTACCAATCGAGTACCCGCCGAGCGCACCGCCGCGGGACCACGCTGCGGCAAATGCCACCAACCCCTTTTCGACGGCCATCCGGTCGAGTTGGATGAAGCCGGCTTCGACCGTCATATCGCGGGCAACGACCTTCCGGTGCTGGTCGATTTCTGGGCCCCCTGGTGCGGACCGTGTCGGTCGATGGCCCCAGAATTCGAAAAGGCCGCGGGAATGCTCGAACCCACAGCCCGTCTGGCGAAGGTCAATACGGAAGTGGCGCAAAATCTCGCGGAGCGCTTCGATATCCGCAGCATTCCGACCATGGCGCTGTTTCGCGGCGGGCGCGAGATAGCGCGCCAGTCGGGCGCCATGAGCGCGACGGCGATTGCAAGCTGGGTGCGCGCCAACGCCTGAGGCCGCGATTTGGCGTAATGGTCGAGACTCACGTGAAGAGCCATGCGTTCTCCGGTAGAGTGTGCGCCTGTCCACAACAGATGGGTTTCAAGCATGCCTCCACGCCACTGGGAGCGTCACCGCACTGATCGCATCGGCTGGCTTCGCGCAGCCGTGTTGGGCGCGAACGACGGCATCGTTTCAACGGCGAGCCTGATACTGGGCGTCGCCGCGGCGCACGCGACTCACGGCAACGTCATGGTCGCTGGGGTCGCCGGGCTGGTAGCTGGGGCCATGTCGATGGCCGCCGGTGAGTATGTCTCCGTCCACTCGCAGGCGGACACCGAGCACGCCGACCTCGAGCGCGAACGCAAGGAACTCCAGGCAGATGACCAGGGCGAGCGCCACGAACTGGCGGCGATCTATGTCGGGCGCGGCCTCGATCCGGCGCTGGCGAAACAAGTTGCCGATCAACTCATGGCACACGATGCGCTCGGCGCTCATGCTCGCGATGAACTCGGCATCACCGAAGCGTTGAGCGCGCGCCCGATGCAGGCTGCATTCGCGTCGGCCGGCAGCTTCTCGGTAGGTGCAGCCCTGCCACTGCTTGTCACAGCCGTTGCCCCGGGCGCGAGCCTGATCCCCATCGTTGCCGGAACGTCACTGGTGTTCCTCGCGCTGCTCGGCGCAATGGCCGCGCGCGTGGGCGGCGCCGGCATGGGCGTAGGCGCCCTGCGTGTCACATTCTGGGGCGCTCTCGCCATGGGGTTGACCGCCGGTGTCGGCGCTCTGTTCGGGGCCGTCGCGTAAGACGCCAAGGCTGGCATGCACGCCAAAAATTGGGAGACGAACCATGCTCGAGCTCAGACCCACTTGTGAACACTGCGGCAAGAAACTGCCGCCCGATTCGCTCGAAGCGATGATCTGCAGTTTCGAATGCACATTCTGCAAGGCCTGCGCGCAAGGCCTGTTCGGGAACGTTTGCCCGAATTGCGGGGGCGGATTCTCCTCGCGCCCGATTCGGCCGGCGCAAAACTGGAAAGGCGAAAACTTCCTCGGTATATATCCGGCGAGTGCAACCGTGAAGCACCGGCGCGTCGATGCGGACGCGCATAAGGAACTGGCCGCAAAAATCGGATCGCTCCCGCCCGAAAAGCGCTGAAGGCCTGGCCTGCTTCACGCACCGCGCAGCCGCGGGACTGCCGCCAAATTCCCGATGCCCGAGGTAAATCCGGATGAGCAGCAACAATGATCCCTCTTCCCCGTTGATGATTCTCGTGGCCGGACCGTACCGGTCCGGCACGAACGACGATCCCGTGCTGATCGCCAGAAATGCCCGCGCGATGACCGATATGGCCCTGCGGATCTTCCGGGCGGGCCATCTGCCGGTACTCGGCGAGTGGTATGCCCTGCCGCTCATCGAGCACGCCGGTTCGAAACAGATTGGCGATGCCGCCTTCGATGAAATCTTCCATCCGGTTTCCCGGCGTCTGGTAGCCAAATGCGATGCCTGCCTGCGCATCGGCGGACCGTCCAGGGGAGCGGACGAAATGGTGTTGCTGGCACGATCTTTTCAGAAGCAAGTGTACTTTCGGTACGAAGATATTCCCGCTCTTCTCTGAGTGAACACCGATCGTTGCCACAATCGCAGACATGACCAACATGAAGAAAGCCGACTGGTACTTCGACTTCATCTCGCCCTACGCCTACATCGGGTTCATCCATCTCGATCGGCTCTCGCCCATGCTCGATATTCGCTACCGTCCGGTGCTGTTTGCTGGACTGCTCAATCACTGGGGTCAGAAAGGACCCGCGGAGATTCCGGCCAAGCGGGTTTGGACTTACCGCTGGTGCACCTGGTGGGCTGCACAACAGGGCATTGCGTTTCGCTCCCCCGCTGTGCATCCCTTCAACCCCCTGCCCTTTCTGCGGCTCGCCATCGCCGCAGGCAATACGCCGCGGGCCATCCGCCGGATCTTCGAAGCAGTCTGGACAACGGGCGCGGACCCCGCAGATCAACGGGCGTTCTCCGAACTCGCGCGCTCGCTGGATGTCGATCCCTTGCGTCTCGGCGAGCAGGCAGTAAAGGATGCGTTGCGAGTGGAAACCGATCGGGCCGTGGCCCGCGGGGTTTTCGGGGTGCCGACGCTCGTCGTGGATGATGAATTGTTCTGGGGTGCGGACGCCACGGAATTCATCGAAGCCTATCTTGCCGACCCCGGCATTGTCGCCACGGCGGAAATGAGGCGCGCGAAGAATCTGCCCGTCGGAGCAACCCGCAAGCGGGATTGATCTGGTACCGACCCGAATCACGCACCGGACGCCGCCGATTCAAGGCTTGGCGCAGGGTTCGGCGATTGGCGTCCGACCCCCTTATTTCCCGCCCGCACGAAGGGCGCCGTGCGCCGCGGTTAGGGTTCGGTTTGCTGGCGCGCGTACTCCCGGCGCTTCATCTCCAGATAGTCGTTCAGTTCGATTTCGTGCAACTGACGCGGATAGCGCTCCACTGCGGCATACCAGTCCCGCATGCGTTTTTCGAGCTGCGCCGATGGCGGCGCCGGCAACGCACCCAGATAGGCTTCGATCGCCAGGAAATAGCGCATGGTGTTGCGTTCGACCAGGCCGCGCAGGCCGTCGATATAGTCCACTTGCCCGTCGCTGCGTTGACCCGTAACAGTAAATCCCACTTTCTTGCTTCCAGCCGTGCCCAGATAGGCGTGCATCGCCAGCTTCGCCGCCGTACCGTAGGCGTAGGAATACGCGAGATGGACGAACGTCTTTCCGCTGTTCAGAGGAATTGCCTCGAGCAGGATGAAATAGTTGCGGGTGCCGAACGGGCCCCTGGCCGCGTCCATAACCACCGCGAGATGATCCGGCGAAACCGCAATCGCCCGATACGTAAATTCCACGCGAAAGCTTTGCGCGATCGGCTGTTCGGCCTTCCTGCCGATATTGACCTTGAGAACACTCCACGCACCCGCCACAGATGCCCGGCAATACTTCGTGTTCAAGTGAAGGATCAGGATGTCACACCAGTGGGCGGGTTCCTTGAGCGCCGATTGCACGATCGGAAAGGGTTCCTGGATCAACGCATAGAGATCGCCCTTCACCTCGCCGGAATTTTCGCTGGAATCGAGATACAACGGCTTCTGGAACGCATTGTGCTCGAGCGTGGCGCTCAGTTCGGTGTATTTCGCGAGCAGAACCGTCACCGGAGTTGCACGGGCGCTATCCACGCCAACTATGCATGCTCCCGCACAGGCGAGAAGTAAGATCGCAAGCCGTGACATCAGGCGCAGATGCCCATCAGCGCGTTGCGTGCATGCAACACTGCATCGCGCACGCGGGCTGGCGGGCCGCAACAACGGCCGCCGCAAATAAACCTGAAAATCGCTGGTTGGGGGTGCGGCCATTCGGTGAGTTGGACGTCAAATATCATGAATTCCGGGCATCCCGAGCCTGCGCAGACCACCTCCCTCCGGAGCGACTGCCGCCAGCGCGAAACGTTGCGCGCCAACGGTCTCCGCAGACGTGCGCGGATTAGTGAGAAAATCCGCCCTCCACGGGATAAGTTCTATTATATGCAAAGGATATCGAGCTCCGCGCGGACGAATGCGCAACTGCGGGAAGCCAACCGCAGCTTCTACGAGTCCATGTGGCGCGACGCCCGTCTGATCGAGCCCCAACGCTTCAATACCTGGCCGCTGGTGAGTTCACTGGTCTCGCAATCGCACCGCCGGCTGGAGGTCGCGCCAGGCCTGCGGCCCCGCTTGCCTGTCGAGGGCACGCATTTCGTCGACGTAAGCGAGCGGGCGATTGCGAAACTGCATGCGCGCGCCGCCGTCGCGATGGTCGGATCGATCACGGCCCTGCCATTCGCCACTGCCAAGTTCGACCTGGTTTGCGCAATCGACATCGTGGAACACGTCGACGACGAGGACGGCGTCCTCTCCGAACTTTCGCGTGTGTGCTCTGCCGGCGGCGCCCTGCTGATTGCGGTGCCGCTGCATCCGGCGCGCTGGACTGCGTTCGACGAATTCGTCGGACACTGCCGTCGTTACGAACCCCGGCGGCTGTTGGCCAAGCTGGGCGAGTACGGCTTCACAGTCGAGCGCAGCGCCGTGTATGGAATGCAGCCGAGATCGTCCCGGCTGCTCGACATCGGCATGTGGTTTTTGACGCACCGCCGGGAACGCGCGATGTGGTTGTACAACCGCGTGATGATGCCGCTTAGCGTGCGCTTCCAGAAGAAACTGTCTCTGCAATACGGCATGATCGACACCGCCGAAGTCGACGAAGTCTTGCTTGTCTGCCGCAAGAACTAACTCCGGCCCTTTGAGAATCTCACCACGAAGACTCGAAGATCACGAAGGAACACGAAGAAAAGCGGGGTTCGGTTTGAAATCTTGTTTTGCGGATGCTTTTGTACTATCTGATCTACAGGAGAAGGGCATCGGTAGCAAATATCCCGTCGGACGAAATGAAATCCAATTTTTTCTTCGTGACACTTCGTGTTCTTTGTGGCTTCGTGGTGAGATGTAAACTCCGTAGCCTCAAGAATCAGGTTTTCTCTATGACCTTGCGGTAAGTCATTTCGATGTTCAGGCCGATGCGGTCGCGGTACTGGCCGAGCGGATGCTTGGACATGCCCTGTTCGTATTTTCCGGCGAGCACATCGGGCAGCGTTCTTTTCATTTCGTCGAGGCTGGCGCCTTCTGCGTCGGCCTTCTTAACCGCCGCGACCAGGTCTGTCAGATAGCCCCGGAAGAATGTCAGATGCTGCTTCGGCATCACGCCGCCGTGGCCGGGAATGATCTGTGTGAAATCAAATTTCTCCAGGGCATCGAGCGTGCGCACCCAGTCTTCCGGGAAACCATCGTTCATGTACGGCATCCAGTCGATCAGCGCGTCGCCGGTTGCCACTACCTTTTCCTTTGGCAGGTGGATGAACACATCGCCATCGGTGTGGCCACGGCCCAGCAGCAGGATCTGGATTTCGCGGTCGCCCACGTTCAGCGTGACCGTCTGGTCGAAGGTCCGGGTCGGCAGGGCCGGTTTCATCTGCCGCAGTTCTTCCAGATAGGCCTCGGCCTGTCGCAGGTTCGATTCGAGCCGGGCCTTTTGTGCGCGGTCGGTCGCTGACGCAAGGTCGTTGCCGAGCTTTTCAATTTCCTTGGGCACCAGTTGAAGTTGCTTCTCGATGTACGCAATGCCGCCCGACCCGGCATCGGGCAGCGTCAGATTTTCGCGCGTGTGCTCGGACGAAATGATCTCGAGTCCGGGGAACGCTTCCGCGTAGACCTGGTTGCCCTGCCAGTGATCCCAGTGGAAATGCGTATTGATGATTCTCTTGATCGGTTGATTCGTGATCGACTGGATCTCAAGATAAAGAGCAAAGGCCGCCGACGGCTTGGAATGGGAATCCACCACGACGACGCCGTCATTGGTCAGAATCACTGCGGCGTTCGAGTTGACCTTGTAGCGCGGCGCCGCAATCGCGGCGAAAATGCCATCCGCCACCGGCCTGAGCTCGAAGAGTTCCTTGTTGGCAGTGCTTGCATCGGCTGCCATTGCGCAGCAGGGGTCCAGATGATCGAGCGTCTGCACGGCGGCCAGGGCCGCTCCCGACTTGATCAGAAAATCCCGTCGCGTCCACGAAGCATTCACGGCCTGTCTCCTCCGGTCTGTCGTTGCGGTGAATCTGCCGGCTTGCGATCGTGCCGGTCTTCTTGAAGACCAGCTTACAGCAATACAGCTATCATTGCCGGCACGACAGCACCCCGACGCGCCTGGAGAATGCACCCGTGAAAATAGATGCCGTGGACCATCTGGTACTGACCGTGAAAGATATCGAAGCGTCATGCGCGTTCTACAGCGAGGCGCTCGGGATGAAGGTGGTAACTTTCGGCGAGGGCCGCAAAGCACTGGCCTTCGGATCGCAGAAGATCAACCTGCACCAGCAGGGAAAGGAATTCGAGCCGAAGGCGCATCGTCCCACGCCTGGATCCGGTGACATCTGCCTGATCACGTCAATTGCGCTGCCGGAAGTCATGGCCCACCTGGAAGCCTGCGGCGTGGCATTGATCGACGGGCCGGTGAAGCGTACCGGTGCGGTGGGAACGCTGTTGTCGGTCTATTTCCGCGATCCTGACCTCAACCTGATCGAGGTTTCCAACTACATCGTGTAAGTTCGATTGACGGGAGGCGGCGGCTTTGGTCTGATGGGCCTCCTCGTCGTCATGGAGCATCATCAAGCGTGTTTGCACGAATCAACTTCCTTCTGAGCCTCGGCCTGCTGATCCAGATCACGTTCTACTTTGCAGGGGTCTACCTGCTGATCGCGCCGCTGTCGGCGCTCGCGCCGGACTGGGTCAAACCCGCGGCTGGCATTGCAATCCTGGCTGGAGCAGGCGTGACGGTACAATTGCTCTCGATGGCAATGAGCAGCCTGCGCGGCATCGCGCTCTATGGCAAAGGCGAACGCCCCGGCGTTCTTGCCTTCACTAGCCAGGCGGCCTTTATTCTTGGCCATGTTTGTACGATCTACGCGGCGACCGGTCTGCTCATTCGCGGCGAGCCAATCGCCGATGCGCAGTTGCTGATTATCGCGGCGCTGTATTTCGCCGGCACGGCACTGGCCATCCAGGAGTGGCGACAGCGCAAGTTCAGCCGCACCTGATGTTCTTCGCCGCATAGTAACTGCATGGAAAACAGCGTGGTGAAAAATCCGCTGCGCATCTGGACCATCGGCCACTCGACCTTGCCTGCCACGAAATTCATTGCGCTGCTGAGAGCGCATGGCATCGAACTTGTGGCCGACGTCAGGCGGTTTGCTTCCTCACGCCGCCATCCGCAGTTCAATCGCGAAGCCCTGACCGGGTCGCTCGCGGCAGTCGGGATCGATTATCTGCATTTCCCGGAATTGGGTGGCCGCCGTGAGCCGCGGCCCGACTCGGTGAACACGGGATGGCGCGAGGCTGGATTCCGGGGCTACGCCGATTACGTGCAGACTGCGGCATTTCAGGCCGGACTTGCCCGCCTGCTCGAAGCAGCATCGCCGCGACGGTGCGCCATGATGTGTGCCGAAAAAGCGTGGC
>Ga0137438_1000018_pt1 | contig 19717 bp, 16 predicted proteins | sample EasRivERMGT157_2_FD_102327 | JGI IMG/M metagenome (GOLD analysis project Ga0137438, IMG submission 102327) | Soil microbial communities from meander-bound floodplain in the East River, Colorado, USA - East River MetaG ERMGT157_2 | ecosystem: Environmental > Terrestrial > Soil > Floodplain ... | reverse complement strand
ATGTAGAGCGGCGCCGGGGCCGCCGGCTCGACGTCCTCGCCGGGCAGGATCTCGATCTGGTACTCGGGATCGTCGTCGTCGATCCCGAACGGCCCGCTGTGCTCGGTGTTGCCGTCGCTGGTGAGCAGCTCGTAGTTCATCCGCACGTAGTCGACGTAGCTGTTGGCCTGCGCGTTCTCGGGATCCATGATGAGGACGCGCTCCCACAGCAGCAGCGCGCCGTCGAGATCGCCCTCGCCGTAGAGGCTGAGGCCCTGCTCGATCAGTCGGTCGATCTCCGTAACCCCGCGGGCCATCGTCATCCGCGCGTCTTGGACACCACGCCCCGGAACATGTTGAGCGTCCGATTCAGCGCCTCGGTCGCCTCGGTCAGCGTGGTCAGATCCTTGGCGGCGATCGACTGCTTCGTGCGATCGACGACCGCGCGCGCCTTCTTCACCGCGTCCTGGCCGAAGTCGGAGCCCGCGATGATGTCGGTGACCTGCGGGAACAGCGACTCGATCTCCTCGAGCGCCTTCTCGGCGGCGTGGCGCGCCTTGTCGAACTCCTGGCCGCTGCGCACCTCGACCATGTAGTCCTTGTTCGCCTCGACCATCTTCTTGATCTCGTCCTCGGTGAGGCCCGACGTCGCGGTGACCGTGATCGACTGCTCGAGGCCGGTCTCGAGATCGCGGGCCTTGACCGAGACGATGCCGTCGGCGCTGATGTGAAACATCACCTCGATCTCGACCTCGCCGCGCGGCGCGCGCCGCAGGCCGGTGAGCACGAACTCGCCGAGCAGCTCGTTCTCCTCGGCGCGATCGCTCTCGCCCTGGAGCACGAGGATCTTCACCGAGGTCTGGTTGTCCTTGACCGTGGTGAAAACGTGCTGCTCCGAGGTCGGCACCGTGGTGTTCTGCTCGATCAGCTTGTGGAAGTAGCCACCGACGATCATGATGCCGAGCGAGTGCGGCGTGACGTCGAGCAGCAGGATTTCGCTCTTCTCGTCGGTCAGCGCCGCGCCCTGGATCGCAGCGCCCAGCGCGACGACCTCGTCGGGGTGGACCCCCTTGCACGGCTCGAGCCCGAAGAACTCGGCGACCGCCTGCTGGACGCGCGGCATCCGGGTCATGCCGCCGACCAGGATCACGTCCTCGATGTTGGCCTTCTGGATCTCGGCCTCCTCGAGGGTGCGCGCGCAGATCTCGACCGTGCGATCGATCAGATCGGAGGTCAGCTCCTCGAGCTTGTCGCGGGTCAGCATGGTCTGCAGGTGCAGCGCCTCGTTGCGCCCGGTCGAGATGATGAACGGTAGGTTGATCTCGGTCTCCTTGACGCTCGACAGCTCGCACTTGGCCTTCTCGGCCACGTCCTTGAGCCGCTGCAGCGCCATCTTGTCCTTGCGCAGGTCGATGTGGTGCTGCTTCTCGAACCCGAACACCAGCCAGTCGATGACCCGGCGATCGAAGTCCTCGCCGCCGAGGAAGGTATCGCCGGCGGTCGAGATCACCTCGAACACGCCGTTGCCGATCTCGAGGATCGAGATGTCGAACGTGCCGCCGCCGAGGTCGTAGACCGCGACCTTGCGCTCGATGTTGCGGCCGAACCCGTAGGCGAGCGCCGCCGCGGTCGGCTCGTTGATGATCCGGATCACGTCGAGCCCGGCGATCCGCCCGGCGTCCTTGGTCGCCTGGCGCTGGCCGTCGTTGAAGTACGCCGGCACGGTCACGACCGCCTTCTGGACCTCCTCACCGAGGTACTCCTCGGAGATGAGCTTCATCTCCTGGAGGATGTAGGCGGAGACCTCGGGCACGCTGAACACCTGGTCTCGCAGCATGATGCGGACGTCGTCGTGGGGCCCCTCGACGATGCGGTACGGCATGATCTCGAGGGAGCTGCGCACCGCGGCGGAGCCCCACTTTCGGCCGATCAGGCGTTTGGCGGCATACACCGTGTTCTCGGCGTTCGTGATCGCCTGGCGCTTCGCGATGTGGCCGACCAGGCGCTTACCGTTCTCGGCGATCGCGACCATCGACGGCGTGGTCTTGTAGCCGCCGCGATTCGGGATCACGGAGGGCGTGCCGTCCTCGACGATCGCCACGCACGAGTTCGTGGTGCCGAGGTCGATGCCGATCACCTTGTCGCTAGCCATGGCGAGCTATTTTCCCGCGGTTTTCAGGGAGATCGCCAGTCTTGGGTTCATTATTGAGCCAGGAGCCGGCGAACCTCGGCGAGGTCGTGACGAAGCTCCGAGGTCAGGATGTCATTTTCGCTCTTGAGCGCCATCGCCATGATCAGCACCTCCTCGGCATCGGACAGCTTACCAGCGTGGCGAAATGCGGCAGCAAGCAGCCGCGCCGACGATGGGTCGCTGGGTGCGAGCGAGTGCGCCTTCTTCGCATACTCGAGCGCGCTGCGCGGCTGCCCGGCGGCGAGCGCACAGCTCGCAGCCCGGCGCAGGTAGCGAGGTTGCGGATCGACCCGCACCGCCGCGGCGAACAGCTTCATCGCGTCGGGGTGGTCACCACCGACCTCGAGCTGACACGCGCGGTCGAACAGGTCGGCGGCGTATTCCTGAGGCGTCTGGGGCTGTTCGGCCTTGTCGATCTGCGGAGCGGCGCCGCTGCGCTCGGGGCTGGTGAGCCTGGCGTAGGCTCGGCTCAGCGCCTCGAACACGAACGGCAAGCGGGCGGTGAAGCTGCCCAGCCGCTGTCCAAAATAACGGTCGGGGTGGATCTCCTTGGACAGCTTGAAGTAGGCGCGCTTCAGGTGGCGGGCATCGGCGCCGGCCCGGACTCCGAGCAGGGCCCACGGATCGCGGCCGTCGGCGAGCCGCGCCATCGCGAGGATCAAGCGGCGGCTGCTGTCGTCGAGCGTGATGTCCTCGCGAAGCGCCGCGAGCTCCCCCGCGGTCGTACCCGGCAGGCTCAGGTCGTGCTCGGGGTCTGGATCGCTGGACGGCGGCGCGGGCGGCTGGTTGTTCGCCGCGCGCCGCAGCGGGGTGGCCGCGGCAGGCGGCGCGGCGCCTCCGCGCGCGATCGGGATCGGACCGGTGGTCCGCGCGGCCGCGGGCGCCTGCGGGATCGTCGCAGGACCGGCCCTGCCCGCCGGAGGGGTCGCCGTGGCAGCGCCTCGATCGCGGCTGCGCTGCGCGGCGGGATCGACCGTGCGCGGGGGCGCGGCGGGCCCGGCGCCAGGCGCGGCGGGCGCGGCCGTGCCTGGCGCGACCATCTCACCGGGGATGAGCAACGCGCCGATCGCACGCAGCCGCTGCACGATCGCGATCGCGCGCTCGACGGGCAGACCGGTGGTCAGCAGCACCTCGCGCAGCGTCTGCATGCCATCGATCCGCGACAGCACGAAGTACTCCTGCGGGCCGACGGCGGCCTTGAGCGGATCGAAGCCCGGGCTCACCCGCAGCTTCAGCTGGGTCGACCCGATGCCGGCGATCTCGGCCGGTACGGCGCTCACGCCTGCGATCGTATCACGACGTGCTCGAGCAGCACCTTGCCGACGTGCAGTCGGTTCTCGGCCTGGACCCAGGCGAGCGAGCGCGGGCCATCGAGCACGTCCCCGGTGATCTCCTCCCCGCGGTGCGCCGGCAAGCAGTGCAGGACGATCGCGTTGGCCGCGGCGCGGGACACCATCGCCTGATCGACGCAGAACCCGGCGAACGCGGCGCGGCGGCGCGCGGCATCGTCCTCCTGCCCCATCGACGCCCAGACATCGGTCGACACCACGTGCGCACCCGTCGCTGCTTGCAGGGGATCGCGGGTCAGCACGACCGATCCGCGCCCGAGCCGGCGCTGCGCTTCGCGCGCCTCGGCGACCACCGCCGGATCCGGGGTGAAGCCATCCGGACAGCCCAGCACGAGGTCGAGGCCGAACATCCCCGCAGCCTCGAGCCACGAGTGCGCCATGTTATTGCCGTCACCGATCCACGCGTAGCGCAGGCCGTCGAGCGCGCCGAAGTGCTCCCTCACGGTGAACAGGTCGGTCGCGACCTGACACGGATGGCACAGGTCCGACAGCCCGTTGATCACCGGGATGCTCGCCGACCGCGCGAGCTCGGCGACGCGGTCCTGGCCGAACGTGCGGATCACGATCGCGTGGCAGTAGCCCGACAGGATCCGCGCGGTGTCGGCGATCGGCTCGCCGCGCCCGAGCTGCGAGGTCGCCGCCGACATCTCGATGGTCTGGCCGCCGAGCTCGTAGACCGCGACCTGAAACGACACCCGCGTCCGGGTCGACGGCTTCTCGAACACCAGCGCGACGGTCATCCCTGCGAGCGCGGTGTGACGGACCGTGCCACGCTCCGCCTTGAGCTTGGCGGCGCGATCGAACAGCGCGGGCCACGCCGCGATCGGGATGTCGCCGAGGGTGAGAAACCCGGGGCGCGTCATGGCCGCCCCGCGCCTTCCGCGAGCACGCCGCGCAGGATCGCGATCGCCTCGTCGAGCTGCTTGCGCTCGACCACGTAGGGCGGCGCGAACCGCACGACCTTGTCGCCGGCGACCGAGACCAGCAGGCCCAGCTCGCGGCACCGCGCGGTGACCTGGCCCGGCGCGCCGGCGACCGCGAGGCCGCGCAACAGGCCGCGGCCGCGGACCTCGGTCGCGTGGCCGGCAAACTCGGCGACCAGATCGGCGAGCTGGCTGCCGAGGTACTCGCCGAGCTCGGCGACGCGCTCGATCAGTCCCTCGCTCTCGATGATCTCGAACACCGCGTTGACCGCGGCGCACGCCAGCGCGTTGCCGCCGAACGTCGAGGCGTGGGGCACCGCGCCGCCGGGCTGCGCGGCGAGCCCCGCCGACGCCTTCTCGCTGCACACCAGCGCGCCGATCGGGATCCCGCCGCCGAGCCCCTTGGCGAGCGACATCGCGTCGGGCACGACGTCGTCGTGGTGGTGGCCGAACCACTTGCCGGTGCGGCCGACGCCGGTCTGCACCTCGTCGAAGATCAGGATCGTGCCGGTGTCGTCGCACAGCCGCCGCAGGCCGGCGAGGTAGCCCGGCGGCGCCGCGACGATGCCGCCCTCGGCCTGGATCGGCTCGACGATCACCGCGCACGCGGTCCGCGGCTCGAGCGCCCGGGCCGCCGCCTCGAGATCGCCGAACGCGACGAGCTCGACCGGGCCGAACAGCGGGCCGAACCCGTCGCGGTACTTGGCCTGACCGGTGATCGCGAGCGTCGCGATCGAGCGGCCGTGGAAGCTGCCGTGGGTCGACACCACCGTGGTGCGGTGCGGCGCGCCTGCGACCACCGCCTGGTAGCGGCGCGCGAGCTTGAGCGCGCTCTCGTTGGCCTCGGCTCCCGAGTTACAGAAGAACACCCGGCGCGCGAAGCAGCGCTCGGTGATCGCCTTGGCCGCCAGGATCTGCTGGTCGTTGAAGTACAGGTTCGAGACGTGGACGAGCCTGCCCAGCTGCTCGGCCATCCGCGCGGTGAACACCGGGTGGCTGTGCCCGAGGCCGCACACCGCGATCCCTGCGGTCATGTCGAGGTAGCGCGTTCCTGCGCGGTCCCAGACCTCGCAGCCGCGCCCGCGATCGAGGACGATCGGCTGCTGGCGGTAGTTCTTGACGAGGACCTGATCGGCGACGGCGAGCAGCTCGGCTTGGGTCGGCATGCTCGTCGTGTGTACCACCGCGCGCGCCGCCTCGCCTACAGGATGTAGCGGGTCAGATCTTCATCGGCGACCAGCGCGCCGAGCCGCTCGCGGACGTAGGCCGGCGTGATCGGGATGGTCTGGGTGCCGATGTCGGGCGCGTTGTACAACAGGTCGTCGAGCAGCCGCTCGAGCACCGTGTGCAGGCGGCGCGCGCCGATGTCGTGGGTGGTCCGGTTGACGTCGGCGGCGATCTTGGCGAGCTCCTTGATCGCGTCGTCGGTCCACTCGATGGTCACGCCGTCGGTCGCCAGCAGCGCGGCGTACTGCCGGGTCAGCGCGTTCTTCGGCTCGGTCAGGATGCGGACGAAGTCTTCGGCGACCAGCGGGGTCAGCTCGACGCGGATCGGGAACCTGCCCTGCATCTCGGGGATCAGATCGCTCGGCTTGCTCATGTGGAACGCGCCGGCGGCGATGAACAGCACGTGGTCGGTGCGGACCGGACCGTACTTGGTCGTCACCGTGGAGCCCTCGACGATCGGCAGCAGATCGCGCTGCACACCCTCGCGCGAGACGTCGGCGCCGTGGCGCTCGCGGTTGGTCGCGATCTTGTCGATCTCGTCGATGAACACGATGCCGGCGTTCTCGGCGCGCTGCACGGCCTCGCGGGTCGCCGCCTCGTGGTCGATCAGCTTGTCGACCTCCTGCTCGGTGAGCGCCCGCCACGCCTGCGGCACCTTGAGCTTCTGGCGCTTGGTCTTGCGGCCGAGCGCGCCGAACATGTCCTTGAGGCCCGAAAGCGCGTTCTCGTCGATCCCGGGCTGGCCGCCGAGCACCGAGATCAGCGGGTTGGCATCGTCGGTGACGTCGACCTCGACCTCGCGATCGTCGAGCTTGCCGTCGCGCAGCATCGCGCGCAGCTTCTCGCGGGTGGCGTCGCCGGTGGCCGGCCCCAGGACCGCCGGCGGCTCGCCCGGGCGATCAGCAAATGCGCGGCCGCGCGGCAGCAGCAGATCGAGCAGGCGCTCCTCGGCGGCGTCCTTGGCTCGCGGGCGCACCTTGGCGGCCTCCTCGTCGCGCACCAGCTTGACCGCGACCTCGACCAGGTCTCGCACGATCGAGTCGACGTCGCGCCCGACGTAGCCGACCTCGGTGAACTTGCTGGCCTCGACCTTCAGGAACGGCGCCCGCGCGAGCCGCGCCAGCCGGCGGGCGATCTCGGTCTTTCCGACCCCGGTAGGGCCGATCATGATGATGTTCTTCGGCGCGATCTCGTCGCGCAGCTCACCCTCGACCTGCTGGCGCCGCCAGCGGTTGCGCAGCGCGACCGCGACCGCGCGCTTGGCGTCGCGCTGGCCGACCACGTAGCGATCGAGCTCCTCGACGATCCGGGCCGGCGTCAGCTGGGCCTCGCCCGCCGCGATCGGGGTCATCCCTGCGGGATTCCCTCCCACCAGGGAGGCGGGCCCCTTCCCCCCGCTCGATCGGTTGTGGTCGGTCACGACAGCTCCTCGATCGTCAGCGTCGTGTTGGTGTAGATGCAGATGCCCGCGGCGATCTCCATCGCGGCCTGGGCGATCGCCCGCGGCGCGAGCCCGGTGTGCGCCATGAGCGCGCGCGCCGCCGCGAGCGCGTAGCTGCCGCCCGAGCCGATCGCGCACCCGCCGTCGTCGGGCTCGATCACGTCGCCCGAGCCGGACAGGATGAACGTGGACTCCGCATCGGCGACGACGAGCATCGCCTCGAGCCGGCGCAGCGCGCGATCGGTGCGCCACTCCTTGGCCAGCTCGACGGCGGCGCGCCGCAGCGGGCTGCGCTGCTCGCGCAGCTTGCCGTCGAGCCGCTCGAACAGCGCGATGCCGTCGGCCGCGGACCCGGCGAACCCGCCGATCGCGCGGCCCTCGCCGAGCCGGCGGACCTTGTGCGCTCCGCCCTTGACGATCGTGGTGCCGAGCGTGACCTGGCCATCGCCGGCGACCACGACCGAGCCGCCGCGGCGCACCGAGAGGATCGTGGTTGCGTGAACCTCTGACTTCACCTCCAGGTCCTAGCACGAACGCGCGCGCCGCGTGGCGCCACGCCCCGGGCTCGTCGGCCCGTATCGCTTGGTTTCGGGCGAACGGCCGGGCCCCCAGCCGGGCCGATGGCTATGGATCGATCGCGCGGCGCGCCGCGCGGTCGCCGGTCGTGAGTGGATCGTCGGGCTCTGCCCGGCCAGCCCCAGGCGGGGCATCAAGGGGTCGGCCACCAACGACCTTGCCGGCTCGCGGGTGGGCCGCGTCGTAGACCTTCATCAGGTGATCGAGCGAGACCTTGGTGTAGATCTGCGTCGAACCGAGGCTCGCGTGACCGAGCAGCTCCTGGATCGCGCGCAGATCGACGCCCTCATCGAGCAGGTGGGTGGCGAACGAGTGGCGCAGGCTGTGCGGGGTCGCGTCGGCGGCGACGCCGCCGGCCATCGTCCAGCGCTTCACCATGCGCTGCACCGAGCGCGAGGTCAGCCGCCGACCCGCCGCGTTGACGAACAGCGCGCTGCCGGTCGCGGCGAGCTCGGTGCGCGCCGGCAGGTACGCGACGAGCGCGCGGTCCGCCGCCCCGCCGATCGGCACCTGGCGCGACTTGTTGCCCTTGCCGCGCCGCACCAGCAGCATCGGCACGCCGAACCGGCCGCGGTCGATGTCGCCGAGGTCGAGCCCGCACGCCTCCGAGACCCGCAGGCCGGTGCCGTAGAGCAGCTCGAGCAGCGCGACGTCGCGCAGCCGCAGCAGCGTGTGGCGCGCGTCCTCGCCGGCCGACAGCGCGCGGTGGCTGGTCCGCGCGGTCGCCGCCGGCGCCTCGACCAGCCGGAACGCGTCGTCGACGTCGAGCGCGCGCGGCAACCCGCGCTTGCGCTTGGGGCCGCGGATCGCCGCGGCGGGGTTACCCTCGAGCACGCCGCGCTTGACCAGGAACCGGCAGAACGCCCGGACGCTCGACAGCTTGCGCCCGATCGTGGCGGCGCCGTTGTCGCCGAACAGCGCGGCGAGCTGGCCGCGAACATCGAGCGCCGACAGCCGGCCCAGCGGCGCGTCGCCGCCGCGCTTCTCGCGCAGGTGGTCGCGCAGCGCGCGGACGTCGCGCAGGTAGACCTCGGTGGTGAGCGGCGAGTACGCGCGCTCGCTCGTGAGGTAGCGCTCGAACGCTGCGATCGCAGCGTCCCAGTCCATCACGAGCGCGGGCACCATCGCCGGAGCATGGCCCGCCGCGCGCGGCCGCGCGAGTTTTCACGCGTCACAGCGCGCCGGCGGGCGGCGTCAGCGTGACCTCCTCGACCGAGATCCCCGGCCGCGCGACGATCGCGATCAGGAAGCCGGCGACGTCGGCCGGCTGCATCATCTTCGCGCGGTCGAACCCCGGCCGGTCATCCCAGATCGGCGTGTCGGTCGCGCCCGGCAGGAGCGCCGTGACCCGCACGTCGTACGGCCGAGCCTCCTCGGCGAGCACCTTGACCAGCCCGAGCTGGCCGGCCTTCGCGGCGGTGTAGCCGCTGCAGTCGGTGAACGCGCGGTGCGCGGCGTGCGAGCCGATCGCGACGATATGGCCCGTGCGGCGCGGCTGCATCCGGCGCAGCGCCTCGCGCGCGCACAGCATCGTGCCGACGATGTGGACGTCGAGCATCGCGCGCAGCTCCGCGACGCCGGCGTTGATCAGCGGACCGAAGCTGCCGACCCCCGCCGAGCACACCACGACGTCGATCTCGGGGAGCTCGGCGAACCGCGCCTTCACCCCGGCCTCGTCGGTGACGTCGAGGTGAGCCGCCACGACCTCGCCGAACGCGGGCCGCCGGCTCGGCCCCCTGGCGAACCGCCGGCCGGTCGCGACCACCGCGGCGCCCTCCGCGGCGAGCGCCACCGCGCACGCCGCGCCGATCCCGCTCGAGCCACCGGTCACGATCGCGAACCTACCGGATAAGCGCTGCACGCCCGCAGCCTACCGCGCCGGCGGATGTGCGGCTTCGCGACCCAAGCGCCTCGTCAGCCTGGTAGGTCGGCGGCCGCCGCGGGTCCGGCGCTCACCGAGGTCACCGCCGGGTCGGCGCGCGGCACCGGGGGCGCCGCCGGCCGGCCGAGCGCCGCGAGCCAGGCCTCGAGGTCGGCGCGCGCCCGCTCGGCCATCCGCGACTTCTTGTTGTCCTTGCGAGCGCCGAGCAGCGGCGGCAACAGACCATAGTTCACGTTGGTCGGCCCGTACTTGTAGCCCGGGTCGCGCGGCGCCGTGACGTGGTGGTAGAGCCCGCCGAGCATCGTCGTCGGTGGCGGCGGCGCGACCGGCTGGCCCGCCAGCTCGCCGGCGAGTAGCCACGCGACCACCAGGCCCATCGCGCACGACTCGATGTAGCCCTCGACCCCGGTGAGCAGCCCGGCGAACCGCACCGACGGCCGCGTGCGCAGCTCGAACCGCGGCCCGAGCCGGCTCGGCGCGTCGATGTACGTGTTGCGGTGGATCGAGCCGAACCGCAGGAACTCGGCGCGGCGCAGCGCGGGGATGGTCTGGAAGATCCGCTGCTGCTCGGGGTACGCCAGGCGGGTCTGGAAGCCGACCAGGTTGTACGCGGTGAGGTACTTGTTCTCGGGGCGCAGCTGCACCACCGCCCACGGCCGGTGGCCGGTCCGCGGATCGCGCAGGCCGATCGGCCGCATCGGCCCGAACCGCAGCGTCTCGGGCCCGCGCTCGGCCATCACCTCGATCGGCATGCAGCTCTCGAAGTAGCGCGGCTCCTCGAAGTCATGCGGCAGCACCTTGCGCCCGGCGTTGACCAGCGCCACGAACGCCTCGTACTCGGGCTTATCGAGCGGGCAGTTCACGTAGTCGCCGACCCCGGTGTCGCCGCCGGCCGGGCGATCGTGGTCGTCGTGCGGCGCGGCGTCGGCGTCCCTGCCCCAGCGCGACGCGCGGAACGCGAAGTCCCAGTCGATCGAGTCGGCCGCGACGATCGGCGCGATCGCGTCGTAGAAGTACATCCGGTCGCCGCCGAGCTCGGCACGGATCACCTCGCCGAGCGCGCCCTCGGTGAGCGGGCCGGTGCACACGATCACCGGCCCGGCGGGCAGCTCGTCGAGCCGGCGCCGCTCGATCCGGATCCGCGGGTGCAGCGCGAGCCGCTGGGTGATCGCGCGGGCGAACCCGAAGCGCTCGACCGCGAGGGCCTGGCCCGCCGGCACGCGATGCTGATCGGCGCACGCGATCACCAGCGAGCCGGCGCGCCGCAGCTCGTGCTTGAGCAGGCCCGCCGGCGCCACCGGATCGTCGCTGCGCAGCGAGTTCGAGCACACCAGCTCCCCGCACAGCGGCGACTGGTGGGCGGGCGACATCGCGCACGGCTTCATCTCGATCAGCGCGACGGCGAGCCCGGCCTCGGCGAGCTGCCAGGCTGCCTCGCTGCCGGCCATGCCGGCGCCGACCACGGTGACGTCGGGCTCCACGTCCGGACGCTACCACCACCAGCGTCGCTTGCGGTGCACGCGGGCCACCGGCGGTGCGTGGGTGCCGCGATGAGCTACGCCGCGTTCTCCTCGGTCTCGTCGGCGCCCTGCTTCCAGTCGCACTCGAGGCAGCGCAGCATGACCCCGCGCTTGTTCTCCTTCTTGACCACGAACTTCGCGTTGCAGATCGGGCACGGCTGCGGGATCGGCTTGTCCCACGCCACGAAGTCGCACTGCTTCTTCGCCCAGTTCGAGCAGCCGTAGAACGGCTTGCCGCGCCGCGACCGCTTCTCGGCGATGAACCCGCCGCAGCCCTGGCGCGGGCACTTGACGCCGAGCGAGATCGGCTTGGTGGTCTTGCACTCCGGGTACTTGGTGCAGGCCAGGAACGAGCCGAACCGGCCGCGCTTGATCGTCATCGGCGCGCCGCAGGTCTCGCAGATCTCGTCGGTGGTCTGCACCGGTACCTTCTCCCAGGTGCCGTCGAGGTTCTTCACGACCTCCTGCGTGTTGCGGCACTCGGGGTAGCCCTGGCACGCCAGGAACGAGCCGTTGCGCCCCCACTTGATCACCATCGGCTTGCCGCACTTCTCGCAGATCCACTCGGTCGCGATCTCCTCGCGCTTGACGTCGCGCATCTCGGTGCGCGCCTTCTCGAGCTCGTCCTTGAACGGCGTGTAGAACCCGCCCAGCAGCTTGCGCCAGTCGACCGAGCCCTCCTCGACCTTGTCGAGATCCGACTCCATCTTGGCGGTGAAGTCCGAGTTCACGATCTCGGGGAAGCTCTCGACGAGCAGGCCGTTGACCAGGATGCCGAGCTCGGTCGGGAAGAACCGCGCCTCGCGCTTCTCGACGTAGCCGCGATCGACGATCGTCGACATGATCGACGCGTAGGTCGACGGCCGGCCGATGCCGCGCTCCTCGAGCTCCTTGACCAGCGAGGCCTCGGAGAACCGCGGCGGCGGCTGGGTGAAGTGCTGCTCGGGGCGGATCGCCTCGAGCTTGATGACGTCGCCGACCTCGATCGGCGGCAGCAGGCGATCGGCCGACTCGGCCGCCTCGGCCTTGGCGTCGTCGGTCTCGGCGACCTCGTACACCTTGGTGTAGCCCGCGAACTTCATCACCTGGCCGGTGGCGCGCAGCACCGCCTGCCCGCGATCCATGTCGATCGTGGTCGCGTCGTAGACCGCCGGCACCATCTGCGACGCCACGAAGCGCTGCCAGATCAGGGTGTACAGCTTGACCAGCTCGGGGCCCTCGGGGTGCTCGGCGAGCGCGGTCGCGACGCGCTCGGGCGCCCACTCCATCAGGGTCGGCCGGATCGCCTCGTGGGCGTCCTGCGCGCGCTCCTTGTTGCCGTACGTGTTCGGCTCGTCCGGCAGGTACTCGCGGCCGTAGGCCTGCGCGATGTGCTCGCGCAGCGCGGTCATCGCGTCGTCGGACACGCGCGTCGAGTCGGTACGCATGTAGGTGATGAGGCCGGTCGGGCCTTCATCGCCGAGCTCGACGCCCTCGTACAGCCGCTGCGCGAGCGCCATCGTGCGCTTCGCGGTGAACCGCAGCTTGCGCGCGGCGTCCTGCTGCAGCCTGCTGGTGATGAACGGCGCCTGCGGCTTCTTGCGCCGCTCCTTCTTGTCGACCGACGAGACCACGGCGTCGCCGGCCGCGAGCTCGCCGGCGATCGCGTGAGCCTCGTCGGCGGTGGTCGGCTCGGCCTTCTCGCCCTTCCAGCGCCAGATCCGGGCCTCGAACGGCGGCGGCTGCGGCGCTTTGCACGTGGCGTCGACCGACCAGTACTCGTCGGGCTTGAACGCGGCGATCTCGGCGTCGCGCTCGCACACCATCCGCACCGCGACCGACTGGACGCGGCCCGCCGACAGCCCGCGCTGGACCTTGTTCCACAAGATCGGGCTGATCTCGTAGCCCACGATGCGATCGAGGATCCGCCGCGCCTGCTGCGCGTCGGTCTTGTTCATGTCGATCATGCGGGGCGCCGCGATCGCCGCGGCGACGCCCTTCTTGGTGATCTCGTTGATGAGGACGCGCTTCAGGTTCGAGTTGACGTCCTTGATCTCCTCGGAGATGTGCCACGCGATCGCCTCGCCTTCGCGATCGGGGTCGGACGCGAGGTAGACGGTCTCGTTCTCGCGGGCGGCCTTGCGGATCTCCGCGACGACCTTCTTCTTGCCCTCGATCACCTCGTAGACCGGCTCGAAGTCGTGCTCGAAGTCGACGCCGATCTTCGACTTGGGGAGATCGCGGACGTGGCCGACCGACGCCTTCACGACGAAGCCCGAGCCGAGGTACTTGCCGATCGTGCGCGCCTTGGCCGGTGACTCGACGACCACGAGCGCGGAGCCCGGCTTGACCTTCTTGGGCTTCTTCGCCGGCTGGCCGTCCTCGCCGGCGTCGAGCTCGGCCTCGAGCTCCTTGACGGTCTTGGACTTGCCGGCCTTCGGCGCCTTGGCGGTCTTGCCCGCGGGCTTGCCCTTGCCGGGTACCGCCTTGGCGTCGGCCTTGGTCTTGAGCTTGGGCTCGACGGCGGGCTCGGCAGCGGGCTTGGCCTTGCCGGTCGGCTTGGCCTTGGCCTTGGCCTTGGCCGGCTTGCCGGCCCTGGGCGCGTCCTCCGCAGCCTCTTTCACCGCGGGCACCGCGGGCACCGCGGGCACCGCGGGCACCGCGGGCTTGGCAGGCTTGGCCTTGGCTGGCTTGGCCGCCGGGGCCTTGCGGCCCTTCTTGTCATCGCTTGGACTCACTGCATCCTCTCGATCATAGGTAGCGCGCGCAACACCACGCGCACCGTGAGGCCGGTGCGGCGGACGATCTCATCGATCCCCACCGCGCCGTTCGCGATCGCGTCCTGCACCTGCTTCGCGATCGGATCGATCGCGCCAGACGCCCCTGACTCCGGTCGGCGCGGCGTGCCCGCGAGTGCGAGCTCCGCGTCGCCACAGCTCTCGACGACCGCCGCGCCCGCCGCGAGCAAGCGCTCGCAACCGCGGCTCCCCGGCCACGCCGCCACGACCCTGCCGAACCGCCGCGCCGCCGCCGCGGTCGACAGCGATCCGGATCGCACGTCGGCCTCGACGACGATCACGACGTCGGCGAGCGCGGCGATCAGCTGATTGCGCTGCGGAAACGTCCCGGCGCGCGGCGCGGTTCCATCCGGAAGCATGCCCGCGAGCGTGCCGCGCTGCGCGAGGATCTCGCAGAACAGCGGCGCATGGCGCACCGGATACAACACGTCGAGCCCGCTACCCAGCACCACCGTGGTGGTACCACGACCCGCGAGCGCGCCGCGGTGAGCCGCGCCATCGACGCCGAGCGCGCCGCCCGACACCACGTGGACGCCGCGCTCCGCGAGGTGATGCCCCAGCGCATGCGCGCGATCCATCGCCGTCCGCGACGCGGCACGCGCACCGACGATCGCGATCGCGGGCCGGTCATCGAGCGCCGCACCGCGAAGGTAGACCGGGCTGTGCCATCCAAGCGCCTGGACGCGCCTGGGGAGCTGTTCCGGGCTCAACTCGAGTGTGGTCACGAGGGGGAAGCAATTAGCCACCCGCGACGCGAACGTCAAGTGCGAGCGATTCGGGCCAAGCAATTTCAGCGGCTTGGAGCAGCAGGATCCCGATCCCTACCTTATATATGGTGCGCGCTCGTGCGTGCTCGCGTGGCGCGGAGCGCGCGCTTACTTGGTCGCCTGCATCATCACGATGTCGCCCACGCTCATCTCCTGGACCGCGAGCGTGACCAGGCCGATCGAGATCTTGTCGCCGACCTCGACGATCACGATCTCGCCGAGCGCGCGCGCGGGGAACTGGCGGTCGTCCTGGCCGATCTGGTTGGTCATGTGCTTGGGATAGCCATCTCCGCGCCGCACGACGAACATCCGGTTGCCGACCTCGAGCCCCGAGCGCTTGCCCAGGTCGACGAACACGACCTCGCCTTGACCTATCAGCTGCTCGTGCGTCAGCATCGCGACCACGGTGCCCTGCGCGTCGACCTTGGGCGGCGACGGCGGCACGGTCTTGAAGCTCTTCACCAGCGGCCCGACCTTGGCGCCGCGCTCGATCTCCTGGTTGGCCTCGACGATCACGCCCCGCGCGCGCTTGTCCTGCTTGACGCTCACGATCTCCGCGGTGCCGAGCACGTGGACGTACGCACCGACCTCGGCGGTGCCGGATCTCACGACGTTGTCGGGCACGTAGATCGAATAGCGCTCGCCGACCTTGGGTGGCTTGCCGGCCGGATAGCTCATGTACACCGTGTCGCCGTTGCCGAGCAGGACCTTCTCGTCCACCGCACCATCGATCGTGATCGACTTGTCGAGATCGGACTTCTCGACGAACGCGGTCTGCTTGATGCCGACCTCGATCTTGCGCTGCGGCGCCGGCAGCGCATCGACCGCCGCCGGCTTGTCGGGCTCGGGCTCGGCCGGGGTCGGCTGCTGCGCGAACATGCCGCGCGGTAACAGCCGCACGAGGTCGCCGGGGTAGATCCAGTGCGGGTTGGTGATCTGCGGGTTGTACGACCAGACTTTCGGCCACTGCCACGGATCGTTGAAGTAGAGGAAGCAGATGTCCCACAGCGTGTCGCCGCGGCGCACGACGTGGAGCTCCGGCACCGGACCGCCGCGGATCACCTCCGGCTCGTCGGCCGGCGCGCCGGTGCCGTCGCCGACGTAGTAGTTGCTCGGCTCGGCGGTGTCCTTGGCCGGCGTCACCTTGCCATCGGGGCCGACGATGATGACCGCCGGGGCTGCGGGCGCCGGCGCCGGGCGATCCGGAACCGGCGCGGTGGTCGGCGGAGCCGCGCTCGGGTCGAGGTTGACCGGGGGCGGCGGCACGTTCGGAAAGATCGGCTGCGCGCCGGCAACCCCTGGCGTGACGGCGACCGCGAGCGGGACCGCGACGACGAGCGCGATGACGAGCGCGACGACGAGCCGGCTCACGGCGACTCCAGGCGCCTGGCCGCGAGCGTGGCGGGCTCGGACTTGGGATAGCGGGTCACGACTTGCTCCAGGACGGCGTGCGCCTTCTCGCCCTGCCCCATCGCCTGGTAGCAGTATCCCACCTTGAGCAGCGCGTCGGGGACTTTGTTTCCGCGCGGGTAGACCTCGATCACCGCGCGGAACTCGGTGAGCGCGCGGACGTAGTCGCGCTGCGCGTAGTACGCCTCGCCGATCCAGTACTGCGCGTTGTCGGCGTAGTCATGGCGCGGGTGCTTCGCGATGAACGCGCGCAGCGCCGCGATCGCCTGGTCGTGGCTCCCCGCCTTGACCAGCTCGACGGCGGCGCGGTACTCGCTCGACGCATCCCCGGTGCGATCGCCGGGCACGTCGTGGTCGCGGGTCTTCGTGCGGATCGCCGCACGCGCCGAGATCGGCGGCACCCGCCGGGTCACTTCGATCCGATCCGTGGCCCGATCCGTGGCCCGATCCGTGGTCCGATCCGTGGTCCGATCGGTGGCCGCCGGGGCCTCGGCGAGCTGCGGCGGTGCGGCGGCTGCCCGCAGCGGCCTGCGCGGCGCGACCTGATCGTCGTCAGGCGGGCCCCCCGCGATCGGCGCCGCCGCTGGTCGCCCGGCCGCGGCGTCGCCTTCGTAGACGATCTCGGTGCCGTCTTCGGTCACGCCGACCACGCGCGCCGCGTCGGGTGCAGCCGCCGCGGTCGCTCCGGGCGGCGCCGCGACCTCGACGGGCAAGGCCGGCACCGCGCCGGTCATCGACGTCGTCGCGCGCAGATCATCGAGCTGGTGTTGCAGATCGCGGACCTTGCGGTCCTGTGCGCGTCGATCGGTGCGCAGCTCCGTCACGGTCTGGGTCAAGCGTCGGTTATCGTCGCGCAGCGCCGACGTCGGTGCCGCGCAGCCAACCACGAGCATCAGGCAGAGGTAGCGGGCGCTGGTCACGCCGAAATCGTAGGCGCAGGTGGGCCGGACCGCAAAATATCGACGCTTAGCGAAGTGCTTCGCTATGCCTGCCGGCGGCTCTGCACCACACGCGTGATCGCAACCAGGAGCACCCGCTGTCGCGATCACGAACAGTGAGTTTCGCAGAGCGCGGTGCCTTGCGTTTTGGCCCGCCGGCTTCGATCGCGCTGTTGACGGGCACCCGCGGTGGGACCTACCGTGGCACCGGTTGTCGCGATGCGCACAGCTGTTCAATATCCGAGCACGCGCGAGCGACCGTCGCGCCCGCTCGACGATGCCGACGCCCACCCCACCGTGTTCGCAGCCGCGCACATGCCCGGCTGAGCTTCTACTCGGAGGTCATCCATGAAGTCACAGGCAGCACGCAAGCGAGAGGCGCCAGCGCCCTCGCGCCGACAGATCATCCGGGGCGGGCTGGCGGTCGCGGGCATGGCAGTCGCGAGCCCGATCATCGCGGCCTGCAAGAGCGGCGCGAAGCCGTCGCCGGACGGGCCCAAGGTGAAGATCGGCTTCGTCAGCCCGCGGACCGGCGCGACCGCCGGGTTCGGCGAGCCCGATGGCTACGTGCTCGAGCTGGCGCGCAAGGCGCTGGCGGGCGGCCTCGTGCTCGGCGGCAAGCCGTACCAGGTCGAGCTGATCGACAAGGACAGCCAGTCGAACCCGCAGCGCAGCGCGCAGGTCGCCAACGAGCTGATCACCGGCGACGGCGTCGACCTGATGCTGACCACGTCGACGCCGGAGACCGTCAACCCGGTGTCCGACGCGTGCGAGGCCGCTGGCGTGCCGTGCATCTCCACGGTGGTGCCGTGGGAGGCGTGGTACTTCGGGCGCGGCGGCAAGCCGGGTGGACCGGCGTTCAAGTTCACCTACCACTTCTGCTTCGGCGTCGAGCAGTTCAGCAATGCCTACAGCCACCTGTGGCCGCAGATCGAGACCAACAAGAAGGTCGGCGTCATGTGGCCGAACGACGCCGATGGCAACGCGATCCGGCAGGCGCTGGGTCCGCTGCTCACCAAGGCCGGCTACACCATCGTCGACCCGGGCGCCTACACCGATGGCACCAACGACTACTCGTCGCTGATTGCCAAGTTCAAGTCCGAGCAGTGCGAGATCTTCAATGCGTTCCCGATCCCGCCCGACTTCGCGACGTTCTGGCAGCAGGCGGCGCAGCAGAGCTACAAGCCCAAGATCGCGCAGATCGCCAAGACCGGGCTGTTCCCGTCGCAGGTCGAGGCGCTGGGTCCGATCGGCGTCGGGCTCGCCGGCGGTGCCTACTGGTCGCCGACCTGGCCGTACCGATCGCCGCTGACCAACGTGTCGTCGAAGGAGCTCGGCGACGGCTACCAGACCGCGTCGGGCAAGCAGTGGAACCAGCAGCTCGGGCCGAGCCTCGCGCTGTTCGACGTCGCCGCGGCGGCGCTCAAGGCGACGGCCAACCCCAAGGACAAGGCCGCGCTGGCCAAGGCGCTCGCCACGCTCGAGGTCGATACCCCGGTCGGCCACCTGGCGTGGGGCAAGGGCCCGTTCGCCAACGTCGTCGCGACGCCGATCGTCGGTGGCCAGTGGGTCGCCGCCCCCGCCGGCAGCAAGTACAAGCTCGAGTTCGTGATCTGCGAGAACTCGTCGGACCCCAAGGTCCCGGTCGCCGCGAAGCTCCAGGCGTTCGCCGGCTGAGCGGCGATGCCCGGGCCCGCGACCGAGATCGCCCCGCCGCTCCTCGAGGGGCGCAACATCGTCAAGCGCTACGGCGAGCTCGTCGTGCTCGACGGCGTCGACTTCCAGGTCGGCGCGCGTGACGCGGTCGGGGTCGTCGGCCCGAACGGCGCCGGCAAGACCACGCTGCTCAGCGTGCTCGCCGGCTCGGTGGCGCCTGCGTCCGGCGTGGTGCGGCTCCGGGGCGAAGACGTGACCGGGCTCGCGCCCAGCGCGCGGTGCCGGCGCGGGATCGGCCGGGCGCATCAGATCCCGCGGCCGTTCGGCGGCATGACGGTGCTCGAGAACGTGCTCGTCGGCGTGTCCGCGGGCGCCGGGCTGCGCGGCCGCCGGGCCTACGCGCGCTGCGTCGAGGTGCTCGAGCTGTGCGGCTTGATCGAGCTCGCGAACCGGCGGGCCGACAGCCTCGGCCTGTTGCACAGAAAGCGGCTCGAGCTCGCGCGCTCGTTCGCCACCGGGCCGGCCGTGCTGCTGCTCGACGAGATCGGCGCCGGCCTGACCGACGCCGAGGCCGACCAGCTCGTCGCGACGATCCGCGAGCTGCGCCGCCAGGGCGTGGCGATCGCGTGGATCGAGCACATCGTGCACGTGCTCGTCCAGGTCGTCGATCGGCTGGTCTGCATGGACGCCGGACGCGTGATCGCCGAGGGCGCCCCCCGGGCGGTGATGGAGAACGCGGCGGTCATCGACGCGTACCTCGGCAAGGCCGCGCCGGGAGCCGGGGCTGCCGCCAAGGTCGTGCCGTGACCGAGGCCCGAGGAGCGCCCCGCGCGATGCCGCTGCTCTCGGTCACCGGCCTCGAGGCTCGCCACGGCCTGCTGCACGCGGTGCGCGGCGTGTCGCTCGCGCTCGACGACGGTGAGAAGCTCGCGCTGGTCGGCGCCAACGGCGCGGGCAAGACCACGCTGCTGCGCACGCTCGCGGGTGCCCATCCGGCGAGCGCTGCGTAGAACCCCTGCCATGGCTGCGCGCGCACGAGCCAGCCGAGCCCCGCGCCGATCAGGGCCGCGGCCCACAACTT
>Ga0137438_1000017_pt1 | contig 19909 bp, 17 predicted proteins | sample EasRivERMGT157_2_FD_102327 | JGI IMG/M metagenome (GOLD analysis project Ga0137438, IMG submission 102327) | Soil microbial communities from meander-bound floodplain in the East River, Colorado, USA - East River MetaG ERMGT157_2 | ecosystem: Environmental > Terrestrial > Soil > Floodplain ... | reverse complement strand
TTGTGATATGAGTAAATAACATTTTGAAGCAATAACTGTCAATCTTTTCAATTCTGCCTAGCCCATCTATTCCAAAATGAGTTGTAATTTCTTTACACACAAAGGAAAGACTCATGTAAGTTATCGACAAGGACATTGATAGTTCATTATTGGTTGCCTCATTGTCAAAGAAAATCCTAGCATCTACCGGATTCCAGTGAGCAAAGTTGCTTGCATGAGCATAGTTGTCGTATACCGATTCGGAATCAAGAGCGCCAAACAAGGCTCTCAAATTCCTATTTCCGGTGAGCCGTTCAAGAAAGCTAACATTATTTTTTAATTTCGAATTATCACCAATGCTATTGTATTCATCTTCAGTCAATAAGTTCGATGAATGTAGTGTGGGAGCTAAGTTCTTAAGAACAGAAACAGCTTTTTCTCCGTCGGTCTTTTGCATCTGTTTAATGCGCTCAGTTATATGTGATCTTAGATAATTGAACGCCCTTTCTTTCTGAATGTCTTTGTTTCCTTCTGATTCGATCCAAGATAGAATTGTAGCGCCTTCAACAATTGATCGCATTACCAGAAGTACATCTTTGCTTTTTCCAAGTGATAAAATAGACACTGTATGATTATAAAACCTTTGTAGAAAAACCAGCAGCACTAGACCATACTTGTCTTCTAGATCGTATTTCAAATCTATAAAAGTGCCAGCGATCTTTTGAATCTCTGTAATAAATTCATACAATGGTCTAATCGTAAGTTCTGCTTTTGCTTCTGATGCCATGGGTGTTAATTTATTTGATACTCTTTCTGTAGCTATCGAACAAGGGAAAATAAAAGAAGACTCATTTATTTATAAGTATGTATTCTAACCTTATCGCAGGTGACAAGGCTCATTAGTAGAATACTGATCTCCTCATCAATCAAAATAACATCATTCTGATCAAGGACATTGACAATAATATACAACAGACTGCAATAGAAGCGATATAAGCATTAATCTTGTCTTGAAACAGCATAGGGAGGCTCTTAGACCAGTAAAGCTCCTCCTAGAGCCTCTAATCCATGCTAAAACATTCAATTATTGCCAGTTTCGATTATACGATCCCGTTTCTGAATATCCATAGAACATATCAGATCTATTTTGCATTAGATCGGAAAAATATCTCCAATTTGCATTCTTCAGTTTCCTGATTGTAGTTAATAAAAAACTATTCACATCAAGGAGAAGAATCATGGACGAAAAGGAAATAATACAGGAGAATACAGAGCAAACTTCATCATCATCAACTGAACGAGAACCATTCCAGCTCTATGGCAAGAATGGAAGACATGAAGATTGCAAGGACAGAGAGTTATTCGATAACATTTGCTGGTCAATTCATAGACTAAAGGATTTTGCAGATGGTCTTCAAGATTCAGACCCGGAGATCTTTCTAAAGCAATTGAAGAAATCTGAAGTATTATACGGTGAAGATTTTGGCGGAGTATCAAAAAAAGAAAAGATGCTTGAAATGCACTTTGGAATAAATTTAATAAGGGTCAGAAAAGTATTCACATTCAATGATTTTGCACTAGTGACAGCATTGATTCGTATGGAAAGTGGTGCAGAATTTTTAAGAACTTATCAGATGGTCAAATATGGCGAAGAATATTTCTTTCATAAGCCTTATAGTAATGTTGAATTGTCTTCTGACATTTTGAAGAGCCTATATAAACGAGAGAAGCCTAATATTGAATGGGAAGGATAAAAACCAAGTTCTATTTATGAGTTAACTATTTTTTTAGGAATACTTAAATTATAATTGTGTAATCGAAACGTTGATGTCTCCTTGAGGTATATGCATTTCAATGTTTATTATTTTTTGTGAATGAAGTGATGCCTTCCAAGAGCTAGGAATATATATATTAGGAGCAGCAAGGTCTCCAGTATCATCCAAATGGAATGAACAAATACTAAGAGGCTTATGGGAGTCTGCTAAGAAGATTTTCTCCTGAGTATTCGATTCTCTATTTGTCGTTTCCCAAATTGTTGAACACGATTGATTATCGCCCTGTCCCTCCACCAAAATTATCCGACGTAATGTGGACTGTCCATTCATGGTCATATCGACAGCACCGAATGTCACCTGCATTTTATATCTTCCAGTATTTAACTTCAAAGTTGGAAAACCGTTCTTAAGAAGCATCTGTGAACCGGCTGCTTCTACCTGTATTTCTCTCGATGAGCCAATAGTACAAAAGGAGTATTTATAAAGGCTATCACCAAATGATGAATATTGATCTTGTATATGTGCTTGTTTGCCTTGTGCTTGACACTGAATGCCGGAAAACGAAAGTATAGCAAGGATAAATACCCTTAATACCTTTTGAGATCTAACTGACCGAGATTGATGTCCCATGTTTTTAATATTGAGGTTCGACAAGAAAAGGCTAGAGATCTTGCAGAATCCTGCAATACTCTTTGCAAAGAAGGTGATCTACGAAAATCCAAATATATTAATAAAAAATTCTTGGAAGATCTCATAACATTCGTATCTTGAAAAATTACCATATCTCCATGATATAATTCATCATAGCGTTTATAGGCGGCAATAGTAGAAATTGAATCCGTCGCAGTAGATAGCCGTGAAGCTAAATTACATAATTCGGAATAAGTGTCAAGTTGCTTTTCCCAGAAATGTTTTTTGAATTCCTTCTCTTTGGCTTCATTACTTCTTGCTTGTTCAGCATTAAACTGGTAGAGTCCAAATAGGAAAGCCCCAACAGCTATATATATAGGAATAACATTCGCAAATTTACCAAAGCCTCGATCCCATCTATTTTTTATTTTCAGTTGTTCAACTTCAAGCCTTGTTTTTTCCAGCTCTAGTTGAAGTTTAGATTGATCGAAATTCTCATTCTTGTGTTCATCCATTTTGTTACACTAAAGCTATATACGAATATACGCATAAATAAGAATGCTGCCAAAGCTAGTTGCAATGTGAATCAACTCTTAAAACGCTTGGATAAAACCTTATTTACAGCATCTATATTGAAGCTCTTAGGGTCAAAATTCTTGTAACCACCTTGCACTAACCATTCACGTCTTTCCTCATACTTTCTTCCTTTCTTCGCCAAATCAGCAATTAGTTTGTCATATTCTTCAATTCCGACAAGATCCTCCGGTGGACAAGCATTCTGTCCAGAGATGCAAGAAGGGTAAAATAAATTCTTTTCCAAAGGTAAAATACTGACTATACGAATTTTATGATGCCAATCATTATCATAATTGTATAGGAAGGATGTTTTCACAGAATGAATGATTTGACTTAGTGGGGCAGTCCTTTCGTCTATCGAGTAGAGTTTAGGATCTGTTTCTTCATTGAACGCAACATCTCCAAAATGTAATTTATGAACTATGAATTCGTGTAGGTGTGCGTCTCGCCAACCCAAAATGATTTGAAGAATGTCGTGCAGATCTGATAGCATAATATCATTCTTCACTACAAACGACCGCCAAATCTTACGCTTTGATCCGAGCAATTCAACGCTCAAAGTCACAGCCATTGTTTTGAAAGTATTTTCTAAAATAATCAAGATCATCAGTAGAAGTTACTTTCGAATTCTTAACAACTCTGGGTATGTTTATTTTTTCAGTGATCATTTCAAATGGTAATAATAGAGTCAGCATTATGTTAATCCCGCGCTTCTTAAATAGCCTATATGAAGCCATTCACCGTTCGCACCATAGGATAAGGATTCTTTCAATCCACAGGAATTTGCTATCATATCAAACAATGGTTTAAGAGCTTTCAGGATATTATTTTCCGAAGGTAGGATAATTAACGGATCGAATAGAATCTTACTACGATCAATGACTTTCGGCTCTATTCTGAAATCATTAAGAGACATTGTCGTTCCCCTAACGTCTATCAAACTCAGCATTACAATTATAGGGCTGGCAATTCTTAGCTTTGGATACATTTTCATAGCTTTAATCACACATTTTGCGATACTGACTTCTAAAGAAATATAGCCAAAGGAGCCTTCTCTCAAATGCGATGTATCAACTGCTTCAAAATTTCCATTTCGAAACAGTTGATTGTAATGTACATAAAGATCAGGTTGGTTGTTCCTTTGATAATAATGTAGTACTCCATCTGCATTAAATCTTGCATCGGTCAAACTATCATTGAGTGTAGGAAAATTTCCGTACTCATTTATTTTTGCCAAATCAGAATTACTCAGTAGAGTTTCTTCAAATTGAAGAGGGACAATATGTAATACTAGTTTACCAGTATTAGCCAGAGAAAAAGTATTGTTGGATTCTATTTCTAGTATCCGTTCATTCCGCCACTTCTTAACTTTTTCAAAGATTTGATCTGATGCTAAAAATGCTTGTCTGATCTGGTACACATCCATTTGTTCATTTCCAATTGCGTTTCTGTGATAAAACCTATCTAATCCTGAAAAGCTTACCATGTGTGGAGCATTTAGGCTTTTTTCTACTTTTACTATCAGGATGCAATAATTTTCATTTATAGGAACTTGTTGAAAATCATACCCAAATAATCTAGGCTGGACACCATTATTGATTATCCCGGTCATCACTTGTAAATGTTTTGCCTCTATTTCTGCTATAGGAATACCAACCAAATCTGTAGGAATTGTATTTTCTTCCTTTATTCCGTAGAGTAAGAATCCGCCATCTGAATTTGCAAATGCACAGACATCAGACAAGAATTTTCTCTTAGCATCTTTTGCGTTCCAATCATCTGGTAATTTTAATTTATAATCAATGTTTCTTTGTTCCGAATATTGTGAATCAACTAATGATTGCAGATCGTCAATAGTTACTTCGCTAAGTTTTTTGTATTCAAGTATCATATTGTTAGAAAGCACAAGTTCAATTATTAACCTTATAGACTTCTGGATTGTTCGAATTCCTTGACTATTTCCAAAAGAAAGTTATGTATTCAGCATTCCTTTTGAACCAGTACGGGCTTCTAAAACACTTACATAGCTGGCTTGAAGATCCAGCGACGGCAGACCTAGCATCAGAATTTGCGTATAGGACTACTTCAGTTTTAACGAGCATAGAAAGAATGCATCATTTCCAGAGGCAATGTATAGAAGAATATCATTCTTATTCGAAGGCAATGATTTTGGATCAGGGTATCATTTTCTGGTCTCAAAATCTCAGTTATCTTATACATGAACTTTCTCCTGCAATTACTAATATGGTGTTAATGCAAGATCTGTTGATAAAACTCATCATAAATCGTGCAGCTACTACTAATGTGCGGGATACTTTTCCTTCTGCCCTAAAAAAGGATTTTGCAAATATGATGTTAGAGCAAAGTCAAGTAGATGTTTTAAAACATTACTGGGTACAAACGGGCAGTAAATTACGTGCCTATCGTGTGCTTGATCAGCATTACTACGCGATCATAAAGCATTCCTATATTCAGGCTGGGCCTGATGAAAAACTAAGAATTATTTTACCTGACCATCCTGAACAAAAGAATACAATAGGAGTCTCATTCGAAGACAATATTGATGCAATCGAATTTTGTACTACTTCATTCAAAGATCTAGAGAATTGTTTTGCGAAAATTAGTAAATCATTCGGGATAGAATCCGCTCCAATAAGACAAAAAATTATTATGTCTAGGTTTCAAGAAAGTACCGGAAAAGCAAGATCTCTCGCATTAATAGTGAGTGAAAATGGAACAGCCATAGTTATTAACCACAAAGAAACCGGGCAAATCGAAATCAAGCCTATGAGTCTTTCTCCAAACTAATCGACAACGGCAATGTCGAATCGTGCCTAAGTGTGCCATGATTTGCGGGATAATCCAGTAGCAGATTTTAACCACCCTACAGCCATCTTTTAAACCAAACGTGTCTAGCTTTAATACTGCGAAAAGTTTTTGCATCGTTATTAATAAAAACTTGGACTACTTCAATCGATTGGAAGAAGTCAGTAAAGTAAGAAGAAAAGTTACGTAGATGATCTATCATAGCTTCCGAGTATGACCTTGCCTCTCTCGCATTCTGTATAAGCTCTTTTTGAGTATACTGATTGCCGAGTTTAAATAATGGAATAAAAACGGTTGTAATTGTATTCTCTATCTTCGCCTTTTCATCCCATTGTCGAAATATAGCATCAAACTCTTGAAAAAAAGCATGCAAGCTTTCATCCGTATTTGTCCGTACCAGTACCATATATTCATCATGCATTTTTTGGATATTTGCAAGAGCGACATTTAAGGGTTTATTAATTTCATTTAAGCCCTTAGAGAAATCTAAGAAATTATCATGTAATGCTTCCAAGGTAACCCGTAATGAATTGAACACTTGCTGAAGCATAGTATAAAATTTTATTTTCTCTTCAGGAGTAGTCTTTTTCCTAAAAAGTATTGAGTCAAACAGATCTTGATCATTAACGGCATTCAGTAAATTAGGATCAAATTGAGGGACTCCATTAAATGCAAATGTTATATGTAGAGTCTGTGTATTAAGAATATCGATGAACTTCTTAGTTTCCATTAACTGATATGGCAAAACCTTTGATAAATAATCAAGAAGCCAATACAGATATTCCTCCTTGACTTTCAATTTCTTATCTATCCGGCTGTTTTCACGGTAGTTATTGTAGAGAATGGAGCAGATGAAAGTCGCAATAGAAGCGATAACAGGTAGCCACACGTCATTCGATACGCCAAGGGTATATTGTTTTTCTGTTAAATGCGAGATTATTTTATATGAAAGACTATCCATCAGAGTTCAACATATTTCTATCGCGTTACTAACAAGAATCCTTTAAGAACAGTCCAACTGTGAAGTATACTAATCTTCTCGCCTAAAAAAAAATAAGAAAATATTGATGAAGGAAGTGTTTTGTATTAAATTTGTAAAACATTTATTCTCTGTGTCGTTATCCACATGAAAAATCCATTCCCGCTTTCTTATGGTTATATAGTTCTCGCTGACAATCTTAAAATCCGTGTTGAGATTCCAGAGGATATGCTGTCAAGGGTAAGTCCGGGCAGTTATGCTATTGCATCAGAGTATGGCTTATATCTTAAAGCGCTCCATGCATTGCGGCTGAGGTATGAAGTATGCGAGTCTAGTGAAGGTGACTTTCGCATTTCTTACCAAAAACTTCAATATCGCTCACATGATGCGAATGAACTGGATGTTCAGAATAAGGCGCTCTATGCATTTTTTTCGAACGCCTATTCCTTTTATGAGAGCTTTTGTTATATGATGTTCATGCTAGGAGCCATTTTAAATCGAACTGATACGCTCTTTTCCATAGAAGAAAGGAAAATAAATTCTTTTTCAACTCTACAAGGCTTTCTTAAAAACTTTCCTAATGAAGATTTAACCTTTGTCATGAACAAAATCTTGCAATCGAAAAATTGCCGTCATATTAGAAGGATTAGAAATATTCTTAATCATTCTATCACTCCGCATCGCAGAATTCTTGTGGGAATAGATCCGAGGAATGGAGGAAGAATTATTTCGTCAACTGAATATTTGGATGGGATTGATATCAAAGACAGTGAGTCGCGCCATCTTCATGAGAACTATTTAAGCAATTATTTGACTTCGTTAGCGAATGATCGAGATATATTATTGGAAGCTTACAAGCAGTTTATCGAGAAATATTTTCTTTTGCCAGAATTGAAAGATACTTGATTTACGTTTGAGGCAACCTACTTTTCCCTTAAATAAGAGCTATGTTAAAAAATCAATGCATGGGTGTGTATCAGTTCCCGTCAAAAAGTGAGGCAAACAGATTTCATGATCTTATAAGACCAATAGTCGAGACTCACACAGGTCTGAATTATGTAGATGCACTCAGCTACTATGAAGCTGAGAGACCAAAGATGGATCTCATTTATCGCTTGATTGAGGAATCGATGTTGATTATTATTGATATAACTCTTGAAAATGCGAATGTTTTTACAGAGTTAGGAATTGCATACTCTTTGCGAAAGCCGTTAATATTAATTTGCGAGGAATCCGCTTTCCAAACGAAGTGGCAGTCTCATCCACCCTTTGATATTCAGGGAAGAGAGTTGATAGTGTTTAGCAATGAAGACGATCTAAAAATAAAGCTCGGTCAAAACTTACTTGATGCCTTATATAAATCGTCTGAGTCAACTATGTCTTGGATTCCAACGAATGCGAATGGGCAAGTTAGAAGTGCTTCCGAACTCATTCTAACTGGAGCAGGAGTTATTTGGTCAGCACTACCAATTCATCGCACATTCGTTCTAAACGCCGAAATTGAAGCCAAACCGAAAGAAATTGGTGGAATACCAGATTTTAGAATTTACTTAACTACTGGAATGGAAAGTCTTGCAAAGGCAAAGTATCCTCTCCTTATGATTATCTGCCCTTGGGAATACAGGGAGATTGACAAACTTAGCATTGAATCACATATAGATTTCTTTTCTACAGAAAAAGACGGAAATAGAATAGTGCAAGCTCCGGTAAAAAAAGATGATTTATTTCAAAACCTTTCATTCAGAATTTCATTACTTTTTTCCTATCCGAATCTTGTTTTTGAATCATCTTTGTTTGAGAAAGTTGATCGGCTTTGTGTTTCAATGGAACACCTGCGTTTACTCGGTTATCCATATCAATTGAATCAACACATAGGATTCGAATCACCAAATGCGAATGTTACAATTAAGAAGATCCGAATAAAAGAAGTAACATTATAACACTATTGTTTTCCTGATTGTACGTAGTAATAGTATTATTTAAATTATTTATCCTAGATTGCGAACAATTCTTATGAAGCCTGCAACGAAGAAGTCAAAAAGCGTCGATATAAACCTTAATACGCTGAATGCAACTGTTAGAAAACTCCGTAACGTTATCAACGATCAGAATGCACATCGAATGAATTTGTCTACGGTGATCGGCTATCTAGGAGAACTTGTAGTGCTTGCCAAGCTTCACAAGGAAGGGATGATTTGTCGAATGAAAGCAAATCAAAGTGGTTACGATATTGAATGTCCAGATGATAATATAAAAATAGATGTCAAAGCATCACGGTGCAAAGATGAATTTATCAAACAAATTGGCTGCCATAACTGGGGCTGGGCTTTAAAGCATGAGAATAAGAAGAAACCTATCACATGCACACATTTTGTGTGCGTCCAATTCGATGCTAATTTAGAAGTCATAAAATACTATGTAATCCCAGTAAATGCTCTGAAGAGATTTCCTAAAGGAGTTGGACAATTTGGTGGAGTGCAAAACGCTTTTGCTGTTTTTCCAAATACAGAAATTACAGGCTATCATAAAAACTATAAGAAGTTGTTTGAGAAATCAATATCATTACTCAATGATCCGAGGTCAGTTCGCAAAGTCAAGAGTAATGGATCTCTTTCAAAGGTACTGAAAAGGTATGAGTAAAAATTACGGATATGGTGCTATCAATAGGTATCAGTGTGAAATCCAATCTTTCATTTCAGGATACAGTAAAAGATAAGGAGCGACCTGCAGTGCCTCTGCGATAGTGAACAATGATTCAATTGACATGTTCTTCTCACCCCTCTCGACAAAACCTATATAGGCACGGTGCATTTTGGCTTTTCTAGCAAGATCCTCCTGCGTCAAATTTCGAAGCTTCCTGAAAGCTTGAATGTTTCTCCCGATCATTTCTAGGTGATTCATAGCCTCAATTTTACGAGTTAAATAAGGCTTTTACAATAATTGCTATCAATGGGTAGCAATTGTTTTGTATATTTGCCCCCAGACCTTTAGGGCAGTCGTTCAGTAGTTTATATAGCTAAAAACAATGGAATGAAGCGTATATTGACTTTCTTCACATGTTTGATGATCTTTAGTGGACTTGTGCCGGATGCAACTGCACAAAAAAAGGGACACAATCCAAAGAGCGCTTTTGCCTCTATGATCAAGGAGTGGAAGGATATTGCAAAGGTAGGCGAGGATGGTTCTAAAAATAGAAATGTAACTTGGACATTAAGAATAGACAACGCCACTTCTGGTTCACGAACTGGATTTATTGGAGGAAACAGTAATTGCCCGGTCGTAATAATGCCTACGAAGCCATATTACGATGCCCGGTTTCCAAACCTCACGGAAGCTCCGATAATGTGGAGTGATGCGATTATAGAAGGTAGAGTTCCAAATAATGTGTCAATTGGAACATGGGTTGAATTTTCAGGTCGGTATTATATGAATGTGAACGGTTCGCAACAAGTCTTTTTCATTGATCGTATTTCTAAAATTGCAGCCCCGAAACAATAATCAAATAAGACAAAAGGATAAAAATGAATTACAAGTTAATCTGCGTCATAATTTGTATTGTCGGTCTGTCGGCTTGTAATAGAAATACTGATGAATTAAATGCTCGGCTCGATAGCTTAAAACAAAAGATTGATTCTTTAACTACTCCTCCTAAAAAAGATTCTACGAAGAATAATCACATTACTGCCATAGATATGGAGCATAGTATAGTTGGTGAATTGCTTGCAGAAGATACTATCCGATTTAAGACTCAAATTATTGATTCAACTGTACGTGCAACCGTTGAGAAACTTATAAATCAAATTGATTGGTCTTCAAAGAAACAAATAGGAAAGAGGATCATGCTCGGTAAGACTCCTGCATATTTAGACATCATGCCATTTTCAATGCTCCACACGGATGGCAAACTTATACAGCTAAACTGGGAAGCAGAAAGCGCCTATGAGACCGATGGAGAAAGCTTAATATTTCAGCTCTATATAACAAGAAATATGGATTCTGTAAAATTTCAAAAACTTAAAAACAAGGAAAAACTAGGTAATGGAAAGCCATTGATGGAAAGTAACCAGTTCATTAGTTGGAAGAAACCCATCTTTAGAGTTACTATCATGCAGAACGATAGAATACTTTTTTGGACTTGGTTGAACAATCTAAATGAATTTTCAAAAGCGAGATCAGAAAACTATACCTTGATTCGAAAGCTGTATGAACGATCTTTTGAGCCCTTACCATAATATTGTAAAATGTGAAGAAAATACTCAAAAATATTATTGTTCATCCAGAAGAACTTACCGACAAAGAGCATTGGTGGTTTAAAAAACCATTGATTGTAATCTGCGGATCGCTCTTGGCTATTGTTGTTTTCGTAAACCTTGCTTTTCAAAGACCGCCTGCCCTTAGTGAACTGACCTTACAACAACGAGCAAAATTCTATGTTGATCAAGAGCATCCAGACAAGGCAATAACCATCTATAACGACTTATTGCAAACTGATTCGACCAACATAGATCTACATTTTGGATTGATAACGGCTCACTATGAGCTTCCCGCATCGGTCAAATCAAGCAGAAAAGATCATGATACATCTCACATCTGGCGAGACGACGAAACTATTAAATCTACTTATTCAAGCCTTGCAACCGATCCTGACTCTGTTCGATCTGATATTGGAAATTACTGTTCCGGGTTGTGCTCTGCAATTGAAAATCAATATATAACTGCCATAGAATCATTTCAAAAAGTTAAGAATCACTCCCTAAAATATCTCAATAATTCTCTTGGACGAGCATACTTGTTTTCCAATGTTCGATTAACAAACAAAGATAGCGTTGCAAAAGCAATAGTAACTGCGACAGCTTTATTCAAGAAAGAGATAAGCAATAATGGTAACATTGAAGGAGCTTTTAGCAATTTATTTGCGCTACTGTTTGGACAAGAACGCTGGAAAGATATTATAAACCTTTTACATGCAGATGGCAGAGCTTTGCAATATTGTCCAGATGAAATTGAAAGACTTGCATATTTTCATGAACAAGATCTCTTTGGATACATAGTAAGTTGTTTTCATCGATTTACGAACACTACAAACCGATTTGGTTTCATAGCGGCGTTTTTGATCCTTCTTGCGTGGCTTTATTACCTACGTAAAGTTGATGTATTTCAATCTGAGAGATGGAAGTACATTATCTCAACATGTTTGATCGGGATGTGCGCGGCTTTCCTTGTTTTTCCAATAACCGATCTATTTAAGAATATGATCGGCTATGAAGGAGTAGGCAAGGATGCATACGGTTTGTTCTATTGCATTTTTGGAATTGGCGTTGTTGAAGAAGTCGTAAAGATAATTCCATTACTATTAGGAATCCTTCTGACAAAAGAAATTGAAGAGCCTATAGATTTCATAATTTATGCATCTGTATCTGCACTAGGCTTTGCTTTCATAGAAAACTTAGAATACTTTGACCTCAATCATTTAAACATTATTCATGGAAGAGCAATGCTAACCGCATTTATCCATGTCTTTTGTTCTTCGATCATTGCATATTATTTAATACTCGGAAAGTATCGGGGAAAAAACCTTTATCGAATGTTTTTTGCAGGACTATTATTGGCTGCACTTGTTCATGGATGTTTTGATTATTTAGTGATCAATGATGACATAACGATATATAGAATTCTTGTAATCCTATTGTCATTAATGTGTGTGGTTCAATTTAGGCTTTTTATTTCAAATGCATTGAGCATTTCTCCACGATATGATGATCAACGAACGTTCGACACACATGGAATAAAACTTCATCTGTCATATTACCTGACCGGGATTTTGCTCTTAGAGTATCTATTTGTGTCTTATCATGTTGGAGCAGCTAGTGCGAATGTAGATCTACGTGATGCAGTGGTAAGTGGCAGTTTCTTAATATTCTGGCTATCTAATCAGCTTGGTAACGTAACCTTACAGAAAGATCAGTGGCTTATTGGTACTTCAAGTGTTTTCAGAAGAACATTCAAACAATCTGTATTGATGGAAGCCGGGAAGGAGTTGCTTTCGACAGGATACCTTTTTCTGATTTGTGGCGCAATAGTATTATCCATTACAACGAACCCTGCATATGCGATTTTCATTGGAGGAAGAATACTATATGTTTGGCGCTTTGGAAAGAAAGAATCTGATGACGAAGAACTGGAATTGAATGAAGACTCGAACACAGGAGAATTTATTCCAAAGTCTTCGACCGTTTCTGCAAAAGGAGATTTTCATTACGATGAAGGACAAAAAAAATACCTTGAGAATGGAAAAACTGTGGATGCATTTGGGAGACCGATTAAGACTTAAATCACCAATAATTTATTCAAAAGAATGAAGACAGAATCAAAAATAATATCCGGCGAAAATCTTCTCTATCTGACGACAGATCTTGCCCAGCAATATACCGGGCTACGATCCAAAATTTGGTTAACCTGCTCTCCCGGAGGCGACGAGCAGTGTTTTCTATATCTGCAGAAGAACTATAGTGTGAGATCAGATCACAATTGGCTCAAGGTTTCAGTGAGTAACGATCCAAAAATTCTCGGCAAAAATGATTTTTTGACTGAGGCTGAGTTTGATAACTTGAAAAGGTTTATTGAAATAAATAAAAGTGTGATCAAAAAGTATTGGGATTATAAAATTGATTCTAAAGAGTTATTTGCAACAATAAAGAAAATACGCGAAGGAAGCAAGGTACGGCGAATCGGCAAAGGCTTGGTTGATGCAGAATAACACGTTCGAAAAAATATTAATTTTAAATGTCACTTTTCACCTTTATAAAGGCATCTTACAAATAGAGGATTCTGCCTGAGAGAGAGAAACGCGCTTTTTGAGGGTGGAATTGCCAGCAAAACTTTGTAACTTGCGAAATTGGGCTGAATTCGCTAAAAAGAAAAATTCAAAATAGAGTACCTATAGAGTAACGGATTAACAAAGGAAAGCCGTAGTTTTGTAATTGGATCGTAAGGAAGGTGAAAAAATGAAGTAAAGTTTATGAATCGGTAATCATGGAATAATGTGAATAGCGTAGTTTTGATTACAGAATAAAATGATCAAAAAAAAAAGCAACAAACAGCAAAAGGAAGTGTTTCTTCATAGGGATTAATTTATGACCTAAAACCTATGAAAAAAAGCTGTTACCTTTTCCTTTGTCAGTTGTCATTTAAAGATATGCGAATATTGGTATTCTTGGGAATTCTATGTACTCTTGTGACGCAACTTTGCGCCCAAACATCTCCTGCCCTTGACCCTAATTATATAACCTTGCAGCCGTCTGAAACTTTTAAAGGACTTTGGGCAAATCAGAGAGTAGGAGATGTTATTAATAATGTTGGTGTAATGTCACCAACTTCAGAGTACGGTGATGTTTTTCTTAACTGTATCGATACATTCGGGTATGGAAGTGATGTGGAATTCAAGCGACCTCTTGGCTTATTTCAAGGTGGTCAAAATTTTTCATTATTCAATCATGCAAAGCTTACTTTCAATAATTCCTTTAAATTTCAAAAGATTTATTCCAGAGGAAAAGATTCTCTCCCGCTTATTATTGCAGATAGTAATAGCCTCTACCGCGTCCATTATCCGAACGAGCCATATAATTATACCCTAAAAGAAATGCCTTTCCTTTCATACAAAAATCCTTCCACAAATATAGTTGGGAATAATTGGGGATTAGGAGCGGGATATTTTAATAGTGACGGTTTTGAAGACCTGATAGGAATTGTCGAATCTGGAGACAGTACAGCCATAGGAATCTGGCATGGCGAAAAATTGGAATATCAAGGCGATACAGTGAGATTTGGAGCTGTTCATTATAATATAATTCCAGACAACTATATTCTCAAAGTTTTCGGAACAAGTTTAGGCGATCCGGCTCATCCTATATTATTTATCAGGGACTTAAATCAGGATGGTATTCCCGATATAATATTTTTATGTGATACACTTTCGGAATTCGGAAGACATGGAGGTTCAAAAAAAATCGATGTAGTGTTTGGAAAGAGAGATATTAACGGTGAATGGCAAGTAGATACATCTTTATATCTGAAAACACCTTTTCAACTTAAAGGGATTTTACTCATGGATTTTCTTTGGTCGGATGGAATACCAGATTTACTTCTTAGCAGTGAAGATACTATATATTGTTATTCAGGCACCTCAAAAGACTTTTTACGTTCGCAACCCGATTGGCTCCATCCCGATTTAGCAATCCCTTCTCCTGCAAAATTAGATCCTCATAATTTTAATCGAGATGGCAATGGTGGGTTAGATGGGTGGGCGAATCAACTTTTTGATGCAGGTAATGTAAATGGATCTGGAGATCATTCCTTAGCCACATTTGCCGACTATTATCCGATTAGGGGAGGTCTTAATCTGATAGGATATGCTTTTTTGTATTCTGGTGGTAAAGCAGCCGATGAAAAAGCAGATGCAATCATTGCAAATAGTGAAAGTATATATGTTGGTTATACTGCATTTGATACAGTTCAATCTTCTTTAACTGGTTCCATGAATTTCTTATTAGGAGACTTTGGCAACACAGCAGGCGCAACAGGAAGAATAGATTTTGTACACGGAACATCTGAAATACCACATAGCCCTGATCCGCGTTGGATAAAAGGGGTTGTCAATTCCTCTTTTCAAACCACATCAAAAATAAACCTTTTAGAAAACCCAGTGCGTGAAATTGCTCATGTAAATGTAGAATCTCAAGGATGGCAAAATGGCGTACTAACCGTTCGTGATCTTTTAGGACGAGCTATTCTTACAAAGAAAGTATACGAAATCGGAAGTCAAACAATGATCGATATGAATTTGACTTCATTACCTGACGGAGTCTATATTATACAATTTTCATCTAAATCCACTACCGTTTCAACGCGGTGCATTCTCATTCATTAACCCTTTTCATCATTTAGAATATGAAAAAGCCCACTTTCTACTATTTCTTTTTTCTTTCTATGGTCGCCATAGGAATGATTGGAACTTCGGCAAAAGCACAATATTCCATGCCGAGCGTACCCACAGTATTTAATTCTGATAGTGCAAAAATTGTCCCTGCGACAGTTTTTCCTTTAGGAGCAATTATTACGGGAGATGCAGGAGCATATTTAGATTCTTTGAAAAAAGTCAGTATCAATACGATAACGAACTTTAATGACGGTGGCGGACAGGATAATGTAGCTCCTTCTGATACGCTTGGATGGGTTGGAGGTGGTAGCGGGTGGATTCCTGATTTCAGAGACTTTCATGAGCAGAGAATGTATTTCTTCAGCGGAAATAAAAAAGACGCAGATCGAGCTCTCGATTATGGAACATATGATAAATTTTATGATCATCGTGTCGTGAGTGATGGAGACGAGGCATCTGTTTCGGCAAGTGTTGCCGATACGCTAAATTATAAGTCAGTAGGCGATACATCACTTAATACAAGATACCGTGGACAGTATGTTCTCCGCAATCAGCGTTTCATGTTGGCACAAAATTGCCATCATCTCGGCGATGGGACAATAGTTTGTGATACAAATAGAATGGGACACTATTTTGATTTTATGTATCGATTCCAGCCCTCATTAAATCAAGGTCAGTGGGATAGTTTAGGTAGTTCGGATCCTTTATATTCTATCGAAGTTTGGATTCGTGGAGCAAAGGATGCAAGTATTTATACGGGTAATACATGGAAGCTCTATGACACCATTATAACTTTCAATATCACGAAAGGCGATTTCCTAGCATCAGACTCAATATGGGAACATAATGATTTGGAGCACGAACTTCGTAGTCCACAAATTACTGTACCACAAAATTATAAACGGAAACATATAGTTTTAAGTCAGGACTTCATGCGTAGATTTTTTACAGATGGTTTTTCTTCTCCGAAAAAATTAACAAGTTTATATCCGGGCGAAGAGTGTTTTTATGATAACGGTTGCTTAAACCGCCCTGAAGGAGTATTCTTTGATTTTCGCATTAGAAGAGTAGCACCGATCAAAATGTATGTAAAAGGTCTACGTGTTCGTGAGGCAGGGGCGGAAAAACTATTAACTGGTGGTTACGATAGTTTACTCGCCTTCCGGTTTAAAATGATTTCACTTAGTAAATATCTTACTTACAATAATAGCACACATCAGTACGATACAGCAACAGGAAATTATTATCAAAGTCTTCTGAATCTTCAATCGGAAAACGAACCATATCCCGACAGATATTATATCATAGGATATTTAGACAGATTTGCTAGAGATCATAACGATCCGAGTGGTCATCATTTCAAACGTTTTACCGCATTCAGTCCTTGGCTCCCACGCGAAATACGATTAATATGGGATGATATACTCTGGAAACCTACATTATCGGATGCTGCACCGGAACATCTGTATAGAAATATCGACTATCAATCTGGGGATAATATACACTTACCTCTACCTCGCGATATGTTTCCAAAGACATTTCCTGCACGTTTTGATTTATATAGTCAATCTATTATGGATAGGGCTGATATGGAAAAATACGAATATTTACATGATTCGTTATTCAATGTAGTTTTTAGAACCAGTCTTGCAGAAATAAATCAAGCAGCTTTTGCAATTGGAACAAAGCCCGTTCCGTTTTGGCTTATGGGGCAGGCATATATGGGACTGGTTTTAAGAAATCCAGATGGCTCGATTAACAACAATGCTTCTCCGGGTAATCTCAGCACTGCGGAATCTTATGTTGTCAATATACTTAAAGGAATCCTTTTAGATACAGCTACGCATGACTGTGACGCTCAAGTATATTCCCATGTTTTTAACGGAAAAAATATCTTTGATACTTCAAAAGTTGGCTATGACAGAGCAAACGTAACATCGGAGCAAATTCGCCTTCAGGCGAATATATGTGCAGCCTACGGAGCAAAAGGATTTACAGTGTCAAATGCTGCAACGAATGGACTCCGAGAGGTAGGGTTCACAGACGCTCATTTCGACCATTCACGGGATATGTATGATACGACTGTAGGTTTTAAAATAGTAAATGATTTTAGAGTTGGTGATTCAATAATATATTATGCTATCAGAGTCAAGCCAAGCGGTTCATGGACTTTTACAAAAAATGCTTTAATGGATACAAGTACTTATGATTATTGGTTATCCCCATGCGGAGGAAAAGCAAAATTTATCCCGTACCATGATCCGGGATCGAGCGGATTATGGTGTTTTAATGATTGTAATGGAGGCAACATGCAACTTCATGCCTCAATGCCGACATTTTATGGTTTTAAGACAAGGTACGAAGGCGTAAAACTTGGGATGGGGGATTTAAATAAAGTGGCTGATACTCTTGCCAGAATTCAATGGGATACGGTATATAATTATGTCAATTATCCTGTTGCCGGAAATAGCCCAAGTAAATTAATCCCAATAAAAGCATTATCTAGCATAGTGCAATCGAAAAAACGTCGTTCATCCGTAAATGATCATTCTTATACCGACAGCTTAAGTAGTGGAGTTTCTGTAAAAGACGATTCTACAAAACAGTACGTGGAAGTAGGAGCTTTTCATGATACTACACAAAAACATGTGCATTATATTTATGTGGTAAATCGGAGAGTATGGTGTAATAAACCTTCTGATGATGCCACTACAGACAACTCATACTTAGGGAATGTTGCTGTACGAAATATACGATTTAAAATTGCATCATCAAATTTTAAGACTGATTCCTCCTTCGCTGCGTGGGAAATAAAAGATCTTTCGAACGGAAAGGATACTGTTATTCGAAAAGATAGCTTGTTTGCTGGTGTCATATTAGAACCCGGAGAAGGTCATCTTCTTAGAATTGCTCCTGCCGGTTCATTAGCTATCGGAGAGATGGACAATAATCTTTTCAATAATTCTAGGCACATTTGTGCGATTGAATCCGATACTGCTTCTTACCCTGTTCCAACGATTAATGGATATATTGCTACTTATTCAAGTAATGGTAAAATAGTGGTAAGTTATCCGGTTGAGACACCTACAGGTACTGAAAAAAGGCATCTTGGTAACCCGTCAGATAGTATTGTTGATGCTGTTGGTGGATGTTTAACTCCGGCTATCGCCTACAATAAATTGTCTAAATCTGTTGGTTTAATTTATACAAGCGTGATTCAAGGAGCGTTGCACAGCGGAGTTATCATTGATACAAATATTATTTGGTATAAGAGAACAGTATTGTCATCTCCATATCATTTCTCAAATCGTATTCCGCTCGATACCGTGCTAGTAACAAGATCATCAGATCCTTTCTATACAAGTCCTGCAATTGTCCCAACTAATGATACCTTGCATGACTTCTGGGTTTCTTGGAGAGCGGAAACAAATAAGGGCGGAAGAGTCGGTATAGTCGATACATTCGGAGTACTTACGAGTTCTGCGTACTTTTTTGCTTTTACTCCTTCCACTACAAAATTCATTTCGCTTGCAAGTCATACCGGAATTCCAAATGTTCATATCGCATGGCAGGAATATAGCACTGGAGTTACAAGCATATATTATAACCAAGCTCACTTCAATAATGTATTCACTGTCTCTACTCTGGGACAAACGAATATCTCCGATAAGGGACAATGGTGCAATAACCTACATCCCGAAATTGCCTTGGACGGCGATGGAAAAGCTCATGTAGTATGGGAGGTATTTGATAATTGGATTTCACAGTCCGATCAGTTGAAGAGATTTGGTGGAGCTACAATTTTGCGAGAGAGAGATGTGAACGGAACATGGGGAGATTTCTCAGAATTCTTCCAAATTTCTGGCACTAAGTCACTAACTTTTTTCACACCGCCTTATGATCTTTTTCCAACAATTTCAACAGTTGGAAATTTCTATGCAAATTTTGATTCTGATGCGATTTATCGTGGTGCATGGCTAGATTTCATGCGAATATCTTGGAGTAATAATATTTCTAAGCGAATTGACATGGTTCACTGGGGTCTTTCAAATGGATTCTTTTGGACTGGGGCAACACTGCTAGAACCGTCACTAGAACCGGCAATGCCTCAATGTTGGCATTGGCGCACAGTTCCTTCAGCAATGCTTTTCAGGTCGCCAGATACCCTTGAAGATGGCTTATGCAAGGCAATGATCACCAGATATAAAT
>Ga0137438_1000016_pt1 | contig 21230 bp, 22 predicted proteins | sample EasRivERMGT157_2_FD_102327 | JGI IMG/M metagenome (GOLD analysis project Ga0137438, IMG submission 102327) | Soil microbial communities from meander-bound floodplain in the East River, Colorado, USA - East River MetaG ERMGT157_2 | ecosystem: Environmental > Terrestrial > Soil > Floodplain ... | reverse complement strand
TCTAACTCTAATAACGCAACTTTTTACACATGCGCTTAGCGAAACAGAAAGCTTTGGTTGCGGCTATTTAAAGCAAATGCAAAAGGGGTAGTATATACAATCACCATAAAGGGAGCCTTGGTTTTAGCATAGGGCCTTGCTTTTTAGGTTATGGCCACAGGCCATAGGGCAACAGGAGGGGACATGGGAAGAAATTGTTTGTTTTATTAAAAAAATATAAATATAAACCTACTCTAAGGGTTTAAGTATATATATTATTATTATTAATTTTTTTATTTTTTCTTTTTAGTGAAAAGTAATATTGGCTTTCCACGTCGGGGCTTTACATTTCAAATAAAAATGCAAAAGGTTTATTACACGAGGTAAAACCGGCTGGGGGTTATTTGTATTTTATTATAAAAAAACTAAGAATAAACCAAGAGGGTAAATTTATTTTTAATTGTATAGGGGAGGGGGGTAATTCAATTAAATTAAGTAATGACCAAGCAGGTGTAAGGTCCCTCAATGAGTATCGAGGGGTTTAAAATAAAAAATTAATAAACAAATTTTAGTACTCTTAAATTGAAAATTCTTTTAATTAGGGCCCTTTACAACAGGGATGGTATAAATTATTGGAATTAATTTTAATTAAATGTATGCTTAGTCATCCTGCCTTTATTTTATTTTTATTTTATTTTTATTTTTAAATTTAGATTATTACTGTTTTTTGTAAAAACTAAACTTTACTTGTGCCAGTTGTTCTTATTTTTAGCCTTTTCCTAGAGGCATGAGGAATAAAAATATTAAAATAAAAATAAAGGTCATAGTTTCCAGGTTCAACCTACAACAAATATTCTTTATATACTGTAAAATACAACAGTCAAACATAACAACCTTACAATAAATAAAGCTATTTTGTTGTTTTAAGCCTTTATAAAGATTAAATAAAATTTTTGGCTATTTTTCTTGCTTCTAGCAGGGTTCTTCTTTGTATTCTAAAACTAAGAACAATTGCTTTGAGGTAGCTAAAAAAAAAATAAATTTCAATCTAGGCTAAAAAATAATTAACAATTGCTTTTCACAATAGCTTATCACAAATGCTTTTCCTTGTTTAAAAAATTAACTTTTTCTTAAAATTAGTCTTCAATTTTTGCTACCCCAAATAAGAATACAAACTGCGGCCTTGGTTTTTCGGTTCGGGCTACAGGCAACAGGCAAAATGGAAAAGTTTAGTTTTTACACAAACAACCTTTGTTCTTAGAGTTACTTTTGCATAGGTGCCAGCTTTGCCTCTTTCCTCCTTTGCTTTTGAGCTTCAGCCCCTTGCGGGCTTCCACCTTTGCATTGGAGCTACAGGCAAAAGTTGTCATGGTAATGATTGCGTTCTGATTTTGTAGCCTTTGCCTCGAGGCTCCGAGCTAGAGGTCAATCAGAATAAAACTAGCCCTTGGAGGCAAAAGTGAAAAAGTTGTTTTAACATTAATTTTAAAATCTAAAAATAAAAACAAATGAAAAAGTTGAAAATGCAAAAGTAATTATAAAAAACAAACAAACAAAAACAAACAAAAACAAAAAATAACGATGAAAAATGTGTTTATATATCTGTTAGCCTTTGGTGCTTTACTTACTAGTGTTTCTTCTATTACATCTAAAAATCCTGTAATTTCAGTGATTTATCTAATAGCAACTTTTGTTCAATTAGCGGTGGTTTTAGTACTTTTAGGAATTAATTTTGTAGGAATTTCTTATATTGTTGTATATGTTGGATCTATTGCAGTTTTATTTCTTTTTGTCATAATGATGATAGAAATAAAATTAATTGATATTATAGAAACTGGACTTGATTTTACTAAAAACTTACCTTTAGCCATATCAATAGTTGTATTAAGTTTAATTGTAATTTATAAAGTTTTACAATATGGCTTAATTAATATTCCTTCTATTATAATAAATAAGATTACTATTTTATATACTTTTTTTTATGATTTTAGTTTTAATCCTTTCAGGGCTAATGCTATACAAGCTTCGAAAACAATATTGGATTCATTTACGCTTAATTTAGGAGATTATCTTTCCAATGCTTATAATTTTAATGCTGATGTTTTAATTACAACTTTTGAACAAATAGAAATACTAGGTCATAGTTTGTATACTTATGGAGCAATATTATTAATAATCTTAAGTGTAATCTTACTATTAGCAATGTTCGCTATTATTATAATTACTAAGACTAAGACTGACAAAAATAAAAATATTTAAAAAAAAACAAATTCTGAAAACAAATATGAAAATCATAAATTTTATTAAGAGTGTAATGTCTCTTATGAATAATGTTAAAACAAAAGGTATTAGTGTTCCTATCACAAAGGCTAACATGGTCTTGTTTGCTCTTATTGGGTTCAGTATTATCGTTAAATATAAATATGTATACGGTATGGATGGTATTTGGTGGGATAAAGTATTTATTGGGTTTACTGTTAGTTTTGTTATTACTATTATTAAAAATATGATGGGATTGAATAAAAGGTAAATAAATTGGATAATAATAATATGGATAATAATAAAAATATGGTTAATAACCAGGTTAATAACAAAGTTAATAACAAGGATAATAACAAGGATAATAATAGAGTGGTATTGAATAAAGTTAAAGTGATTATTGTTAACTTTATTAAAAAGTATATTAAAAAGTTTATTCTTGGAGGTATTATTTGTATAGTGGTGGGTATAGTGTTTGGAGAATTTAATACTATCTATTGTGATGGTGGGGATAACAATAATAGCAATAGTAATACAAATAGCAATACTAATAGCAATACTAATACTAATACTAATACTAATAGTAATACTAATACTAATACTAATACTAAGACTAATACTAATAGTAATACTGGGGAAGTAGTAAGAACAATGAAACGGATAATAAAACAGTAAAAGTGGGTAGTGATGATAATTCTTATCAATTTGGAGGTAGTGTGGGTAAAGGAATTATTAAAGAGGCGGTACAAGGTGCTGTAGAAGGAATTAGTAATGCTGCTCCTACAGTAATAGGGGGTATAGCAGGAGCGAGCCTGGGTGGTGCAATTATGAAAAGTGCAGGTAAATTACCACCCGTTCAAAAAGCTATAATAGGAGTAACAACAGCAGTCTTTGGGAGCTTAGGGGTATGAGCTGCAACGGGATTTGGAAAAGAATAAGTTAAAAGCGTATGTAATAGTAAAGAGGGTGCAAGCTCTGGAAATGGTTCTGCTGTAAGTAGTAGCAAAGGGGAAAGTGGGGGTGATGTATTTATAGCTTCTGTATTAGAAAAAGGGGATGAGCTAAGTTCATTACAAATGATATTAAATTATGAGATTATTTTTGCTTTACTAATTTTAGTTCATATGAGTATTATAAGTTTAATCTTATTGCATAAATTTTATGTTACTTCTGGTTTAAAGATTTTCAGTAAATTATTAAGTACAAAAACAGCAGAAAAATATGACAAATTTAAGTAAAAGATAGAAACAATAGGAAATATATATTTATTAATTTTAATTATAATAAATTTATTATTCATATTTTTTAATATTTTCCTGATTATATATGCGAATGTTGAATTAAGTAATAATATAGATACTTATATCAATATTCATTTAAATATGAACAAAAGTGTTATTTTTTTATTAATAGTGAAATCTAATTTTATTAAAAAGGTTGTTGCTGGTAGAAGAAAAATACCAAAAATGCAACTGAAAAATGAGTGAGCGAAAGATATGAAAAATATAAATATAAACAAGGTTTTGCTTATTTATTAGCTTAAAAAAAAGTTAAAAGTTTAAAGTATGTTAGGTGTTGGTCTCCAGTGGGATTTGTTAGTTCAGTGCGTAATTACCATTATGATTATTCTGATAATTGAGAGAGAGAGAATTTAAAGAATAAATATAATATTAGTTGAACTAAAGATTATAAAAATTTAAATAACATGTTAAGTTTTAAAGGATTAGAATGTAATAAACTTATAGATGAAAATAATATTAGATATTTAGTTTTTTCTCTAACTAATACTAAATATAATTTGAGTGGTATTAAGGGCGGGGATCAGCAACCTCAACTTCATAATCATGGTAATATGAGAGATATATTTTACTCTGTTAGTTTAATATTAATTACATCTGGAATTAAGGATGAAAACAAAAAAAGACTATACAAAATAATTATAAGTAAATTACAGGAGAATTATTCTTTAATTAAGGAAGGAGGTCAATTGGATATCTATTATGTAGCTTCTTCTGAATTAGAAGCTAATGTTAAAGAAAGTTATAGAGATGAAGATGAAGATGAAGATGTAGGTGGAAAAGGTAAATTATCTAATTATACTGATATTTATCCAGACAAAAAGTTAATACCTTCAATAAGTGAAGTTATAACTTTAAATAATGTTATTAATAACAAGTTAACAGTAAATATTTATGTTTTTACCTGTGAGACCTTTTTCAGAAAATATTTAAATTCTAATAATGTTTTTTCTCCATATACTAATATAAATAGAAATAATAGTAAATTATGAGCTTTCCCCATTTTAATTATTGAAGAAATGACTCTATCTACAATTACCTATTTATTTAAAGAAAGAAAACTAAATTTTCATGGAATGTCTAATACTAGATGGCATAAGTTGTCACCACTAAAAAAAAACTTAAGTAATTTTCTGTATATAACAGATTTAGATGATACAATTCACAAAACTCAATTAATTTATATTGATAAAATATATACTAATAATAAAATAGATCCTGATTTACACAAAAATATATATAATATACAAAAATGTAACGATAGAAATTATATTTTACTTAAGAAAGATATAATAACTATAAAAAATTCTATCCAAGATCTATCAGATACAAATACAAATACATATACAAATATAGAAATCAAAAAAATAAAAGAATTAAAATTAAAAAGATTAGAATATTTAAATAATAATTTGCTAAATATTAGTGAACATTATTTGAGTCCTAAAGTTATAATATTTTTGTTAAGAAATCAAAATTTTAGTTTGGAAATAGAAAAATTAAACTTTTAAACAGAAAAAGAAGATAGTAATAAAGATTATTTATCTAAGTATAACAGAATAAACCTAGAAGTAAATAAACTTATAATTGAACAAAGTAATATAGAAAATAATAATAATTTGATTATTGATACACTTAGTTCTAGGGTTAAAAGTTTGGAGTTAGAAATCTTAAATTTAGAGAAAATTGTTGATGATGAAAGAACAGAAATCATTAAAAATAGAATAAAAAACGACAAAAATCAATTTATAATAAATTCGGCTAAAAGTAAAAAAGAAAAGAAAAAATTACACAAAGAAACTGGGTATAAGGAGACGTTACTTGCAAATGAAATGCTTAATAAAAAAATTAATCAACAAGAACAACAAATAAAAACAAATAAATTGAAAACAAAAGATGTTCTTAAGGAATTGTCTAAACAAAAACAAACAAAAAAAATATGAATTTAGAAGATTCGAAAAAAGAAATAGAGAAAAAACACAAAGAACTAAAATATGCAAAATTAGATTTAAAAATTTCTAATCAAGTGTTAGATAAATTGAATGAAAAAATAGACTTAATTAATAACTTTTCTTTTTCTCAAGATTTAGTTAATACAATTAATAATAGAAACAGAAATCAAAAAAATATAAGTTTAAATACAGATAAACAAGACTTTGTTTCTAAAAATAATAATGATTTAGGTAAAAGAAAATTTTCTACTTTGAATTTAAATAAACAGAATAATAATTTGATTTGGATTTTTTAAAAAAAACGCCGAAGTCGAAAAAGACGATAAAAAAAATTTAATAACAGAGGAAGAGAATATCATTTTTTAGTTAAAATTAGAAGTATAACTAGTGTTAGTTGTAAAAATTTTAATTCAACTATTAATACAAATACAAATACAATTGTAAATAAATTTAGAATGTTTACATCTTCTGGTTAAAAAAACAACAAAAAAAACAACAAACAAAAAAACTAGTGAAAAGAATAAAAAATCGAAATCAAAGAATAAAATATTAAATGATCGACTTTATTTATATTTATATATAGTTAAATTTCTGTGTAATAACCCTATAACTTAAGATAGTAAATTACAAATAGAAAGATATTTAAGTAAACAAGTAGAAGCTTTGTTATAAGAACCAGAATCAAAATCAAATAAACAAAAAAATTTAATTAATTATGAAAAATTTAATCCTTTATTGAAAAAATTAATTATATTCTAAGTTACCTGAATTAAGATAATTATTAAATATTATGAAAGATTCTTTGTTAAATGGAATAAATGGAATAAATGGAATAAATAGAATAAATAAAAGTAATCAAGGTCAAACTATTACTATGGATGCTGAGCTATTATTATATAATAAAATATTTAGTTTAAATATTGAGGATATAATAAAAATATTGTTAGGTCAATTTTGAATTATTTTATCTGCTGAGGACAGCGGGATTGAGAATACGGGTGTATCTAGATGTTATATGTTATTTGATAGTTTACTTATCACTAATTTTGTAGTAGATTATAAAAAAAATATAAAAAATAAAAATATATAAAGAAAGTAAAGAGCACCTTAGAGCTGAGAAAAATATAATTACTTTATCTGAATATATTTCAAGTGAACATTTAGAGATAACAAATTTAGTTAATAAAAACCTACACTTAAAATTGGTAATTGGTTCTAAGTTTTTAAATGTTTTAATAGATATAGAGTTAATAGTTTATATTTCAGTTAAAAGTTATAAAACAAAAAATTATTATACGGTTAATTCTTTGGTTGAAAAAACTATAGAATCATATGCAAAAAAGGTTTCATTTAGTTACAGATTTATCTATGATTGTTAAACCTAAATTTTACGGTTGAAATAAACATAAACAGAGAGACATTTTAGGGGTGGGATGGATATTTATAAAATAATATTGACAAAAATTTCTACTTTAATTATTAAAAATCCAGATCAGAAAACGCATTCTAGAATTACGGATACAAACATTGTATTTGGTTTAGTTAATACTTTAGCTAGTACTGCTTTTAAATTTAATAATACAATGTTAGACTTTATAATGGACTATGGAATAGAATTTCAATTAATAGAACATTAAGATTCAATAGAAAATATAAATAAATTAAAAAAATCTGATTATAGCAAAAGTGAATTCAAAAAAATGACTAAAATAAAAAGTAAAAATTGTTGGAAATGAGAACATTAGAAATAGCTTTAATTTTTTAGAAATTTAACTGAAATTTATACAGATTACATTAGAAATTAAGAAATTAAAAATAGTTTTTAAAGACTCTTATAGTATATTCCCAGTATCTTTAAAAGATTTATGCAATATTTTATCTTTACGAGGAAAAACTTCTATTTATAAGAAAGAATTTAAGAATATAACTTTATTTAATAAGGAAAATGACAAAATCTTAGAAGAATTTAAAGAATACTCATTACAAGATAGTAAATGTTTATACGATTGCATTTATAGATTACAAGAAATTTATATAGCGGATTATGGTGTAGATATTACATCAATTTTAACCACTAGTACTTGGTCAATGCAAATATTTAGAAGTAAAATTTTAAAGGTTAATATTCCTATTTTAAAAAGAGTTGATGATTATTTAATTAGAAAGGGGTATTTTGGTGTAGCTACAGATTATTATAAAATGAAAGCTGAAAACATTTATTATTATGATGTAATTTATGTATATCCTTTTGCAATGATGAAACCTATGCCTTTTGAATTAGTTAGAAAATTAAAGGTAATTGACAAAAAAAAATTATTTAGATATTTTACTTGACTACTTAAAACTGGAGGTTTATGCAGCGAAAGACATAAAAACTCCACTATTACCTTGTAAATATAAGGGTAAAACAATATTTCCTACTGGTAGGTGAGCTGGAATTTATTTAAGTGAAGAATTAAAAGCTGTGTTACATCAGGGTTATCAAATTATTTTCCTAGTAGCTTATTAATTTAATAAAATAGATCTTTTGACTGATTATGTAAACCAATTTTATGACAAAAACAAAACAAAAAAAAAGAAATAGTGTAGGACCTGAAAAATTTATTGCAAAAATGCATTTAAATCAACTTTATGGAATTTTTGGTAGAAAACACGATCTATTAGAGACCAGAAATGTTTATATAGATTTAGAAGAATTTATTTGCACTAGAGTGATTAAATCAATAATTACTATTAATGATCGAGTATTTACATTATTAATGCATAAAAATATTTAAGATGAATTAATACTAAAATTGAATAGCGTATTAGAAATAGGATTAAATTACCATTATTACTTACTTAAAGCTAATGTAGCTATACACAGTGCCGTAACCTCTTACGCTAGAATTCATATGATATCTTTAAAAATAGGGGGACTTGTCTGTATAGTGACACTGATTCAGTATTTACCACTCAGAAATTGGAAGATAAATTTATAGGATCTGAACTAGGTTTAATGAAGGATGAGTTAAATGGTTTATCCATTAAGGAGGCTTATTTCCTAGGTATTAAAAAATACGGATATCAATATTATGATAGAAACGATAAATTAATAACTATATCAGTCTTTGCTGGTGTTAGAAGAGATTCTTTAACTTTTTAAGAAAGAATTAAATTATCTAAAGGTGAAAGTTTAATTACAAAAATAGCCGTGAGATTTTATAAATCATTCAAAAATTTAAGCATAACTATATCTAGCACCTAGATAACAATAACTAGAAGTTTAGACAAACCTTTAATTATTAATCTTTATTTACCTTTGCATTTAGATTTAATTATTCTAGAAAATGTTGGGTTATACAATTATTTAAAAAGAAAAGTCATAAAATATATACAAGTATTAAAAAGATTTATTATATCTTAACCATTATGGTTAAGGAACTTACTTTAACGTAAATCAAAAAATTTAAATATAGATTTATTAAACAATTTGAATCAAAGGTAGAAGCTGTTATATTACAGTAATCTTCTTTTATAACATTAAAGGCCCACAGGTAATTTTTGGATGTTAGCTCTAAGCCTTAGGAGCGTAAAGCTGGGGTCACCACCTTTATTTTCAATATTTATTTTTACTAATCTAATCTAAACCACCTAATCAGAATAATGTTTTAATGTTTATACTACGAGTACCTCTTTGCTATTGCGGTTTTTATTGTGTTCCAGGAGTGTTAAAGAGATTGAACAAAACTCGAATTGAAGGTAAGTAGTTTAAGTTTGTATCCTTTTGTTTTTGTTTTTTATTATGTATATCGTTTAATAACTGTACGAGCTTTAACGTTGCTATTCTAATTGTACTCTATCGCTTTGATTGCTTCTCCGATTCAATTTTAGATCTGTAGTTGTTGATCTTTAATGTTTCAGTTCAGAAAACTCAAAATTATAACTAAAATTTTTTAAACTAAATTTAAAATAAAATAATCTAAAATAATCTAAATTAATCTAAATTAAAAGAGTAGCTAAAATCATCCACCCCTTTTGGCTAATGAATAAAAAGGAAAGGAAAATTTATCATTTCTCAGTATGAAATAGCATATAAATACTGAATCTTTTCATTTAATTAACATTAGCTTAATATTTAATTAAATTTATAAGATAATTAAAGTATTAGGAACGCACGTATACCTATACTTAAATTTTGTAATTGAAATGATTTAAAGAAATTAAAGGCAAACAAGAACAAACAAGAACAAACTAGAACAAACTAGAACAAACGAGAACAAACAAGAAAGTCCTTTAATTAAAATAATAGTTAATTAAATTTAATCAAATATTCAACTTTTACAAATTTTGTACAAAATTGCCTGTGGCCTATTGACCTTACGCTACTGTTGACTGGCCCTGTCCCTAGTTTGTATTCTTATAGACCTATTCATATAGGGCTACTGGGCCCAACCAAAGTGGGAAGCAACGATAGGACAAAAATAGGACAAAATAGGACAAAATAGGACAAAATAGGACAAAATAGGACAAAATAGACAAAGATGACAAAAAATTAAATTTAATAAAAATAAAATAAACAACAACTTTATATGTTGAAAAATATTTATAAAAAAATTAAAATGGTTATAATAGGAAAATTAAAAATGTGAGGATTAATCGTTAGGGAATTGGTAAAGTGGATTAACATAGTGGTTGATATTTGTGAAATGAAAATATGGGTCCTGTGCGCTATGCATGCAGAAGACATTAAAAGTCTTGTATTATGGGTATCGTTGGCAAACATTTTTATTAAATGTTTATTCTGTGTCTTAAGTGGGGAGTATCTTGAAACAGTGGTGTGTTATTTTTTAGCTATGGATTATGAGGGGCACATTGTTTATTTTGAAAATCCAGCCGATTATGACAGATTCCTACAAGGTGGACCTAAACCTCCGGAAGAGGATTGAGAGGTAGTTAGTAGACCTAATGGAGTAAGAAGTATTGAATTAATTACACTCGAGGAAGCTCAGGCTAATAAAAATAAAATAGTTGCTGAAATTCGTTTACCTGAACCTGAAGAATCAAACATATATCCATCTATTTTAGATAATGTACCGGATCAGAGTAACCCTTCTAATGATGCTCCTAACTGAAGTCCTATTGATTCTCCTAACTGAAGTCCTAATGATTCTTCTAACATTGCCTCCAAGGGTATAAGTCTTTTGTGTTTAGTTCGTTCTAGGTTGAATACAAATACACACAAAATATTCCCCAATCCAAATATAAGGAATTTCTCAAATAAGCCAAAACAACAGCCCTTAAAGGTATGAGATGGAATTATAACAGAATCCCCTGATTTAACAGAATTAAATAAACAAAATTTCTTTCCTATAAATCACTTACAATTACATAAGTATAGAAAAGAGAGTTTATTAACTGAAAAAAGTACTGCCTATCTTAACTCCATCCACCCCTCAAAATTGAGGCTTAATTTAAATAAAACCCCCTCTACAAAACTCCATGGTCTAAGAGTAGCCCCTTCTAATACCTTCGATGTAATATATGGATTTTTAAAGACATTAATTAACTGTAACTATAGTAATAAAAAAGGTTTATTACTAAACTTTAATCAACATATTGCATATAATTTCAATAGTAAAAATCTATTATTAAGAGGAGCTGAGCCTCTATTGAACGATTCTTTAAAAATAAAAACTAATGAAAATCAGTCTACAAATGCTGTTACTTTCAATTCACTTCAATTAGAAAAAGCACAAGTAGCCAAAGCAACAGAAAATATAAATAAAAACATAAATATAAATTACCCTTTAAATAAACCTTTATTAGGCCTATACCCAGAATCAAACAAAAATACCCCGATAACATCTGTTGCAAATACACACATAACAGAAGAACCAGAAGAACAAAATGCCACAACAATATTACAAAGAGAAATACCCCAAGACTTACTAGTAAGATTAAATAGATTAAATTGATTAAAGGGTGTAAGCGGAGAAACAGGATACAACCGAAAGGGAAACAATAGATTAATCAAAAATAGTTATAAATTATTATTTTATTTTTTTAAGAGTATGTATTGTTTAATTAGTAAACCTGTTTTTATTTTTACTCCAGATAAAGTAGTAATACAATTACAATATTTTCTAAATATTCCGAAGTTTAAAGTTTTTAAATGGTATTCTATTTTTAAATATCCAAAATTTTGACAGCAAAGGGAGGCACGGATTAACAAAAATAACAAAAGATTTAATTGAGCTGGTCGTACAAATAGGAACCGAAACAAAAAGGTACACTGGAAAGTAGCCAGAACTCTAATTAGATTAATTAATAAAAGAACTAAACTTCAAAATATTTTATTTAATTTAAATAAATATAATTTATTTAGAGTTTTTTCTCTTAAATTTAAATTAATTTGTGATATTTTTAATAATAATTTTAATAAACCAGTAGAATTACAATTAATTAGAATACACAAACCTTACCTAGATAGTAATATTTTAGTTAACCTTCTTTCTTTAAATATTAGGAATAAAAAATTTAGACCTAATGTACAAATAGCAAAACTATTCCAAAAAAGAGTTGTAAAAAATATATTAGATTATCAGAATAAGAGTGTTAATTTTATACCTACTTATTTATCTGGGATTAAAATTAGAATTGGAGGAAGATTATTGAGAGAAGTACTTATCCCAAAAATATCGAAGAAAAGATTTGAAAGAGGAGCGAGCTCTATTGGTAAAGTTAATTTTTTAGACTCTGCTTCCATTACTAACAAAAATAGAAAAGGTTCGTATACTTTGAAAATATCTTCAGGTCAAAATTTCTTTTAATTTTATTTCTTTACTTTACTTTTTATTTAATTTAACCGTTACTATAGAGTCCCTGTTCTTCTTATTTGGACTTGTGCTTTTGTTCTTATTTTTATTTTTATTAGTATTAGTATTATAATAAGAATACAAAGCCGTAGTTTGTTGGCTATGCAACGCACAGGCAATAGGTGAGCCTTGTTTTTGGCACAACTTGCTACAGGGCAAGAGGCACGGGCCTCTTTTTGTTTAATTTAATTTTTATTTGATTAAGTTTGTTTAATTTTTATTTGATTAAGTTTGTTTTATATTCAGACTTAAAAAGTCAAAAGTTTTATGCCAGATAAATTACAGATAAATTAAATGAGTTATACTATATGCTATAAACTAAAAACTGGTAACTTTTTTTAACTTATCGGATCTCTGCTATTTTTTTCGAATTAATTGTTTAAGCTAGAGGCGAATAAAGTCAAATTTAAATAAATAAAGTCAAACCCCTTTTACCTGGCCCTCTTTTTCAATTTTCTTATTTGAAGACTACAAATCAGAACTCACAACCTATGCTCCCTGTTTTCTTATTTTAACTTTTGCCCCTTGCCTTTGCGCCTACCCTTGCCTCTGCGAGGCTCAGAGAAGAGGGAGAAGAGGTTCCCTTGCTTCATTTGCTTCCCTTGCTTCCCTTGATTTGGCACTCTGATTTGTAGCCTGTGCCTCGAGGCTCAGACCTAGAGGTCAATAAGAATACAAACTAAGGGCAAAAGTGGCGTTCTTATTTGTAGCCTGTGCCTGTGCTTGTGACCACTAGACCCCTAAGGGTAAAGAGGCAAAGGCCTCAGTAAAATTTCTAATTATAGAATTATAAGATTTATTTAAAAGTATGCGTAAAAGTATAATTTCTACCTTTAATAGATAGATTAACTAACTAAATATAAATTTAAATATAAAATTAAAGAAATATAAATATAAATTTAAATATAAATAAACAAACCCTCCTTTTGATAATTGCCCTATTACAATTGCCTTTTTACTCTGGCTTATAGCAGAATATGATGGGCAAGGTCCAAACAGCATTATATTTGTTATCTAAAATAGTAACTGCATTAAATTTAGTAATTTGAGAATCTTTAAACCCACTTTAAACCCAAAACATTCAGTATACGGAGTTAAAATTGGTGTAGTACTTATATTTTTAGCTAAATCTGTACTTTATAATTAATTGTCAGAGGGAATTCAATATCTTGTTAATTTACAGTTGTATTCCAAGGGTTTTTATCCTTATTAGCTAAATATATAATATATATTTAATTTATATTTTTACTTTAGTTAGTATTCTATAATAAAAGTATAATCCAGGGCAAGTGATAAAAAAAACAAACAAAAAACAAAAATACTTTGGTAATATTCCATTTCATTTCAATCCATTTTTTAAAATTGAGCTAAAAGAAACATAAAGTTTAAATTAAAATCTTTGATCTCCTTTGATATCTGCTTAAATTAGAAGATTAATTAAAGTTTCAATTACTAGCTTCGCTCGCTGCTTAAAATAGAAGATTAATGAAATGAATACAGTAAAAGTTAAAGTTAAAGTTACAGTAAAAGAAAAAGCTAAAGAAAAAGCTAAAGAAAAAGCTAAAGAAAAAGCTAAAGAGCTAAAACAAATTAAGTAGCTCAGGCTGTCATTAAGAAACAGTCAGGGTATTATTATAACTATCGCTCGATAATAAATAAAAATAAATAAAAATAAATAAAAATAAATAAAAATAAATAAAAATAAATAAAAATAAATAAAAATAAATAAAAATAAATAAAAATAAATAAAAATAACTCTCCTTGCCTCTAGCCCTGCGACTGGGTATTATTATAAAAATCAGAACAATGGTTGCGAATTGAACTTTTGCCCACAATTTGTATTCTTATTGACCTCTAGGTCTGAGCCTCGAGGCAATGGCTACAAATAAGAACGCCACTTTTGCCCGCACCGCCACTGTTTCCCGCAGTTTGTATTCTTATTTACCTCTAGCTCGGAGCCTCGAGGCACAGGCTACAAATAAGAACGCCAAATCAAGGGAAGCAAGGGAAGCAAGGGAAGCAAGGGAAGCAAGGGAAGCAAGGGAAGCAAGGGAAGCAAGGGAAGCAAGGGAAGCAAAGGAATAGGTAAAATAAGAATAACAACGAAATGAACAGCAAATGAATAGGTCAATCAGAATACAAACTTAGGCTTTTTATTTTTAATTTAACAATTGCCTCTTGCCCAGATGCCCTGTAGCCCGAAGCGCAAAAGGGCCAAAGGGCAACAGGGCAACAGGGCAACAGGGCAACAGGGCAACAGGGCACAAGGGCAACAGTTGTCAAGGTAATGATTGCGGTACGGTTTGTATTAATAGTATAATTATTATTAAAATAAGAAAGAATACTAATAAAAATAATAATAAGAACAATAGAAAAATAAAAGACAATAGAAAAATAAAAGATACAAGATATAAAATAAAATAAGAATAAGATTTATAGTTAATTCAATTTAATTTAATTTAGAATTTAATTTAATTTAGTTCTAACTGAGGTTCTGTTGGTAAGATAAAGAAATTAATAAAGAGATTTAGATGGCTTACAAATTAATTGTATACACACATAACCAACACATTGGAAATCCCTTGTCTATTTTATAGCCTAATATCTAATAATTAGGTATTTGTTTAAAGACATTTTATTTCTTTTTATTCTTAAATTTTATTTTAGTATAGTACTATACCATGTTACATCTTGTATCTAAGAACAACGCACAGGCAAAAGTTAGGTTCAAAATTAAAACAATAGCCTTTGCCTTTTTTTTTGTGTTAAGGCCACATGGTCACAAGAAAAGGTTAGACTAAAATAAGAACAAGTAAAGGTAAAAACTAATGCACCAGGTAGGTAATTAATAAATTCAGTATATTAATTTCTGTCATTACAAGAGGTATTAACTAACAAGTACAAACCCAAAAACTTATTACCCCAAAAGGGGGTTATTTTATTTTTAAATCTTTTGTTAAAACTTAAGATTACTGACTCGAACTTAAACTAAGCTTAATATTATATTATAAAACTAAAAAAAATATTTTAATCGTCACTAAGTCGCTTCTGCACCACTGTTTCATTTGCAAATGAAATGAACTTGTGTTACTATTTTTTATTCAAATAAAAATAAACCCATAGTTTTATTCTGAATTACCTATTCATTTGCTTCCCTTGCTTTGGCGTTCTTATTTTTAGCCTGTGCCTCGAGGCTCAGACCTAGAGGTAAATAAGAATAAAACTGTGGGCAACAGTTCATTTCGTTGTTATTCTTCTGTGACTACACATCAGAACAACCTTTGCTCTCACCCAACATTTGCTTCCCTTGCTTCATTTGCTTGTCATTTCGCAAATGCAACAGTGGCGCTGTGGGCACAAGTTCATTTCGTTTTTATTCTTATTGGAACCAAAAATCAGAACAACCTTTTCTCGTAGCCAAAGGCAAGAGATGCAACAGAGGCAAGAGATGCACAACAAAGGCTACAAATAAGAACTCCCAACCTATTTGTGTTATTATTATACTTTTTGGAGGAGTCCGGTTACAGTAGTTCTCAGAGGTGCCCTATGTTGTTTAAGTATAGGCAAAGTTCTCACAGAGAAAAGGTTTACTATTACTAATTAAAAAACTTTCCCCTTTGGTGTGGAGAACCGATGGTTAGTGTTTAAATTGGCTACATGAATTCATTCTATACTACTATACTATAGCATTATATTAAAATTACATTTGCTTCCCTGTGCCCTGTTGTTCTTATTCAAATAAAAATAATACAATACTACAAATACAAAGCCGCAGCGCCAACAGACAGAGTCCCCTTTTACCTTTGTTTGCAAAAGCCTTTGCTTTTTTAGGGTTAAGGCCACAGGGTCACAAGAAAAGGTTGCTGTTGAGTTGTCATAGGCCTAGGGCTTGCTTTTGAGTTATTATTTGTAGCCTGTGCCTAGTGGTTTGCTAAAGCCTACCCCTGGTGCATCTCTGGCCTCTGGTGCATCTCTGGCCTCTGGTGCTTCTCTTGCCTCTCTTGCATTTGCGAAATGAACAGCAAATGTTGGCTCAGACTTGTATTCTGATAAAAATCAGAACAAAGGTTGCGGGGAAAACAGCAGGCAACAGGCCACAGGTAACAGTAAAAAGTTAACTACAAATCTTAAATGCAACAGTAAACACAAATGCAATAGAAAATAAAAATTAAAAATTCCTTAAGCTTAAGTAATATAAGTTGCATACATAAATTATAGACTAAATTAAATGGCTATGGCCCCGATATCTAAGTAAGAAAATAAATAAATAAAAATATCCAAAATAATAATACCAAATAATAGATGAGATTATTAAAAAAAAACGTTCTACTTAGATTATTAAATTCTTATTTAGTGGATTCACCTCAACCAGCTAACATTAGTTACTTATGGAATTTCGGTTCTTTATTAGCTATTTGTTTAATTATACAAATTTTAACTGGAGCATTCTTAGCTATGCATGTGTGCCCTTTCATCTTAATATTGCCCGTAATACTAATTACCATGACTGAATTTATGTCATGTAAACCAACTGACTTACCTGCAATCGAAATGAGGAGGGAACTGGAGCATGTCGGTAAAGTCTTGAAGGAGACTAACTATCTGTCTCTCAAAGGCGAGGTACATTTCATCTATGTCTTACTAATACATCCGTCACAGGACGCTAAACTGATCTCGAAAATAGTTGTAACGAGGTTATGAAAAAAAATGGTGGGGAATGCATACACCATCTTAAATTCTCTTCATATGACATATAGAACATCTATAAGGTTGGAGACTACGGATGAAATAAGAGACGGTACTAAGAGAACTGGGGATCTCCTAAGCCAAGTAATTGGTATCTTGGGGCTAGAGACCAAGACTCCCTTAACTAATATAAGGGAGGGAGACGGAGCAACCGTAGTACCCTATGCCCCCTTTGGCAGAAGGGAAGGGTTGCAGGATTCAGTCATTAATAAGAAAAGGGCCGGTATAATAATACACCCTTTCTCTATATTGAGAACAAACGTGAAGAGTTATTACTCTAAACCAAATTTAACTAGAAACATCTCAAGCAAAGCACTAAACAACCTAGAACTGTATAAGAATGCATATGACTTAATCAAATCAAAACCGGGGAACATGACTCCGGGTACCGATGGTCAGACTCTCGACGGTATCTCAATAAAGAAATTAACTAAATTGAGAGATGCAGTTGTAAACTGGGAATACAAATGTAACCCTACAAAGAGAATCTACATTCCAAAAGCTAACGGAAAACTACGCCCCTTAGGTATACCCTCAATTATGGACAAGATTCTACAGGTCGTAATAAAAATGCTTATAGAGCCTAAATGCGAAGAGATTTTTCATCCTAATAGCTTTGGCTTCAGACCCCAACGATCCGTGCATCACGCACTACTCGAAGTTAGAAGCATGATGGGTATCACCTGGATGATAGAAGGAGACATTAAGGGATACTTTGATAATATAGACCACCAGCTGTTGGCTAAACTTATTACTGAACGACTCAATCCCGGCAGAACGATAATGGGACTAATCTGGAAATTCTTGAGAGCAGGCTACATAGAAGAAGGGAACTACCAACACTCCGTCTTGGGTGTACCGCAAGGAGGAATACTTACCCCCATTCTTTCTAACCTTTTCCTAACGCCGTTCGACGAATTCTTAGATGAGCTAAAGCGAAAGTATGAAAAACTACCTATCTCCACCCTAAATCCCGAATATAGGAAGATAGAGTGAACCATTTCAAACAACATAAATAAACTTGCGAGACCTAAAAGGAGAACCGCATATGAAATAAGACTTATCAAAGAAACTATTGTGAAAAATAGAACAATGCTAAGAACCATTCCATCGGTGATCAGAACCGGAACTAAAATCTACTATGTAAGATATGCAGACGACTGAGAAATAGGAGTTGCCGGTCCTTACGAATTAGCGATTCAGATAAGAGAGGAAGTCAGAGCCTTTCTAAAAGACATTCTTAAACTAGAACTCTCTATGGAAAAAACAAAAATAACCCACCTTGGATCCGAATACGCAAAATTCCTCGGATACTATATCAAGTGTAACACTGCAACCCAAAACATATCTAGCCGTAGAAAAAATAAAACAGGAGAATTCCTAAACAGTCGAAAGTCCACAGGTAAGCCTAAATTAATAGTCCCAAAGGACCTCATAAAGGCGAAACTAATCAAAAATGGATTCTCTAATGAACAAGGAAAACCTAAATATCTTGGAAAATTAATACATTTATCGGACTACGAAATTGTACAGAGATATAATAGTATACTAAGAGGATTTATGAATTTCTACAATATAGCGGAGGACCGAACATCCTTGAATGAACTTATCTATATACTGGAATACTCACTCGCTCACACGCTTGCTGCCAAACATAGGTTATCTATAAAGAAGGTATTCACTAAATATGGAAAACCTATAAAGGTAACCGTAAAATCAGAAGAGAAGCACAAAATAGTAAAATTCGATCGCCCAACTTCTCTTACAGCGGCTTATCTTAACAATAAATACATGAAAATTAGTAGATGAAATGCTTCGAATGACGCAACCTCCCTCCCGTTTGATCCTCTATCTGCTGTTCTATACAGCGCTAAAGAAACGAATATCCTAAACAATCCCTGCCTTATATGTGGGGCCACGGTAGATATTGACAAGCACCATCTAAGACATTTGAAAAATACCAAGGACAAATCTACACTTATTCGGATAATGAGTAGAATAAGACGGAAGACAGTCCCCCTATGCATACCTTGTCAAAATAAAGTTCATACAGGTAAATATGATGGTCTTAGCTTGAGAGAAATTAAGAAAAGTTTGTAAGATTGTTGACGTATCTGGAGAGCCGTATGCGGGGAAACTTGCACGTACGGTTCGGTGGAAGAGAGATCGTTACCAGTTAAAGCTCTTATTTACAGAGTCTAATCACGGTGCGGGTTCTCGATCCAACTATACACCCAATGTTGATTTTGCTTTTAATAGTATAGAACACTGTTCATTAAACATAAGATTATTTAGTGTAGCACCATTGAATTATAATATTATTGCTTCAATTATCGGAGCCAAACCGACAACAAAAAGATCTTTATCAGATTATGAATTTTTTTAATGATTAAGAGGTTTTACTGATGGTGAAGGTTCCTTTCAAATTATTTTAGTTGAAAAATGAAAAACTACTAATTTAAGATATGTGCTATATTTGCATAAAGATGATGCACCTTTACTAAATTATATAAAAAATAGATTAAATTTAGGGAAAGTATATGTTTATGATCATTTTGGATCTTTTATAATTAGTAAAACGAATGAATTACTTCAATTAATCAAAATTTTTTAAGGTCATCCTTTTAATACTACAAAATATTTGAACTTCTTAGCCTTTAAAGAAGCATTAGAACTATATTGTCAATATAGAAGAAATTCTTCAGCTTATGCTCCCGAATATACAGAACTATTATATAATAAACTTACTAATTTAAAAAAATCTATGAATAAAAAAAGAACTGACTTTGATTTACCTGAAAACCATCAAATTATAATAACTGACTATTGGTTATTAGGTTTTATAGAAGGAGAGGGTTGTTTCAGTGTGGCAAAAACAGATTCCTTTAGATTAGATTTTAGTATTGGTCAAACTATTAGAGAAATTTTAGTTTTAAAGGCAATTCAAAAATTTTTATTAAAATTACCTGGAGAATTTAAACTTTTAAATAGTAAAACTAACTCAATTCAATTAGCTTTAGATAGTAAAGCCAAAAATGATAGATCTCAGCCTATGGCTAGAGTATTTTATAATTATTCTTGTTATATTAATTAATAATGTTTTAATTCCTTTCCTAGATAAATTAGAATGGTTTTCTAAAAAAAATCTTGATTCTAAAGATTGGAAATTAGTATTAACTCTTAAACAAAAAGGGTGGCATTTATCAGATCAAGGGAAAGAAGTTATTTGAGCTATAATTAAAAAAATGAATAATAATAGACTATCTACTAACAATAATAGTTAAAATTTGACCGCGCGGCCTCCTTTGCTTTTGAGTAAGCCTTTGGTTCAGTGAAAGGAGCCTAGGGCTATAGCTGATATTAAAGATTTAGAATTTAAAGTTAATTATTTATTCACTAATTCTAATTTAGAAATTCATGATAATGGTAAAATTTTTATTAAATCATCTCAAGTTTATCTTAAAGGAAGAGGTAACATTCAAATTGAGGTATTAACAGAGTAAGGTGCCCTATTTCAGACAATTGAAAGTATAAAAATGGCTGCTTTATTTTTTAATACTAGTGAAAGATCTATATTTAGAAAACTAGATTCAGGTGATAAGATCTTTTTCAATGAACAATATTATACTCTAAAAAGAGTTACTCCTTTAATTTAATTAATTTGTAAACCCGCCTTAACTCGCAAATTTTATTCTCTTTTTTCCTGTTATTTTAAAAGACAAAAACAAAGGTAATAAAAATAATAATAACAAGTAACAAGGAGTGGGATACTAATTAGGTTGCACTAAATAACTCCTCCCCATTTAACTAAGCTGGGAGGAAATCTCTCAATTGTGTTCTTTAAACTCTACTGTATGCTGGAATCTCTTAAAACTTTAAGTACTATTATTAGTTATTGTATTGATTTTAATTTTTAAAGTGAAAATCTTAAAGATATTACAACTTTTGCCACTGGTTTTTTACACAGTCCCTCCTGCGCTAAGCGCTGATCGGGCATAGGCAAAAGCAACGGTGGACAATCAGCAGGTAACCAACAGAAGAAAACTATTCTTTTTAGTAGGATCCTCAGAGACTACACGTAAAGCTCTCAAATCAGATAAGAGAGATGATATAGTCCGATCAGCCAAAATAATGGTCGA
>Ga0137438_1000015_pt1 | contig 21381 bp, 21 predicted proteins | sample EasRivERMGT157_2_FD_102327 | JGI IMG/M metagenome (GOLD analysis project Ga0137438, IMG submission 102327) | Soil microbial communities from meander-bound floodplain in the East River, Colorado, USA - East River MetaG ERMGT157_2 | ecosystem: Environmental > Terrestrial > Soil > Floodplain ... | reverse complement strand
GCCGGAGACGATGAAGTTCTTGAAACCGTTCGCGCGCAGATAGGCGAGCACTTCGAGCATCGGCTGATAGGTCATGTCGAGGAAGCGCTTGCCGGTCTGCGGATGCTTCGCGGTGGCGATCCAGTCCTCGACCATTTGCGCAAACTCATCGGTGGTCATGCCGGTATGCGTGGCCATAAACAGTTCCATCAGCCCGTGGTCGCCGCCTTCGAGCGCCGCTTTCACATCGCCCCTGAGCAGCGACGCGAACGGTTCCTTGCTCTTCCACTCCGGATGCTGGGAGCTAAGCGCCTTCACGCGATCCGCCACAAAGTAAAACTGGACCGGCGCCGGCTGCTCGCTCCATAGCGTGCCGTCGTTATCGAACACGGCGATGCGCTCGGGAACCGGCACGAAGTCCGGCGAGCCTGGTTTCGTGACCTTTTCGACGAAAGTGATGATGGATTGTTTGGCCGGACCTTCGTTCCAGGAGGGAAGTGGATCGGCGGCGCGAACGATGGTGGTCGTAAAGACCGCCGCGGCGAGGAGCGCGGCGGCGAGGATCGTTCTTGTTTTCATGGTCATGTTCCTCATTGGTTGATTCACTTCAATTTCTCGAAGTCCGGCAGCACCCAGCTCTCGTCGAAGAGCTTCTCCGTGGGGCCGTAGAAGCGGAACAGCACGAACCAGCCTTCGCCGGACTTCGTTTGCCCCGGTTGATTTCAAAGTCCCCCTGGGCGCGGTCGGTCCGACGTAAACGTTCGTCGAGCTTGTCGATGCTCTCCTTGCTGGGGTAGCCGCTCTCGGCTGTGATCTTGCCGATGCGGGTCTCGACGGTCTGCTTCTGCGCGTAACCGGTAGTCGCGAAAGCCAGCGCGGCGGCGAGGAAGGTTTGTTTCTGTTGAGTCGGGATCCTCGATTCCCAAAAAGCTGCGCCCGCCGGCTTGCGGCGGCGGGCGCAGGGGTGCACGACCGGCCTACTTGCTGCCCTTACCCATCTCTTCGATCTGTTTCTGCATCTTCGTCAGGTTGAACGAACCCGCCGTCTGGCTGGCCGGGTAGTCCTTGAAGGTCATGAGGAACTTTCCGACCATTTCAGTGATCGGCACGATGACGTAAATCTTTTCCATGTACCAGTCGTTGTAGGTGTTCGAGTTGTGCTGGGCCTTCTCGAACGGGTCGCGGCGCAGGTTGAAGATCAGTGGGGCGCGCAGCTCAACGAACGGCTCGCGCCACAGCGCCACCGTCTCGGCACGATTTTCCATGAAGACGATCTTCCAGTCCTGGTAGCGTGCGGCGACGATCTCGCCAATGTCATTCACATAGATGAACTCGTTGCGCGGCGATTCCTTGGTCTTGCCGCTCAGGTAATCGAGCATGTTGTAGCCATCAAGGTGGTTTTTGTAGGTGCGACCATTGAGGGCCACGCCCTTGAGGAGTTTGTCCTTGATGTCAGGCGCGCCGGCGGCGGCGGCGAAGGTGGTGAGCCAGTCCTCGTGCGCCGCGATACCGTTGAGCGTGGTGCCTGCCGGGAAATGGCCGGGCCAGCGCACAAATGCAGACACGCGGTAGGCGCCTTCCCAGTTCGTGTTCTTCTCACTGCGGAACGGCGTGGTGCCGGCATCGGGCCATGAGTTGTAGTGCGGGCCGTTGTCGGTGGAATACTGCACGATGGTGTCGTTGGCGATGCCTAGGTCATCAATCACCTTGAGCAATTCGCCGACGTGCATGTCGTGCTCGACCATGCCGTCGCTGTATTCGTCCTGCCCGGAGATGCCGCGATGTTCCGCCTTCACATGGGTACGGAGGTGCATGCGCGTGCCGTTCCACCAGACGAAGAACGGCTTGCCCGCCTTGGCTTGCGCGGTGATGAATTCCTTCGCGGCAGCGACGGTTTCGTCATCGATGGTCTCCATGCGCTTCTTGGTCAGCGGTCCGGTGTTCTCGATCTTCTGGCCGCCTTTACCGTCGGCCCAGGTATGCAAGACGCCACGCGGGCCGTATTTCTTGCGGAATTCCGGATTCTTCGGATAGTCCAGATTCTCCGGCTCCTCTTCGGCGTTCAAATGGTAGAGGTTGCCGAAGAACTCGTCGAAGCCGTGCATCGTGGGCAGATGCTCGTCACGATCGCCTTCGTGGTTCTTGCCGAACTGTCCGGTGGCGTAGCCTTGGGCTTTGAGGACCGTCGCCATGGTCACGTCGGTCTTCTGCCAGCCTTCCTTCGCCCCGGGCAGACCGACCTTGGTCATACCGTTTCGGAGGGGGACTGAGCCACCAATGAAGGCCGCGCGTCCCGCCGTGCAGCTCTGCTGCGCGTAGTAGTCGGTGAAGCCCACGCCTTCCATGGCAATGCGATCAATGTTCGGCGTCTGGTAGCCCATCATGCCGTGGCTGTTGGCGCTGATGTTCTGGATGCCGATGTCGTCACCCCAGATGACGAGGATGTTGGGCTTCTTCTGCGCCGCCACCGGCAGCGAAAACGCCAGGAGCGCCACCGCAGCCAGCCAACCGCATCGTCGTACCAAGTTCTTCATGGTTTTCCTTTCAGTTCTTAAACATTGTGAATCCATCGACCGGCAATGCTGACCGGCTTGATCGAGATCAAGGACCATCTATCAGCTCAACGCTACTGCGTGAATCGCGCGACGGGAACCGGACCTTCGTCGCATACGCGCTACGCGCAACAAGTTGCCTCAGGGAGATTATATGACACACCGCGCTGCGAGCCCGTGATCCAATCGATGGCGTCGAGCAACGCCCGGTCGTCCACCGGCTTGCTCAAAAAGAACTGGGCACCCAGGGCCCGCGCCAAGGCGCGGGTTTCATCGTCGTCGCGCGCCGATACCGCGATCACGGGCAGGTCGATTCCCTTGTCTGCCAGCCGTGCCTGGACTTCCAGGCCGGTGATTGCCGGCATGGTGATGTCGATCAGGATGCACGCGCAGGGCTCGGCGCGTACCTCCCTCAGGAACGTCTCCGGCGACGCAAACTCGCGCGGATCAAAGCCCGCCGAGCGCATCAGCCGCGACGACCCCGTGCGTACCGAGTCGTCATCGTCAACGATGTAAACGACCTGCACGGCCGCGATTGTGGTCACCGGGAGCATTCTGCTGTTCATTCCTTCCTGACGGACGGTAGCGCCTGCGCCGCGCGCGGGATATTGGGCCTTGGTCCCATCAGGCGCCCTGGCGCCTGACCCTCGCAAGGCCGCTGCGCACACGGTGAAGTAAACTAGCGTCTGCTTGCAGGGAGGCGCGGCTGGCCGCACGATGAACTGAAGTCTCGTATCTTTCCTGTACGGCCTGTCTGGCATTTGCGCCTATGCCGCGCTACATCACTGGCTGCTCGCCTGGCGCCGGCTGATGGATCGCACACATCTTCTACCTTAATAGGGGACATACCCTAATAAGGTCAGAATCAATTCATTTGCCAGCCAACGTTGGAAATCGACTCTGCCCCATTAATCCTTCTCGCGGACTGTGACGGGGCGAATGACCGCCAAGGCCGCAACCTGCGGATCACAAAACAGGCGACCCCTTTGGTCGCATGTTTTGCATTATTGGATGCGACAATCGCGTTCCCGAGATTGAACAACTGGAGATTCTGTCCCATGCGCGCAGCAATGTATGAACGAACCGGTCCCGCCCGTGAAGTGCTGAAAGTCATCGACGTCGCCACCCCGGTCCCCGGTCCGGGTGAGGTGCGGGTCCATCTGCAGTGGTCGGGCGTCAATCCTTCCGACGTGAAATCCCGGGCCGGTATGCGGACGAAAACACTGGCGTTTCCGCGCATCATCCCTCACAGCGACGGCAGCGGGATCATCGACGAAGTCGGCCCCGGCGTGCCGCGCGAGCGGGTGGGTGAGGCGGTCTGGGTCTGGAACGCGGCCTGGCAGCGGCCGTTCGGGACCGCGGCGGAGTACGTGGTGCTGCCTGCGCGCCAGGCCGTGCCACTGCCGGCCGGCACCGATCCGGCGGCGGGCGCCTGTTTCGGGATTCCGGCGCTCACCGCGTACCACTCGGTGCGGGTCGATGGCAGCGTGAAGGGCAAGCGCGTGCTGGTTGCCGGCGGCGCCGGGGCGGTGGGCCAGTATGCGATCCAGTTCGCGAAGCTCGCTGGCGCGGCACAGATTCTCGCAACCGTCAGCAGCGCCGAAAAGGCCGAGGTGGCGAAGGGGGCGGGAGCGGATGCCGCGATCGACTACAAGACCGAAGACGTGATCGCGCGGGTGAAGGAATTGACCGGCGGCAACGGCGTGGATAGGGTCATCGAGGTCGACATCGCCGGAAACATGAACCTCGACCACCAGATCGTCCGGCCCGATGGCGAGATCGTGGTCTACGGCAGCAATGCCGCCGACATCACTGTGCCGTTTTTCCCGATGATCGTGAAGAACATCGGCATGAAGTTCTTCATTGTCTACAACCTGAGTCCCGCGGACCGGGAGCAGGAGATCCGTGATCTGACGGGCATGCTGGCGAAGAATGTCCTGGTTCACAACATCGCGGCCCGGGTGCCATTCGAAAAAATCGCCGAAGCCCATGAGATGGTGGAACAGGGCAAGACGATCGGCAATGTCGTGGTGGCCGTCGGGCCTGTCTGGGGCTAGGCCGGATGTAAGCAGGGTAATGCGGCGTACCGCAATCATTCCCCTGATGCGGTCGCCGCGTTAGCCGGAGCCAAGAGTAACCAGCTGCCGGCCTGCCAACGCCCTCTTAGCCCCATAGCGACGCGCCGTGATTGACACGGCCAAATACGCCACGCGTATTCTCGAGCGGATGCCGCTTTCCGAGAAAATTGAAATCGGAACAGCTAGCGCAGAAGTTCGGCCATGATCGACAGCCCTCGCTCGATTTGCTCCTCATTGGCGTGACTGAAGTTCAGCCGGAGGGCTCCGCAGCTTTCCGGGAGGTCCGGATAGAACGGCTCGCCGGGCATGAAGGCTACGCCGCGCCGGATGGCCTGGGGCAACAAGGTGCGCGTGTCCATGTGCCGTGCAAGGCTGAGCCAGAAAAACAGGCCGCCAGGTGGCGTCTGCCATGTCGCCAGATCACCAAGATGCCGCTCCAGTGCGCCGGAAAAATAGTCGCGCTTTCGACGATAGGCCGCCGCGACCGCGACCAGGCGTTCATCGCGACCCGCGGCGCGCATCTGCTGCAGCACGATCCATTGGCTGATGCGATTGCTGTGCAGGTCGGCGGCCTGCTTGAGCCGCGTCAGGTAAGGCATCACGTGAGGTGAGGCAGCGAGAAACCCCAGCCGTAGTCCCGGCGCCAGGCTCTTGGAAAACGATCCCTGGTACATCCACGATGCGTGCTCGAGCCGGGCGCAAACCGGCGTGCGATCGCAGTCGTCGTAGACAAGATCGCGATAGGGGTCGTCTTCGAACAGGGTCACTTCCCGTTCGTCGCAAAATTGCCGCAGCGCCTCGCGTTTCGCGGCCGAATAGCAACGCCCGGTCGGATTCTGAAAGGTGGGGATTGCGTAGAGGAATGACGGCCGGGAGCCATTCGGCCACGTCGCGCCGGGCTGGCCGGGATCGAACGGAAGAAAATTCGCCCCGAAGAAGCGGAAGACCTGCAGGGCCGCCATGTAAGTGGGTGACTCGAGCGCGACGGCTGTGCCCGGATCGATAAAGAGCTTGGCCACCAGGTCGATGCCCTGCTGCGAACCGGAAAGAATCAGGATCTGTTCCGGGGAGCATTCGAGGCCGATCGCGTTGAGATCCGCGGCCACCGCTTCCCGCAGCTCGGGCTCGCCTTCGCTGGGGCCGTACTGCAACAGCGAACGCGGAATCGCATCGATGTTCAATGCCGGAAACGTTTCGACGGCGGGAAGGCCTCCGGCGAACGAGACCATCCCAGGCCTGTCAATGACCGAGAGTATTTCGCGAATCGGAGACGCGTGAAGATCCGCCAGGCGGTCGGAATAGTGTCCTTGCGTGTGCATATCCATCTGCGCGATATGTCAATACAGTTGACGTATCGACAGATTATCCAACCCGCCGGTATCATGTCAATATGGTTGACCTACAGGCAGGCCGCGAGGAAAAGCTTCGCGAAGCCATCGAACTCTTCTATTTCGCCTACCGCGCTTTCACGGACGGTCCGGATCACGCCCTCGAAGAGCGCGGACTGGGCCGCGTGCATCACCGCATCCTGTATTTCGTCGGGCGCAATCCGCAAACCACCGTCAACGCCCTTCTGGAAATCCTGGACGTCTCCAAGCAAGCGCTGCACGCGCCATTGCGCCAGTTGATCGAAGGACAACTCGTCGTCATGCAGGCAGATGAGAAGGATCGCCGTTTCAAGCGGCTGAGCCTGACGACCGAGGGAAAGAAACTCGAAGCCCGGCTGACCGGTGCGCAAATGAAGCTGTTGGGCGCCGTGTTCACCGCCACCGGCGACCGGGCCCAGGCGGCGTGGAAAACGGTCATGCGCGAGATGTCGACGCGAGATGGCAAGTCATGAAATGAATTCATGGTCGGCTTCGTGAATTCCTTGGAAATCATGGCTGCTCTCGGCACTGAATGGGCTTCCGCAGGGAATTCACTCCGCCCTTTTTCAACGTGACGCCATGCCCTTCGCCACCATGCCGACGGCGGAGAGAATGCAAAGAATCGACGCACCGTAGCGCAGTTGTTTCGCGCCCGCCACGTGCGCGAGCTTTACGCCGGCAATGACACCGATCAGTTCGGCAGCGGTCACGGGCGCGGCCAGGCCGTACTGGATCGTGCCGTGACTCCAGTTGCCGAGCGAACCGGAAAGTGCGGCCGCGATCTGCACGACCTGGCCGCTACCGACAGTGACGAGCGGATCGAAGTGCAGGCCCAGCATCAGCGGCACGGAAAACAAGGGCCCGCCAGCGCCGGAAATGCCAGCGCCGAAGCCGGACAGCGCCCCGACTCCGAACAGCGCTTTCGCGTTCGGATGCCTTTGCCCGCCATCGATCTGCGGTGGGCTCCGACGTAAAAGAATATTCAGTCCGGCGCCAAGGATGACGGCGGCGACGATCCAGGTAAGCACCGCGGCTGGAACGATGATGCCCGCCGCGGCGCCGATGTAGCTGAATGCGAATGCTCCGACACACACCGGCAGCGACGTGCGCCATTCGATGCTGCCGCGTCGCATGAAAAGCCACGTGCCGAGGACGCCCGTGAACAGGAAGGAAAACAGCGCGGTCGCTGCCGCCTGGTGAACCGTGAGGTTGGAGAACGTCATGAGGGCCGGGATGAGCAGTACGCCACCCACGCCTGCGGCACCGATGAATATTCCGAGGACGAGGCAGCTCGCCAGCAGCAACGCCATGCTCATGATTCTGGAATCACGTCGTTGCATCCTCCGTCAGGGAATCAATCGGGGATCTCAGGATCCACCAGATTCGCCAGCTGTGCCAGCGACTCCTGCCAGCCAAGATAGCAGGCCTCGGCGGGAATGACGTCGGGCACGCCTTCCTGCACGACTGTCAGCTCGGTCCCGCACGAGACTTTCTTCATTGTCACGGTCACCTGCATTTCCCCCGGCAGGTTCGGGTCGTCGAACTTGTCCGTGTAGCGGATGAGTTCGTTCGGCTTTATCTCGAGATACTTCCCGCCGAAAGAGTGGCTCTTCCCGCTGGTCATGTTGGTGAAGGACATTTTATGCGCGCCACCCACCTTGAGATCGATGTGGTGGACCTTCCCGGTGAAGCCGAACGGCGGAAGCCACTTGGCCATGGCATCGGGATCGGTAAATGCGCGGAACACCCGATCGGGCGTGCCGCGGAGAACGCGGTGAAGGCGGATGGTACTTGGCATGGTCTGCTCCTTTCGCTTGGCATTGTGCTTCTCTCCCTTGTCGAAGTGCCAGGGCAATTCGACATCGGTGCGGATACAAATGTTCGCAGGCCGCTGAGGGCCAAGAGGGGGGCAGAGCGCAATCTACAGGAACCGCTCAGGTGTTGTTTCCTGCTTGCCTTTGGACGGATGTCCGCCCGAGGCTTCGAAGCAAATCTGCGCCAGCATAACAGCCGCGGCAAACACCCATGGCCACCACGCCAGTCACGGCGATCATCGCGGCGGCATGAATCCCGACCGCCGCAAACGCCAGCATCAGCGAGCCGGATGCGGTGATCTTCTGCGCCGCCCCATTTCCGAGGCATAGTGGCATCAGTGCCGGCACCAGCATCAATCCGGCGCCGTGTGCGCTGGACATGATGAAGGACCAGAGCGCCAGCCCGGCCTTCCCGGCAGGCACCCGCACCCGCTTTGCACTCCCCGAGAAGTGGTGGACTGCAACGACCACGAGCAGCCCGCTCGCCAGGACCTGCATCACAAGACGATTCATTGACAACCCGACAGCAAAGGCGCCGGCCACGAGGGCGATCGATGCAATGTGTCCGATCGCTACGGGCACCAGGGCTCGCAGCGCCTTCGCCCTGTCGCCAGACCGCACGCCCCATGCGGCGGCGAACATCCAGCCGTTCGCCGGGTTCAATCCATGTAAGGCGCCGAGGCCGGCGACTGCCAGCCACGGCCACAAGGTTGCCATGAAGCATTCATCCGGGCATCAAGTGTGCGCCGAGCAGCAAGACGCAGCCGCCTTGGCGGTCGGTGCCGGCTCGTAGCGATCGTGGTGACGCACCCACTCCATGCCGTGGCTGAAGTTGTCCTCGTCGCGGCCCTTCGGTGCGAGATCCAGCAGGTTGTACGTGCCCATCATCACTTCCACACCGCGGCCGTAAGTCGAGTAGGTGTGGAAGACCTCGCCCGCGTCATTTTTGTAGAACAGGCTGATGCCGGGTGCTTCCTCCGCCGGGAAGTTCATCATGCCGTAGTTGTAGTAGACCTCGCCTTTGCCCTTGGCCCGTTCTTCCGGCGTGAAGCTGACGTGGAAGTCGTGGTTGAAATCGGTTCCGTTCGAGGACACCCACTTGAACTGCCAGCCCATGCGGCTACGAAAGCGCTGGATATCGGCCAGCGGAGCGCGCGAGATGGCCACCAGCGTAACGTCGCGCTGCGCCAGGTGCACGTTCATGCCGTCGGTGTGATCAGCCATGAAGGAGCAGCTCGGGCAGCCCTCCTCCCATCCCGGCCCAAACATGAAGTGCTGGACCAGCAGTTGGCGGCGGCCTTCGAAGAGGTCGGCAAGCTTGCGCTTCCCTTCGAGCGTCTCGAAGACATAGTTCTTCTCGACGCGCTCCCACGGCAGCGCGCGGCGCTCGCGGGCGATCTCATCGCGCAGGTGTGTCAATTCCTTTTCGCGCGCCAGCAACTTCTTGCGCTCGGAAACCCAGCGGTCATGGGACAGCACGGAATGATTCTTTGTGCTCACTTCGGAAACTGCAGTCTTCATGGTTTGCTCCTTCCCGAGATTACGTCAAAGGTGTATCGATGCGCCGATCGTGATCACGATGCGACGCGTTTCGGACGGCGCACAGCACGGACCTTGCCGGTGCCTCCGCCGCCCGCATAAAAAAGGTCGGCCCCGTCGGATTCAAGGCCACTGACGCCCATGCCTTTGGGCATCTGCAGCCGCTCGAGCACGGCGCCGCTTTCGGGATCGATGCGGCGGATTTCGCTCTCCTCCGCTTCCCAGGTGCCATGCCACATCTCGCCGTCGACCCAGGTCACGCCGGTGACGAAGCGATTGGATTCGATGCTGCGCCTGATGGCGCCGGTAGCGGGGTCGATCTGGTGGATCTTGCGGTCGCGATAGTTCCCCACCCACAGGCTGCCCTCGGCCCAGGCCATCCCCGAGTCGCCGCCCTTGCCGGGCGCGGGGATCGACGCCACCACTTTGCCGGTTTCGGGATCGACCTTGTCGATGCGCGCCTCGGCGATCTGGTAGAGATATTTGCCGTCGAACGCGGTGCCGGCGTCGCAGGCGATGTCGAGCGTCTTCACCGGCTTGCCGTCCGCGGGATCGAAGGCCATCAGCTTCGGCCCGGTCGCGGCCCAGACACGCCGGCCGTCATGGGTGACGCCGTTGATTTTGTCGACGCCGGGAAATCCGTACTCGCGCACGATCTCGGCTGCGCGCACCGTTGCCTGCGATTCTTTACCTGATTTACCAGCCATGATCCGTCTCCTTCTGGCGCCCTGGATAGGCGCGACGGAATAACTTTATTCGAACGGGAGCGAAGCGGGGAGTAACAAGATCGTCGTGAATCGTGCCAGAGGCGGCGCCAGCCAGCGCTGCGCCCGCGCCCGCCCGATCGAGCGCACCCGCCCCTCGGCTTCGAGCTCGACGAGCGCGCGCTGGACGGTGCGCTGGCTGGCCCCGAGGGCCAGGCCTAAGGCCGAGGTCGACCAGGCCGCGCCGTCGGAGAGCAGCGCCACCAGTGAGGCCTGATCACCGTCGATGGGCGGTGCCAGCACGACGACTTCTTTCGCGCGGCGGGGCTTGAGTACGAAGCCTCGCGGCGTCGCCTCAATGCCTGCCATTTCTGCAACGAGCGCGCGCAGGCGGCCGATCTCGACCCGCAGTCGCGCCCGATGCGTCTCGTTGGGACGACGGGTATTGAACGCGCTCGCGATCAAGGCTTGCCGATCGACATCGCCGGGCCATGCCTCTGCAAGCGCGCGCGCCAAAGCAAACAGCACGGGCCGGCGCGCAAGCGTCCGCCACGCGGCACCGGCGCGTAAGCCCCGACGACAGGCGTCGACCACCAGCACGCCGGAATCCAGCAGTGCCGCCACTTCATCGAGGCGCAGTGCCCGCTCGCCGCACCGTGCGGCAGGGCGATCGAGCGCGGTCCGCGCCTCCGCCACTTCGGCCAGCAGCGCCGGCACGCGTGCTCGATCGGCTGCCTCGTGCGCGCGGGAGAGCGCGTCTCGCGCCGGGCCGATGCGCAGCGAGCGCAGTGCCAGTTCGGCCGCAGCCAGTTCGGCCACCGCCGCCAGCGACGGCGGCAGGCCACGCGCGTCAAGGCGTGACAGCGCAGCCGCGGCCTCGTCGAGGCGGCCCATCAGCAGGAGCCGGCGCAACGCGATAAGCCGCGCCTGCAGCGCATTCGCCCGATCGCCATGCGCATCGAGCGTCTCCGATGCCAACGCCAGCGAATGCGGCGATCCGGCGAAGTCGCGCATCGCCAGCGCCACCTCGGCTTCCGCGACGACGCAGCGGGCGCGAGACAATTCCTCGTGCGTGCCGAAGCCGCGGGCGGCCCTCCGCAGCAACTCGCGGGCGCGCGGGTACTCACCGAGCTGGGCCATGGCGGTGCCGCGCAGGGCCAGCGCCGGCGGGTCGTCGCGCAGCGCCACCCGCTTAAGCGCGCCAAGCGCGTCGCCGGCGGCAAGGGCGCGCGCGGCAGCAGCGATCAGAGAATCCATAACAGCAGGCTACCTTACCGGCCGAAGTCGCGTCGAAAACCGGAGATAGCCGCCGGGAGGCCCTCGACCTGCCATTCGAGAAGCTGATTTATGATGATGATTATCAAAAATTCGTCTTCTGTCTCCCCATGCATAGACTCCACGGCAAACGCGCCCTCGTCACCGCCGGCGCCCAAGGTATCGGTCTCGCCATCAGCCGCCAGCTGCTCACGGCCGGCTGTGACGTGTTCGTCCACTATCGCAGCAGCGCGAATGCCGCGCGCGAATTGGAGGCTGAAGCGAAGGCGCTCGGCCGGCGGTACGCTCGCGCTGCAGCCGATCTCACGAAATCGTCCGAGTGCGAACGGCTCGTGAATGAGGCGGTGAAGTTCCTCGGGGGACTGGATGTTCTGGTGAACAACGCCGGCTCGCTGATCGCGCGCAAGACCATCACCGAAGCAGACGACGCGTTCTGGGCGGAGGTCATGTCGCTCAATCTCGATAGCACCCGCCGCATCACGCGCGCCGCCGCGCCGCATCTCATAACTGCTGCGAAGACAGGCGGTGGCGCCAGCATCGTCAACCTGTCCTCGCTCGCCGGCCGCAAAGGCGGCCATCCCGGCTCGCTGGTCTATTCGACCGCGAAAGGCGCCATTCTCACGTTTACGCGCGCGCTCGCCAACGAACTCGGTCCGCAGGGCGTTCGCGTCAACGCCATCGCACCCGGCATGATTCTCGGCACCAGTTTCCACAATACGCACACGACGCCCGAGTCGGCCAAGACGACGGTGGCCGGCATACCGCTCGGTCGCGGCGGCAATGCCGATGATGTTGCGCGCGCCGCCGTGTTTCTCGCCAGCGAGTACGACGGCTTCATTACCGGCGCCACGCTCGATATCAATGGCGGTGTCTACGGTTGCTGAGAATAAATGGGGCCACTCGGACCTTATTCAATTTTCACCGCAAAGACGCAAAGGACGCGAAGGAAGATCGGAATTCAAGTGGCTTGTGCGATACTGAGACAGCAAGTATCGAATTATTCCTCGGCCGGCAGCGAAGGCGCGACACTACCCTCGGTTTTATGCCGCTTGCGTTTGTGAGTTTACCTTCGCGTCCTTTGCGTCTTTGCGGTGAACGCTTTGGGAAGGTCGATTGTTCGGCGGCCGCCACGGTCGCATACAATGGCGCGATGAAAGACTTCCTTCCCTCACTGGAAACGCTACAAAACGCCGCGGCGATCGTCTACCAGACCATGGCACCGACGCCGCAATACGCGTGGCCGCTGCTGAAACCTGCCGTTGGCGCCGAAATCTGGGTCAAGCATGAAAACCACACCCCTATCGGCGCATTCAAGCTGCGCGGCGGACTGGTTTATTTCCGCGACCTGTCGCAGCGCAGCGGCAAATCCGCCGGCGTCATCAGTGCGACGCGCGGAAACCACGGCCAGTCGGTCGGTTTCGCCGCGCATCAGTACGCCATTCCCGCCGCCATCGTGGTTCCGCATGGCAACAGCGCCGAGAAGAACGCGGCGATGCGCGCACTCGGCGTCGAGCTGATAGAACACGGTGAAGACTTCCAGGCGGCACGTGAACGCGCACAATGGATCGCTCAACAGCGCGGCCTGCACATGGTGCCTTCCTTCCATCCGCTGCTCGTGCATGGCGTGGCGTCCTATTCGCTGGAATTGCTGCGGGCAGCGCAGGATGTCGATGTCGTGTATGTCCCCATCGGGCTCGGCTCGGGCGTTTGCGGCATGATCGCGGCGCGCAACGCGCTGGGTCACCGCGCCGAGGTCGTCGGTGTCGTCTCCGAGCACGCTCCTGCCTACGCGTTGTCGTTCGAGCAGCGCCGCCCAGTAGAGCACCCGGTTACCACGCGCGTGGCCGATGGAATGGCCTGCCGAACGCCGGAGCCTGAAGCACTCGAGATCCTGTGGCGGCACCTGGCCAGGATCGTGCAGGTAACCGACGACGAAGTCGAAGAGGCGATGCGCCTGATGTACTCGGCGACGCACAATGTCGCCGAAGGCGCGGGCGCCGCGCCGCTTGCCGCGGCAATCAAGGAGCGCGGCCGGCTCGCTGGGCGCAAGGCCGCCGTCGTCCTCAGCGGAGCGAATGTGGACCGGGACGTGTTCGCACGCGTGCTGGCAAAATCCTGACCGCCTCTTGCCATGGAGAGGCCATAGCGCGAAGATTCGCCTTAAATCCCGATCGGACCTGGACCATGCTGATTCGACACCCGTATCTGTTTCGATGGGCTATTTCCGGAGTCATTGCCTGTGCGGTGCTGATGATGCTGCCTCGAAGCGCCGCCTTCGCCGCGCCAGCGATGGCCATTTATCGCGGCGATGTACCCGCCGTCACCGGTCCCGGCCGAAAGGTTGAAATGCAACTGAAAGCCGATGGCACGATGAGCATGATCAGCGATTACCGGAACATCCGGGCACCCGTTACCGAAGACGGTCACTGGAACCCGGTCTCCATCGAACAGATCGACGTCATCATCGAACGCAGGGACGGCGTCGCGGTCGGCCCGAACACGCTGCACTTCGTCAAACAGGGCGACGTTTTGCAGACGACCCGGGAATCGGCCGCGCAATTCGGCAGCCAGGGGCTGCAACTTCGGCAGGCGCGGGCCGCTGTCACACCGCTGTCGGGAGTACCCCTGGTCACAAGCACGAACGCCTCCGGTACGTGGCGATGGGAAGGCCTGATTTCGTCCGCCGAAAAGATCCGGATCGAACAGCCGGAACTCTACACGCTTGAGTTGCAGGGCGGCGGCAGGGCGCTGGTACGCGCCGACTGCAATCGCGGTCAGGCAACCTACAAGTCCGACGGCCGCTCCATCGCAATCAAGGTTTCCAGCATGACCAAAGTCGCTTGCGCCCAGGGTTCATTGTCCGGGCGCTACCTGAAGGCGCTCGAGGCCACGGTCGGGCAGCGAATGCGGGGAAACATGCTTTTCCTCGACCTGCCTGGCGAAGGTGGAACCATGAAGTTCGTGCGGGCCAGATAAAATGCCTTTCGATCCCAAGGCTCCCGGCGGCAATACCGCGCGCAATGTGCTTGGCGGCCCACTAGGCGAGTGCGCTAGCAATCCCCTGACCGGTTTCTACCGTGACGGTTGCTGTAATACCGGACGCGACGATTACGGCGTGCATTCGGTGTGTGCGCTGATGACCGGGGAGTTTTTGGAATTCTCGCTCGCGCGCGGCAACGACCTTAGCACCCCGATGCCCGATTTTGGTTTTCCCGGATTGAAAGTCGGCGACCGCTGGTGCCTGTGTGCGGCGCGATGGCGCGAAGCGTTCATGGCCGGCTGCGCGCCGCGCGTTGTCCTCAACTCCACGCACGAGCGCACGCTCGATTACGTCAGTCTGGAAGACCTGAAGAAGCACGCGATCGACCTGCAATAACACCAGAGGAAAGAAGAAAGAGGCGAGAGACGAGGAAGGAGGGTTGGTAGCTTTTTTTGCTCTTTCTCTCCCCTCTTATCTTTCCTCTCGTGCTTGCAGCGGCGAACTTTGCGCCGCGTTGCGGTCCAAAAAGGAGGGAATAAGGTCACAGCCCCAAAAATCTTCCGACCGTGGTATTGTCCCCCTGCCGGAGCAAGCTGGATGGCTCCAGGCATTATTCCATTAGAGGAGCCATGAGCATAAAGTTTCGCAGCAAGGATCTGTCTCCCGCGGAAGCGTCGTTCCTGAAATGGCAGTACGGTTTTGACGATGAGGACGAACCATTCGAGCGAGCATTATGGCAAGCCATCATGCGGGCTTGGGATGCCGATTCCACATCGGAAACAAGCCCGCGCCATCTCGACCGCCTCGGCTGTGCCAACGCCTATCCCGAGGAAGTTGCGCTGTACGTGAAATTCAAGTCCGAAGGCAGCGACACAGTCTGGAATGAACTGATCCGTCGCGCCGGCCTTGCCGAGCGCCGCACGCGCAAGATCGACACCTCGGTGGACCGTCGCCACCGCAGCAGCGCCCGGGCCTGAGGTCGCGGCCTCCATTTGCGGTTCGCAGCGACCTCTGCGGACCAGCCCCGCTGTTCCCTTTTTTGCCGCCCGTCCCATGAACTCGCCGCGTGATCTACCCCGCCAGGAATTCGCGCAGCACGTCCACCACCAACCGGTGGTCCTCTTCCTGCGGCAAGCCGGACACTGTCACGGTGCCGACCACACCCACATTGCGCACGATGACCGGAAACGCGCCGCCGTGCGCCGCAAACTGATCGACGTCCAGGCGCGACGATTGCTCGAAGCTCGTGTTCTTCGCGCGGAACTGCGTACCCACATAATATGAACTGTGGCCATAACGATTGACGACGTTGTTCTTGCGCCGGATCCAGGCATCGTTGTCGGCGGAAGTTCCCGGTAAGGCGCAGTGAAAGAGCTGCTGTCCATTACGGCAGATGTCCACCGTGACCGACTTGGCGTCGGCTTTGGCGCGCTCCACCAGCTTCATGCCGAGCAACAGCGCATCTTCGTTGCGAAACGCCCGGAACTGGAGCTCCTGCTCCTGCGACAGCAGTTCCTCTAGCAAGCGTTCGAAATTCTCCATCAGTTCTCCTTTTGAAGGGATTGCACCCGGCTACTTTGGCGGGCCGGAAGATTGGCGCACCACCAGCTTCGGTTCGATGAGACGCCGGGTCGGCGGCGCGTCAGGATTGGCCATGCGCGCAAGTAACGCCTCGGCGGCACATTCACCGAGCGAACCCGGGCCGACGTCCACGGTGGTCAATGGCGGATTGGTGTGCGCGGCTGCAGCCACACCATCGAAACCGGTGAGGGCAAAATCGCGCCCAACCATCAACCCATGTTCCCCCAATTCGCTCATCGCGCCGAAGGCAACAACGTCGTTGTAGCACACCGCCGCAGTAAGCTGCGGATGCATGGCCAGCGCCTGACGGATGCCATCGCGTCCGCCCTCGCGAGTAAGCGCGATGTTGATGATCCACTCAGGTGCAATCGGCAGATTGTCCTCGCGCATGGCCCGTTCGTATCCAGCACGCCTCAAGTCGTACACCGGGCCGGCGCCGACGCGGCCGAGAAAGGCTATGCGACGATGGCCCTGCTCGATCAAATGGCGGCTGGCCTCGAACGTGCCGCGCTCGTTGTCGGCGCCGACGAAGTTGTAACTGCCGGTGGCTGGTTCGCGCACCACAATCACCAGCGGAATGCCCGACTGACGTGTGCGCTCGAGCAACGCCTTTGGCGTATCGAACGCCGGGCACAGGATCACCCCCGCGGCATGGTATTCGTGCATGGAGGTGAGTACTTTGTCCTGAACGTCCAGCCGCTCGTTCGTATGTGCCATCAGGCTGATGTAACCCGCATCGGCCAAACGGCGTTCCATGCCGACCAGCATTTCAGCAAAGAAAGGATTGCCAAGGTCATTGATGACGATGCCGATCATGTTCGACGATTCCCGCCGCAGGTCGGCGGCCCGGCGGTTGTAAACATAACCGAGTGCGGCGACGCTTCTGCGCACGCGCTCCGCTGTATCTGGAGCGATGCGAGGGCTGCTCTGAAGAACCAGAGAGACTGTGGATTTTGAGACCCCGGCCGCATGAGCCACGTCGGTTATCGTGACGGATCGGCGCTTTGGGGTATTCCTCTGCGAAGTCATGAATTCCGGCAATATTATTGACAGGATTAATTAGCAGTGACATATTATATACACGTTGGAACGTTCCAATTACGGCGCTTTAGCCGGTATTAGCTGCTAAAAGCCGGTAACTCGCCATAACTCACTAAGTGCGGGAAATTTGGCAACCGGAGGGGGTGTCGTGGGAAAGCGCATCGGCTGGGGGCTGATCGGGGCCAGCACCATTGCCCGCGAATGGATGATCGGCGCAATTCGAGCCCAATCCGGCAACGAAGTCGTGGCCGTGATGAGTGCTGATTCTGGCCGCGGTAGGACCTTTGCGGAAGGAAACCGGATCCCCGCCAGCTACACTTCCATGAAAACCTTGCTGGCCGATCCAGCCGTGGATGCGGTGTATATCAGCACGACCAACGAGCTGCATAAGGCGCAAACCCTGGCTGCCGCAGCAGCCGGCAAACATGTGTTGTGCGAGAAACCGCTGGCGCTGACGCTGGAGCACGCCAGCGAAATGGTGGCCGCGTGCGACAAGGCCGGCGTGGTCATGGGGACCAATCATCATCTGCGGAACGCCGCCAGCCATCGCAAGATCCGCGAACTGGTCCAGTCCGGCGCGATCGGCAACCCGTTGTACGCGCGGGTATTTCACGCAGTATATCTGCCACCGCATCTGCAGGGTTGGCGACTCAACAAGCCGTCCGCCGGCGCGGGCGTCATTCTCGACATTACAGTGCATGACGCCGACACCCTGCGGTTCATCCTCGGCTCCGAGCCGGTGGAAGCCGTTGCGCTCTCGCAACAAGCCGGGATGGCTGAAGGCGGCCTCGAAGACGGCGTGATGGCCGCAGTGCGCTTCGACAACAACGTCCTGGCCCAGCTTCACGATGCCTTCACGGTGAAATACGCCGGCACCGGGCTGGAAGTCCACGGTACGGAGGGTTCCATCCTCGGCCGGGATGTCATGACGCAGCGACCCATCGGCCAGGTCACGCTGCGCAACGCCCAAGGCGAGAACGATGTCCCCCTCCATCACGAGAACCTTTACGAACGCGGGCTGCATGCATTCGTTGGTGCGATCCGTGGCGAAGGCGCGCCATCGGCCACCGGCGACGATGGCGTGCGCTCACTCGCCACAGCGCTGGCTGTGCTGGAGACGACCCGCACGGGCCGCCGCACAGCAGTCCGATTCCAGTAGCGTTGATCGTCATTCGAACATGAACAAGTTGATTTCCGCCGAACAGGCCGCACAGTTGGTCCGGGATGGAGACATCGTCACCGTCAGCTCTTCCAGCGGGCTGGGCTGTCCCGACAAGGTGCTCGCCGCACTGGGCGAGCGCTTTGCGGCCGAAGGGCATCCGCGCGATCTGACCACGCTGCATCCGATCGCCGCCGGCGATATGTACGGCATCCGCGGCATCGATCATCTCGCCCGCCCGGGAATGCTGAAGAAAGTTCTGGCCGGCTCGTATCCGAGCGGCCCATCATCGCTGCCGATGCCGGATATCTGGCGCCTGATCGTCGAAGAAGAAATCGCCGCATATAACCTGCCGAGCGGCATTCTGTTCGACATGCACCGCGACGCTGCGGCGAAACGCCCCGGCGTGCTCACCAAAGTGGGTCTGGATACTTTCGTCGATCCCGCGCGCCAGGGTGGCGCGATGAACAAGCGCGCAGCGGCGGAACCGGTAGTGAAAAAAGTGCATTTTGCCGACGACGAATGGCTGTTTTTTCCGGCGATCGCACCGCGTGTTGCCATCCTGCGTGCCACCACCGCAGACGAGCGCGGCAATCTCTCCTTCGAACACGAAGGCGCATTCCTCGGCGCGATGGACCAGGCTCTGGCCGCCCGCAACAACGGCGGCGTAATCATCGCGCAGGTCAAGCGCGTGGTCGGTGCCGGGTCGCTCAAGCCGCAGCAGGTTCACGTGCCCGGAACGCTGGTGGATTACATCGTAGTCGACCCCGAACAGATGCAGACCACGCAGACGATTTACGACCCGGCCATCAGCGGCGAAATCGTGCGGCCGGAAAGCAGCTTCGAACTGCAGGCGTGGGGAATGGAGAAAGTGATCGCCCGGCGCGCGGCGCTGGAGCTCGCGACGGGCTCCGCGGTCAACCTGGGCTTCGGCATTTCAGCCAATGTGCCGCGCGTGTTGCTCGAAGAAGGATTGCACGGCGAGGTGACCTGGGTCATCGAACAGGGCGCGGTCGGGGGCGTCCCGCTGCTGGGGTTTGCGTTCGGCTGCGCGGCGAACGCTGACGCCATCGTCCCTTCGCCCGCCCAGTTCACCTATTTCCAGGGCGGCGGTTTCGATGTCGCATTGTTGTCTTTTCTGCAGATCGGCCACGACGGCAGCGTCAACGTCTCCAAGCTCGGCGCCAAACCCTATCTGACTGCGGGCTGTGGCGGCTTCGTCGACATCACCGCGCATGCCAGGCACATTGTCTTTTCCGGTTTCTTTACCGCCGGCGCCAAACTTGAGGTCGGCAACGGCAGACTGAAGATCGTACAGGAAGGCAGGAGCAGGAAACTGGTCAACGCGGTCGAGCACGTTACCTTCAGCGGCACCATGGCGCAGCGGCGCGGACAAAGAATCCGCTACGTCACTGAACGCTGCGTGATCGACCTGCTCGCCGACGGCCTGACGGTGCGGGAAATCGCGCCCGGCGTGGACCTGAAACGCGACGTGCTCGATCAGGCGGACTTCGCGCTGAAGGTCGATCCCCAACTCAAGGTCATGGACGCCGCCCTGTTCCGCGACGCACCGTTAAATATGAAACTCAGGGCGCCGGCTCATGCCTGAATCCAAGACAAGCCTGATAAAGCTGCAGTTCGACGCGGCCGTCGCAACCGTCACTCTGGATCGCGCGGAGAAGCTCCACGCGCTGACACCGGAAATGATCGAAACGCTCGCCGACATCGCCGCTCGGATCGACGCCGACGCCGGAATCCGCTGCGTCATACTGACCGCCAACGGCGACAAGGCATTTTGCGTCGGTGCCGACATCAATGCCTGGGCGGCGCTGGAACCGCTCGACATGTGGCGCCACTGGGTCAGGCGCGGCCACCAGGTTTTCGACCAATGGGCACGGCTGCGCGTGCCGGTGATCGCCGCGATCAATGGCCATGCGCTCGGCGGCGGGCTCGAACTCGCGGCGGTCGCCGACATCCGCATCGCCGTCGCGTCGGCGACGTTCGGGCTGCCCGAAGCGACGATAGCAACCTGTCCGGGCTGGTCGGGAACGCAGCGGCTCGCCGCGCTGATCGGCGCCAGCCGGGTAAAGTATCTCGCCCTGACCGGTACCCGCATCGACGCGATGGAAGCATGGCGCATCGGAATTCTGCACGAGCACGCCAAGGACAATGACGTGCTGGCGCGTGCGCGCGAGCTTGCCGCCGGCATCTGCAAGCTGGCGCCAGTCTCCGTACAACTGACCAAGCAAATCATCGACGCCGGCCGCGGCGATGGCCTGGCGGCCGCCCTGGAGACGATGGCGGGCGCGCTGGCTTCGACCACCGCGGATGCCCGCGAGGGCGTCGCCAGCTTTCGCGAGAAGCGGCAACCCGACTACCGGGGAAAATAGAAAAATGGTGACCGCCACGATAATTTGGCACACTTGAACCCATTGCAGGTTGCAGAACGGCAATTGTCCGGCCGGATTCGGGCATTCATTACTGAAAGCTGGAGGAGAACATGCGTAGAAAATTGATTGCCACGGTCCTGGCGGGTGCGTTCGGATTCGCCGGCGCCTCGTTCGCGGCCGATAATTCGGTGGAGGTCCTGCACTGGTGGACCTCGGGCGGTGAGGCCGCAGCCTTGAACGTGCTCAAGGGCAACCTGGAAAAGCAGGGAATCAAGTGGAACGACATGCCGGTCGCCGGCGGAGGCGGCGAAGCCGCCATGACCGCAGTGCGTGCCCGCGTCACGGCCGGCAATCCGCCTACCGCGGTGCAGATGCTCGGCTTCGACATTCTGGACTGGGGCAAGCAGGGCGTGGTTGCCGACCTGAACGCGGTCGCCGCCAAGGAAGGCTGGGACAAGACCGTGCCGGCTGCGCTGCAAAAATTCTCCAAGTACAACGGCAAGTGGATCGCCGCGCCGGTCAACGTCCACTCCACCAACTGGGTATGGGCGAACAAGGAAGTCCTCGCGAAAGCCGGCGTCACCAGCGAGCCCAAGACCTGGGACGAATTCATCGCCGACGCCGAAAAAGTGCAGAAGGCCGGCTTCATCGCCATCGCACACGGCGGTCAACCGTGGCAGGACGCGACGATATTCGACGGCGTGGTGATGTCCACCGGCGGCGTCGACTACTACCGCAAGGCCTTTATCGACCTGGATCCCAAGGCGATCAACTCGCCCACCACCGAGAAGGTCTTCCAGCGCATGTCGCAGATCCGCAAACTGGTCGACAAGGATTTCTCCGGTCGTGACTGGAACGTGGCGTCAGGCATGGTGATCAGCGGAAAAGCAGGCTTTCAGATCATGGGCGACTGGGCCAAGGG
>Ga0137438_1000014_pt1 | contig 21782 bp, 16 predicted proteins | sample EasRivERMGT157_2_FD_102327 | JGI IMG/M metagenome (GOLD analysis project Ga0137438, IMG submission 102327) | Soil microbial communities from meander-bound floodplain in the East River, Colorado, USA - East River MetaG ERMGT157_2 | ecosystem: Environmental > Terrestrial > Soil > Floodplain ... | reverse complement strand
CCGCACGTCGATCATCAATGGCGTCAACCTGAGCATCAGCCCAGGGGAGCGCCACGCCATCATCGGGCCCAACGGCGCCGGCAAGTCGACGCTGTTCAACCTGATCAGCGGCCGCTTCGGTGTCAGTTCCGGGCGCATCGATCTGCACGGGGAAAGCATCAACGGCCTCGAACCGGAGGTCATCAATCGCAAAGGGCTGGCGCGCAGCTTCCAGATCACCAACATCTTTCCGCGCATGTCCGTGTACGAGAACGTGCGCTGCGCGGTACTGTGGTCGCAGGGCTACAAGTATTCGTTCTGGCATCGCATCGACGCACTCGAAGGGGTTCGCGAGCGGACCAGCGAAATTGTCGAACGCATCGGCATGGCGAAGCGGCGCGACCGGATGGCCGGCGTGCTGACCTACGCGGAGCAGCGGGCGCTTGAAATCGGCGTGACCATCGCCGGCGGCGCGAACGTCATCCTGCTCGACGAGCCGACCGCCGGCATGAGCCGCAGCGAGACCGATGAAGCCGTCGAATTGATTCGCAAAGTGACCGAAGGCCGGACCCTGATCATGGTCGAGCACGACATGAGCGTGGTTTTCAATCTGGCGGACCGTATCTCCGTGCTGGTCTATGGCGAGGTGATCGCCAGCGGCAGGCCGCAGGAAATCCGCGGCAACAAGGCGGTACAGGAAGCCTATCTCGGCACCGAACAGCATTAAATCGATGCGCACCGCAAAGACGCAAAGGACGCAAAGTTGATGCGAAAATGGAGAGGCGAACTATGGGCAAGAAGTCGGCTCCCAACGGTCCGTCGTTGTCGTCGTCTTTCCTTCTCGTCCTTTGCGTCTTTGCGGTGAAGAATTAAGGTGCGAAGCCATGCTTGAAGTCAAAGACCTCCACGCGTACTACGGCAAGAGCCACATCCTGCATGGCGTGCATTTGCAGGTCGGGCAGGGAGAAATCGTCAGCCTGCTCGGACGCAACGGCGTTGGCCGTTCCACGACCATCAAGTCGATCATGGGGCAGGTCAACTGCACTGGTTCGGTGAGGTTCAAAGGCGAAGAGATCAACGGGCAGAGGACCTATCTGGTTGCCCGCAAGGGCCTGGGTTACGTTCCCGAGAACCGCGATATTTTTCCGTCGCTGACGGTGAAGCAGAATCTGCTGCTGGGGATGAAGAACGCGCGCCAGAAGGGGCGCTGGAGCATCGACGACATGTACGCGCTGTTCCCGCGTCTCAAGGAGAGGGCGGATGCGCTGGCGGGGGTCATGTCAGGCGGGGAGCAGCAGATGCTGACGTTGTGCCGCACCTTGATGGGCGATCCCGACCTCGTGATGATCGATGAGCCGACCGAGGGACTTGCGCCGAAGATCGTCGAGCAGGTCGCGAAGCTGTTCGAGGAGATCAAGACCCGCGGCGTGTCCATTCTGCTGGTCGAGCAGAAGCTCACCATCGCGCTGAAGATTTCGCAGCGGCTCTACGTCATGGGCCACGGCCAGATAGTGTTCGAAGGCACGCCGGAAGGTCTGCGCGCGAACGAGGCCGTCCGCAAGGAATGGCTGGAAGTTTAGGATTGGGATAAACGGCGCAAAAGAACGAAATCTTGAACCACGGATAGCCGACGTGCTTTGCACGTAGGGTATCCGTGGTTTAGCTCTTTACGATCGCGGAGGTTGAATGACCAATTTCGTCGAATACCAGAAGCAGGGCAGCATCGGCGTCATCACGCTTAACAATCCGCCGGTCAATGCGCTGTCGGTAAACAAGGCCGTGGTCCAGGGCATTCTGGATGCCATAAAGGAAGGCGACCACGATCACCATATCCGCGCTTTCGTGATCATCGGCGGGGGGCGAAACTTCAGCGGCGGCGCCGACATCAGCGAATTCGGCAAGCCCTACGACCCGGGCAAGGCAACGCTGCCGGACGTTCTGGCTTACCTGGACACTGTGACAAAGCCGGTCGTCGCCGCGATATCCGGCCCCACCATGGGCGGCGGGCTCGAACTGGCGCTGGCCTGCCACTATCGAATCGCACTGACCGGTGCCCAGATCGCGCTGCCCGAAGTCAAGCTCGGCATCCTGCCCGGCGCGGGCGGAACCCAGCGAGCGCCCCGGCTGATGGGCGTGGAGAAGGCGCTCGATTTCATGGTGGCCGGCGATCCGATCTCAAGCGAGAAGGCAAAGGAATCCGGACTCGTGGACGAAGTCGTTAGCGGCGATCTGCGCGCGGCCGCGATTTCCTATGCCAATCGGCTCTTGAAAGAGGGCCAGGCCGTGCGTCGCGCGAGCCAGCTCGCGGCGGCGCTCGAGCAACCCGCCGAAGCCTTCTTTGCCGCCGCGCGCGAGCGCATCGGCAAGGCGTGGCGCGGGTACCCGGCGCCGCTGGCGATCGCAGCGTGCGTCGAGGCTGCGACCAACCTGCCGTTTGCGAAGGGTGTTGCCTTCGAGCGCCAGCAGTTCGGGAAACTGGTGAAGTCGGACGAATCCCGCGCGTTGCGCCACCTTTTCTTCGCGGAGCGCCAGGTGAGCAAGATCCCGGACGTACCCGAGGACACGCCGGTGCGTGAAATCAAATCGGTCGCCTTGATCGGTGCCGGCACCATGGGCGGGGGCATTGCCATGAACTTCGCCAATGCCGGCATCCCCGTGAAGATGCTGGAACTGAACCGGGAGGCACTCGAAAAAGGGCTCGGCATCGTGCGCAAGAACTACGCGGCGACGGTGGCCAAGGGCCGGCTGACCCAGGAAGCCATGGACAAGCGCATGGGCCTGTTTACCGGCGTGACCAGCTACGACGACATCAAGGATGTCGACATCGTCATCGAGGCCGTATTTGAGGACATGGCGGTCAAGAAGCAGGTGTTCGAAAAACTCGACAAGGTCTGCAAGCCCGGAGCGATCCTCGCCACGAACACCTCCACGCTGGACGTGAACGAAATTGCAGCGGCCACGTTGCGCCCGCAGGACGTGCTGGGCCTGCATTTCTTCAGCCCGGCCAACGTCATGAAGCTGCTGGAAGTGGTGCGCGCGACGAAAACGTCCAAGGAGGTGCTGGCCAGCGCCATGAAGCTGTCGAAGGCCATCAAAAAGGTCGGCGTGGTCGCGGGCGTGTGCGACGGATTCATCGGAAACCGCATGCTCCACGGCTACTTCCGCGAAGCGGGCTTTCTGCTCGAAGAGGGCGCACTGCCGCAGCAGGTAGACAAGGTGATCGAGGATTTCGGTTTTGCCATGGGACCATTCCGCGTCGGCGACCTGGCGGGGCTCGACGTGGGCTGGTACATCCGCAAGCGCCAGGCGGCGACGCGCCCTGCGCACCAGCGCTACTCGAAGGTGGCCGACCAGGTCTGCGAACTCGGGCGCTTCGGGCAGAAAACGGGCGCCGGCTGGTACCGCTATGAGGCCGGCAATCGCAATCCGATTCCCGATCCGGTCGTCGAAGCGCTTATCGTGAAGGCCTCGAAGGAAGCGGGCATCCAGCGCCGCAAGATCACGGATCAGGAAATCCTCGAACGCTGTCTCTATGCGCTGGTCAACGAAGGCGCGAAAATCCTCGAAGAGGGTATCGCGCTGCGGGCGAGCGACATCGATATCGTGTACATCTACGGCTACGGCTTCCCGCGTTTTCGCGGCGGTCCGATGTTCTACGCCGATACCGTGGGCTTGGACAAGGTGCTCGAATCCGTGCGGGGTTATCATTCGACCCATGGAGAGTTCTGGAAGCCGGCACCATTGCTCGAGAAGCTCGCCGCCGAAGGCAAGAAATTCAACAACTAAGACTTACACCAACACTTTCACCGCAAAGACGCAAAGGACGCAGAGGAAGGGCGAACGGACCGTACATTCAAAATCGCGTCGGGTGGTGGGGCAGTCTAGTGGCCACAATTCACGTGAGTAGTGTTCCTTAACAATGCCATCGCTCCGATTTTTCTTTGCGCCCTTTGCGTCTTTGCGGTGAGAAATTGATTGTGGAGGAACGAAAATGACAGATGCAGTGATCGTTTCTACGGCACGTACGCCGCTGTGCAAGAGCTGGAAGGGCGCGCTCAACATGACCCATGGCGCCACGATGGGCGGCCATGTCGTCAAAGCCGCACTGGAGCGGGCGAAGCTCGATCCGGCGGAAGTCGAGGACGTGATCATGGGTTGCGCCAATCCCGAGGGCGCGACCGGCCAGAACATCGCCCGCCAGATTGCGTTGCGCGCGGGCATGCCGGTCACGGTATCGGGCATGACGGTAAACCGCTTCTGCTCGTCGGGACTGCAGACGGTCGCGCTCGCCGCGCAGCGCATTCTCGCCGGCGAGGCGGACATCTTTGTCGCGGGCGGGGTGGAATCCATTTCCTGCGTGCAGAACGAAGCCAACAAGCACATGTTGAAAGAGGCCTGGCTGGAGCAGAACAAGCCGGAAATCTACTGGCCGATGCTGGCGACCGCCGAGATGGTGTCGAAGCGCTACAAGATCGGGCGCGAAGCGCAGGATCGTTACGGCGTGCAAAGCCAGCAGCGCGCCGCAGCGGCGCGCACCGCAGGCAAGACGAAAGACGAGATCGTGCCGATTGCCACCACCATGAAAATTGTGGACAAGAACACCGGCCAGGAATCCACGAAGCAGGTGACTGCCGGCGAAGACGAGGGCATCCGCGCCGATACGACCTACGAAGGCGTGTCGCAGATCAAACCGGCAATCGAAGGCGGCGTCATCGCGGCGGGCAATGCCAGCCAGTTTTCCGACGGCGCCTCGGCGCAGGTGGTGATGAGCGACCGGCTGGCTGCCAGCAAGGGACTCAAGCCGATGGGCATCTTCCGCGGGTTTGCGGTGGCCGGCTGCGAACCCGACGAAATGGGTATCGGCCCAGTCTTCGCCATTCCCAAACTATTGAAGAAGGCCGGCAAGAAAATCGACGACATCGGGCTGTGGGAACTCAATGAGGCATTCGCGGTTCAGGTGATCTACTGTCGCGACAAGCTGGGCATTCCCGACGACCGGCTGAACGTCAATGGCGGCTCCATCGCCGTGGGACATCCCTACGGCGTAACCGGCAGCCGCCTGATCGGACACGCACTGATCGAAGGCAAGCGTCGCGGCATCAAGTACGTGGTGGTGACGATGTGCATCGGCGGCGGCATGGGCGCTGCGGGTCTCTTCGAGGTGGTCTAGGCCCCCTCTCCCCGGCCCTCTCCCGCGAGGGGAGAGGGAGTTTTAGAACAAAGGCACCAGAACCCTCTCTCCCCTTGCGGGAGAGAGATGGAGAGAGGGGATGCAATCCAAACTGCTCAACCGTCGGGACCTCGATTTCATCCTGTACGAACTGCTGGACGTCGAGTCGCTGACACGGCGCCCGCGCTTTGCCGAGCATTCGCCCCAGACTTTCGATGCCGCGCTCGACACCGCCGCAAAGATCGCCGAAGAGAAATTCGCGCCGCACAACCGCAAGGCCGATCTGAACGAACCTCGTTTCGACGGCATTCGGGTCGAGATCATTCCCGAGGTCGGCGAAGCGCTGGACGCGTTTTGTGACGCCGGCTTCATGGCGGCGGCGCAGGATATCGAACTGGGCGGCATGCAACTGCCGTGGACAGTCGCGCAGTCTTGCTTCGCCTGGTTCAACGCGGCCAATATCTCAACCGCCGGCTATGCCTTTCTGACCATCGCCAACGCCAATCTGATCCGAACCTTCGGTTCCGAGGCGCAAAAGCGCAAGTATCTGGCGTCACTGTTGTCGGGCCGTTTCTTCGGCACCATGTGCCTGTCCGAACCGCAGGCCGGTTCTTCGTTGTCCGACATCCGCACCACCGCGCACCCGAACCCTGACGGCAGCTACCGGCTGGTGGGCAACAAGATGTGGATTTCCGCCGGTGAACACGACCTCGCCGAGAACATCGTGCATCTGGTGCTGGCGCGCATCCAGGGTGCGCCCGCCGGCGTCAAAGGCATTTCGCTGTTCATCGTGCCCAAGTATCGCGTCAACGATGACGGCACGCTGTCCGGCCGCAACGAGGTCGCGCTCGCCGGACTGAATCACAAGATGGGATTTCGCGGCACGACCAATTGCGTGCTCAATTTCGGCGAACAGGGCGGCGCCTATGCGGAGCTCGTCGGCGAGCCGAACAGGGGTCTCGCCTGCATGTTCCAGATGATGAACGAAGCGCGCATCGGCGTCGGCATGGGCGCGACCGTGCTGGGCTACACCGGTTATCTGCATGCGCTCGCCTACGCACGCGAGCGGCCGCAAGGGCGGCTGCCCGGCGGCAAGAATGCCCAACAGCCGCCCGTCAAAATCATCGAGCATGCGGACGTAAAGCGCATGCTGCTTGCGCAAAAGGCTTACGTGGAAGGGGCGCTGGCACTATGCCTGTATTGTTCCTTCCTCGTGGATGAAAGCCACACGGCCGAAGATCAGAAGGCGCGCCGCGAGGCGCAACTGCTGCTTGAGATCCTGACGCCGATCGCGAAGGCGTGGCCATCGCAGTATTGTCTGGAGGCCAACAGCCTGGCGATCCAGGTGTATGGCGGATACGGCTACACTCGCGAATATCCGGTCGAGCAGTTCTACCGCGACAACCGGCTCAACCCGATCCACGAAGGCACCAACGGCATCCAGGCGCTGGATCTGCTGGGCCGCAAGGCCGGCATGAACGACGGCGCGGCGATCCAGTTGCTGGCAAGGGAAATCAGCTCTGTGGTACGCGAGGCCTCGGCCTGCGACTCGGAGGACCTGAGACGCTGCGGCACATGGCTCAACGATGCGCTGGACCGGGTCATGAAAGTTACGCGCAACTTGCTGTGCGTGACCGGACGCGGCGAAGTCGATCTCGGTCTCGCCAATGCATCCGTGTATCTGGATCTGGTCGGCCACACGGTCATCGGCTGGATATGGTTGAAACAGGCCCTGGTCGCGGTGCGGAAAGTGGGCACGGCGCACGAGGCCGACCGCGATTTCTATCAGGGGAAGCTTCAGGCCTGCGCGTTTTTCTTTCGCTGGGAGCTGTCGAAGACGCGGCAATGGGCGGAACTGCTCGACAGTCTCGATCCGACCTGCCTGGACATGCAGGATAGCTGGTTCTAATTCAATAACATTAGCCACAGAGGTCACAGAGGACACAGAGAAAAACAACAACCGAACCGATAAGAACGCCAAGGAGGTCAATTTTGGACGAGACCGAGTTGCTGCCGGCTTGCCGTCCTGGTGTTCACACGTGGTTCTTGAATATCTCTGTGTCCTCTGTGACCTCTGTGGCAAAAAGGATTTTTTATGAACATTAAGAAACTGTTTGACCTGAGCGGCAAGACGGCGCTGATCACCGGTGGCTCTCGCGGACTCGGATTGCAGATTGCGGAAGCGCTGGGTGAAATGGGGGCGAGAGTCGCTATTACCGCGCGCAAGGCAGGTGAGTTGGAAGAAGCGAAAGCGCATCTGAAAGGCATGGGCATCGATGCGCTGACGGTCGTCAACGATCTGCAGAATACCGATTCGGTGAAGCCGATGGTGGAGCAGGTCCTCAAGAGTTACGGCCGGATCGACATCCTGGTGAACAACGCCGGGGCCGCATGGGGCGCGCCGGCTGAGGATCATCCGCTGGACGCCTGGTACAAGGTCATCAATCTCAATCTGACGGCGGTCTTCCTGATGAGCCAGACTGTCGGCAAGCTCAGCATGATCCCGCGCAAAGCTGGCCGCATCATCAATGTCGCATCGATCGCAGGCCTGGTGGGTACCGATCCGCGCATGATGCCGACCATCGCCTACAACGCCAGCAAGGGCGGCGTAGTCAACTTCACGCGCTCGCTGGCAGTCGAGTGGGCGCATTACGGCATAACGGTGAATGCCATCGCCCCGGGTGTGTTCCCTTCCAAAATGTCGCAGGGCATGATCGACAAGGCCGAGCAGATCATCCTCGAAATGACGCCGATGAAGCGTCTGGGCACCGACTATGACCTGAAAGGCCTGGCGGTGCTGCTCGCGTCGGATGCATCGGCCTACATTACCGGCCAGACCGTGGCGGTCGACGGCGGCCTGGTATCGATGTGACGCCATGGCAGAGCCGAAAGCGGGGTTCTATATCCATGTGCCGTTCATCGAGCATCTCGGAATACGGATTCTCGAAAAGGGTGACGGCGTCGTCAGACTGCGGCTCGATCCGCGCCCCGAGCTCGCCAACAGTTGGGGCTCGGTACATGGCGGCGCGCTGCTGACGCTGCTCGACGTGGCGCTGGCGAGCGCGGGACGATCGCTCGACGACAAATGCAACGGGGCGCTGACCGTCGAGATCAAGGTAAATTTCATTGCAGCCGCGATCGGGTCGGTGCTTGCCGAAGGGCGTGCCCAGCGCGCGGGCCGCTCGCTGATTTTCTCGGAAGGCGAACTGCGCAGCGAGGACGGTACCTTGCTTGCCAAGGCCACCGGCACGTTCAAACTGCTCTATCCAAAACTGGAAAACTGACTGGGCGATCACAGGGCGACAGAGGAAAAGCAAAACGAAAATCTCACCACGAAGGCGCGAAGGACACGAAGGACACGAAGGACACGAATACCCTCGCGTTAGCGTGGAGTACCCTTTTAGAAGAACTCGTTAATGCTATTTTGTCGATGCCCAATTGCGCGGGACGCAACAAAAGATATGTTCGCATTTCTTCGTGTCCTTCGTGCCTTCGTGGTGAGCTGTGTGGTTTTGGCTTGGAATTGCTCGCGTAACCTGCGAGAGTACATAGTACCGATTGAATAACACTGAAAGACTTGACATCTATGGCACTGGATCCGCAAATCGAAATAATCCTTGGCCTGGCGAAGAAGGCCAATCTGCCCGAGATATGGCAGCTCACTCCCGACCAGGGGCGCGAGCAGTATCTGATGCGCGTCAACAAGCTGAAATTCAGCGAGCCCATCTTCCACACCGAGGACCGGCGCATAACCGGTCCCGGCAGCGACATCCCGATCCGCATTTACACGCCACGCGAAATCAGGCCGGCAGAGAAGTTTCCCATCCTGGTGTGGTTTCATGGTGGCGGCTTCGTGATCGGCTCGCTGGAAACCCATGATTCCGTCTGCCGCATGCTTGCCAATCAGGCGGGCTGCATTGTCGTCGCGGTCGACTACCGCCTGGCGCCGGAGTCCAAGTTTCCAGCGGCCGTGGAAGACTGCGAGGCGGCGCTGAAGTGGGTGGCACTGCACGCCGTGGAATTCGGTGGCGATCCGGCGTGCATCGCCGTCGGCGGAGACAGTGCCGGCGCGAATCTGGCAACCGTGATGGCCATCCTGGCGCGCAATGCCGCGCATCCGAAGCTGGTGTTCCAGTTGCTGATCTACCCGTGCACGGCGCCGGAGCCGGAAACGGCGTCGCACCATAAATTCAAGGAAGGATATTTGCTTACGCGCAACTTGATCACGTGGTTCTATCGCCAGTACTTGCGCAGTGGCAAGGAGTTGAACGATTTCCGCTTCGCGCCCCTGATTCTGGACGATCTGTCGGACCTGCCTGCGGCGCTGATCATTGTCGGCGGATACGATCCGCTGCGCGACGAAGGCGTGGAGTACGCGCGAAAACTGATCGAGGCCGGAAATCGCGTGCGGCTCTCCAACTACGAAGGCATGATCCATGGTTTCTATCTGATGGGCGGCGCGGTGGATGCAGCCAGGCGCGCCGTGACCGAATCGGCCGAGGCGCTGCGTGAAGCATTCGATGGCGTGCGGGGAATTGACAGGAAGGTCGCCAAGACGGCGTGACTTGGGACATACAGGAGAACAAGACATGAGCAAGCTCAAGGGCAAGGTGGCGTGGATCACCGGTGCGGGAACCGGGATCGGTCTGGCCGGCGCGCAGGCGCTGGCGGCAGCCGGCGCAATCGTGGTGATGTCCGGCCGCCGCAAGGAAGTGCTGGCGCCGGAGGCGGAGAAAATCCGCATCAAGGGCGGCGCGGCCGAAGTCGAGGCGCTCGATGTTTCCGATCCCAAGGCGGTGAAGAAAGTGGCCGACGCCATTCTTTCGCGTCACGGTCGCGTCGACATATTGCTCAACAGCGCCGGGCTGAATACGACGAACCGGTACTGGAAGAACCAGACGGTCGATGGCTGGAGGGAGGTTGTCGGCATCAATCTCGACGGGTCGTTCTACACGATCCATGCCGTGCTGCCGGCGATGCGCGCGAAAAAGGACGGGCTGATCATCAACGTGTCCTCCTGGGCCGGCGTCTTCCATCCAAAATTGACCGGTGCCGCCTATAACGGCAGCAAGCATGCAGTGACGGCGATGACAGAAACCATCAACATGGAAGAATGTGCGAACGGCATTCGCGCCTGCGCGATCTGTCCAGCCGAGGTCGCCACGCCGATCATGGACCGGCGCCCGGTTCCGCCGAGTTCCCAGGATCGCGCACGCATGCTGCAGCCGGAAGACCTCGGCAACACCATCCGGTTCATCGCCGCACTGCCGGCCCATGCCTGCATCAATCAGCTGATCATCAGCCCGACCTGGAACCGGATGTATATCGAGAACGTGTAGATGAAGAAGCGGGCAAGGCCCGGCCGGCCATGAGCGCGACCCTGTTCCGGAACGTCAGAATTCTGGATTGCACGGGCGCGCCCGCCTTCGCCGGTTCGGTGCTCGTCGAAGGCAACACGATCGCCGCAGTCGTTCCGGCCGCTGCGTCACTTGCGGCCGGCGACGCGGTGGTTATCGACGGGCAGGGCGCGACGCTGATGCCCGGTCTCATCGAGGCCCACTCTCATCTCACGTTCACCGATGTCGCCCAGTCGGTCGAACTCGGCTTTATTCCACCCGAAGAGCATATGCTGCGGACCGCGCAGAATGCGCGCCGCATGCTCGACGCCGGCTTTACCAGTTGCTTCAGCGCCGCGGCTGCCAAACCCAGGCTGGACATCGCGCTGCGCAACGCGATCGACAATGGTGATTTCCCCGGCCCGAGAACGCTGGCGGCCAGTCCCGAAATGACCGTCTCCGCCGGCCTCGGCGATGTGCGCCTGTATCACATGTACCGTGAGAATTTTGCGGTGGTCTGCAATGGGGCCGAAGAATTCCGGCGTTTTTCGCGCGAGATGGTGCGCGAGGGCGCGGACATACTGAAAATCAACGTATCGGGCGACGCCGGCACGCCGGCTTCTCCGGCCGACACCACGGTGATGAACGACGCCGAGGTCGCCGCCGTATGCGATGTGGCACGGGCGCACGGCAAACGCATCGCCGCGCATGCGCGCAGCGCGGAATCGGTGCGGATGTGCCTGCGCCATGGTGTCGACGTCATCTATCACGCGACGCTGCTCGATGACGATGCGCGCGACCAGCTCGAGGCGCAGCGCGAACGCATATTCGTCGCGCCGGTGCTGGGCAACCTCTATACGACGCTGAATGAAGCGGCGCCGTGGGGCATCACCCGTGAAATCGCCGAAGGGCGCGGAATTGCGCATGAACTCCAGTACGGCATCGAAAACATGAAGGCCTTGCACCGGCGCGGGGTGCGCGTGCTGATCGGCGGCGACTATGGTTTCGCGTGGAATCCGATAGGAACCGATGCGCGCGATATCGTCCACTTCGTGGACATGCTGGAGTTTTCGCCGATGGATGCGATCATGGCCGCGACGCGGCTCGGCGGAGGGATCATGGGCCTGGGCGACCGGCTTGGCCAGGTCCGCCCCGGCTATCTCGCAGATCTGCTGCTGGTCGATGGCGATCCCCTGAGAGATGTCGCCATCCTGCAGCAGCGCGATCGCCTCAAGGCGATCATGAAAGACGGGGTCTTCTGGAAGTCACCCGGATGCGGTCTTGTCGGCGCGTCGAAATAAACCGTTTCGCGGAGTTTCTTGGTGCTCACGTTGTTGCGTTTTGCAGCCGCTGCCGCGGCGTCGCTGATACTGTGCTCATCTGCACAGGCACAGGCGCAGCCGCGCGCCGCCACCGACCCTCAGGACCTTATCAACTGGTACTACGCGGCGACTTTCGGGACCGGCGTTTATACCTCTGGTGATCGCACGGTCGGCGTCCTGCAACTGCCTTTCGCCCATCAGTTGAAGACCGTTGCCGAGGATGGTTCGGGACTCAAGTTCAAAGTCTCGACGACGCTCGGCTTCTACGATTTCAGCTTCGATACCGCCCTCGAGGGAAGCTTTCCCGACCGGGTCAGCACGTTCAGCTTATTGGCCGGCCTCGAATGGGAATTCCCGCTGAGCCGGCGCTGGACCATCCGCCCGTATTTCGATGCAGGCGCCGGCCAGGAAATCGAGGGTCGCCAATCCGCGTGGATCTACGATTTCGGCGTCAAGAGCCGCTTCTTGCTTGCGCAGGACCACGGGGTCGACTTCATGCTGGTCAATTCACTGACCTCCGCCGGTTATCGTCCGCGCGGCGGACCGAACAATCCGTTCGGTTATCTGGCGACAGGATTGGATATCATCGTTCCGACCGAACGCAGCCTGTTTGGACACGAAGTGAATATCGGTATCACGCCGATCTATTATTACTACTTCAACCACTTCCGTTTCGCCGAGCCAGGCAATCCGGATAACCGCATAGGCGAAGAATTCGAGCTTGCCATCAGCATCGTTGCGCGCACGCCCTGGTCGCTGAAGTTATTCGACGTTGATCGCCTTGGCCTGGCGATCCGCACCAGCAGCGATGCAGTCGGTGTGAGCCTGTTCACATCGCTGCCGTTCTGAGCGGTGACCGCCCAGCCCGGGCCTGGGCTCGCCGTCCCCGCGCCCCGCGCATCCGCCGCTGACGAATTCTGGCATGGTGGATGACATTACCCCCTATGGTGGTGTACTTTGGGCGCGAATTCGCGTTTCATGACCGGACAGTCCGCGTGGGTGGATAGCTGCATGACGAACGCCATAAACTATTTCAGAGGGGCGATCCGTGAATCCGCTTGTGTCCATTGAGCACTTGAGCAAGTCCTTTCCGGGCGTGCGCGCCCTGAATGACTGTCGCTTTGAACTGATGGCCGGTGAAGTGCATGCCCTGATGGGGGAGAACGGAGCGGGTAAATCGACGCTCATGAAAGTGCTGGCCGGGGTGTACCAGAAGGACGAAGGCGAAATTCGCATCGATGGGCAATTGGTGGATATTCCCAGCCCGCGCGCCGCGCAGGACCTGGGCATCGGCATCATCCACCAGGAACTCAACCTGATGAATCACCGCACCGTGGCCCAGAACATATTCATCGGTCGCGAGCCGCGGGGGCGATCGGGCGTGTTCATTGACCAGCAGAAGATGGACAAGGAGGCCCGGAAGATTTTCGATCGCCTGCACCTGAATCTGGACCCGCGTACCCCTGTGGGTGACCTGACCGTGGCGAAGCAGCAGATGGTGGAAATTGCCAAGGCGCTGTCGTTTGATTCCCGGGTCCTCATCATGGATGAGCCCACCGCGGCCTTGAACAATGCCGAAATCGATGACCTGTTTCGCATCATCCGCCAGTTGAAAAGCCAGGGTGTCGGCATTGTCTACATCTCGCACAAGATGGATGAGCTGAAAAAGATCTCAGACCGCGTGACGGTGATGCGCGACGGCCAGTACATTGCCACGGTGCCCACCGCGAGTACCAGCATGGAGGCCATCATCAGCATGATGGTGGGGCGCACTCTGTTTGAAAGCGAAGGCCCCGTTGCGCCTGCCCTGGACCATGAGGTGGTGCTGGAGGTTCGCAATCTGAACCGCGGCCGGACCATCCGGGATGTGAACTTTATGGTGCGCAAAGGCGAGATTCTGGGTTTCGCCGGGCTGATGGGGGCAGGGCGCACGGAAGTGGCGCGCGCCGTATTCGGCGCGGACAAGGTGGACTCCGGTGAAATTGTGGTTAGGGGCGAAAGGGTGTCCATCCAGAGTCCGGCGGATGCGGTGAAGCGGGGTATCGGCTACCTGTCGGAAGACCGCAAGCACTTCGGCCTGGCCACCGGCATGGATGTGGAGTCCAACATCGTTCTGGCCACCCTGCGGCGGTTTCTGTCTCTGGGTTTTTTCCTCAAGCGCCCGGTCATCCGTGACACTGCTGCAAACTTTGTCAAACAACTGGGAATCAAGACGCCATCGGTGTCGCAAAAGGTTGCCCTGCTATCGGGTGGCAACCAGCAAAAAATCGTGATTGCCAAATGGCTGGTGAGGGATTGCGAAATTCTGTTCTTCGATGAACCCACGCGCGGGATTGATGTGGGCGCCAAGAGCGAGATTTACAAGTTGCTGCATGCACTGGCCGGGCAAGGGCGTGCCATCGTGATGATTTCGTCCGAGCTGCCTGAGGTGCTGCGCATGAGCCACCGCATTCTGGTGATGTGCGAAGGCCGCGTTACCGGTGAAATACCAGCCTTGGGCGCCACCCAGGAGCAGATCATGCAGCTGGCTACCCAGCGTGAATCCATGATGAGTACCACCGTGCACTGAAGTCCTGTACCTCCATCAAGCGCTGACTTGAAAAACACATGAACGGAACACCAACCATGTCTGAACCCACTGCATTGCGGCGACTCAGGGACGTTGTCTTCAGCCCCAGCACCCGGCAAAAGCTGCTGGCGTTTGCCAGCCTCATGGGCCTGATGGTCTTCTTCAGCATGGCGTCCCCCAGTTTCATGCAAACCGACAACATGGTGGGCATCCTGCAATCCACGGCAGTCAATGGTGTGCTGGCCATTGCCTGTACTTTTGTCATCATCACCGGGGGCATCGATCTGTCGGTCGGCACGCTCATGACTTTTTGCGCGGTCATGGCGGGCGTGTTCCTGACCTACTGGGGTTTGCCGTTTTATGTGGGCGTCGCGGCAGCCATATTCTTTGGTGCGTTTTCGGGGTTTGTCTCGGGCGTGCTGATTGCGAAGCTGAAGATCCCGCCTTTCATCGCCACGCTGGGCATGATGCTGCTGCTCAAGGGGTTGTCGCTGGTGATCTCGGGGACCAAGCCCATCTATTTCAATGACACGCCCGAGTTCCCCAGCATTTCGCAGGATTCGCTCATCGGCTATTTTCTGCCTGACCTGCCCATTCCCAATGCGGTGTTGATCCTGTTCGTGGTGGCGGTCGTGTCCAGCCTGATACTCAACAAGACCGTGCTGGGAAGCTACACCTTCGCGCTGGGCAGCAACGAGGAAGCCGTGCGGCTCTCGGGTGTGAATGTGGACCGCTGGAAAATCATCATATACTCGCTCAGCGGTGCCATATGCGGCATTGCAGGTCTGCTGATAGCCTCGCGCCTCAATTCGGCGCAACCGGCGCTGGGGCAGGGCTACGAGCTCGAGGCCATCGCCGCCGTGGTCATTGGCGGCACCTCGCTTAGCGGCGGCGCGGGAACGATACTGGGCACGATCATCGGCGCCTTCATCATGAGCGTGCTGACCAATGGCCTGCGCATTCTGTCGGTTGCCCAGGAGTGGCAGACGGTGGTAACCGGTGTAATCATCATCCTGGCCGTCTATGCCGACCTTCTTCGCAAACGCAGATAGTTTGTCCCATTTTTTGTGAAAAGGAGATTTGCAATCGGCTATCCATGACGTTTCGTGATGTTTCAATCGTTGAACAAACAACCCTGTGAGGAGACATAAGATGACGTTGAAAAGAAAACTATGGAGCCTGGCCGTCGGCGTCGGTTTGTCCACCGGCCTCGCCGCGACTAGTTTCGCGGCCGACGAGACCTACATTCCCCTGGTGTCCAAAGGCTTTCAGCACCAGTTCTGGCAAGCCGTAAAATCGGGTGCGGAACAGGCCGGCAGGGATTACAAAGTGAAGGTGACCTTCGAAGGCCCCGAGACCGAAGCCATGGTCGACAAACAGATCGACATGCTCGCCGCCGTTCTGGCGAAGAATCCCAAGGCAATAGGATTCGCCGCGCTGGACAGCAAGGCCGCGATTCCGCTGCTGAAGAAAGCCCAGGCGGCCAAGATTCCAATCGTGGCCTTTGACTCCGGCGTGGACAGCGATATCCCCGTGACCACCGCTACGACAGACAACCTTGCCGCCGCGGGCTTGGCCGCCGACAAAATGGCCGAGCTGATTGGCAATTCCGGCGAAGTGGCGGTGGTGGTGCATGATCAGACCAGCCGTACCGGCATCGACCGTCGCGATGGCTTTTTGAACCGCATTAAATCGAAGTACCCGAACATCAAGGTGGTGAGCGTTCAATATGGCGGCGGCGACCAACTGAAGTCGACTGAAATCACCAAGTCCATTTTGCAGGCCAATCCCAAGATCAAGGGTATTTTTGGTGCCAATGAAGGCTCCGCCATCGGCGTGCTGAACGGCGCGAAGGAAATGAAGCGCAAGATCGTGATCATCGGTTACGATTCCGGCAAGCAGCAGAAGGCCGCCATCAGCGACGGCTCCATGGCCGGCGCCATCACCCAGAATCCGGTGGGCATCGGTTACAAAACCGTTGAGGCGGCGGTCAAAGCGCTCAAAGGCGAAAAGCTGCCCAAGATCATAGATACCGGCTTCTACTGGTACGACAAGACGAACATCAAGGATCCCAAGATCGCGGCAGTTCTTTACGACTGATCGTGACCTGACGAAGGGCCCTTCAACTGCTGTTGGGCCCTTCGTCATTTTCCTTGTATCAAATTCGAGAAACTCGCCAATTGACGACGACATCGCGAGACCTGCGACCATGGAAATCGACGAAAGTCATCAGAATGATGTGCGTCGTCGCGCTTGCCCTGCTGGTCAGTCTGCTTGCCGCATCAGCGCTTGCGGCCCCCAAGACCGACATCGTGGTGCTGGTCAACGGCGATCGCATCACGGGCGAGATAAAGGAGCTCGCCTATGGTCAGTTGACGCTCAAGACCGAAGACATTGGTACGATCTACATCGAGTGGGACAAGATCGCCTCGATCACGACGACTCAGTTGCTGCAAGTCGAGATGACGGACGGGAGACGCATGTTCGGTTTCGCCCCGGAACCCGCGCCGGTGGCTGGGAAGATTCGGCTCATGATCGGCCAGTTTGGCGGTTCACCGACCCCGGTCGATTTGCCGATCTACGACATCGTCAGGATGGCGACGGTCAAAAACTCGGACACGTGGTACAAACGCCTCAAAGGTTCCTTCAGCCTCGGCTACAGCTATACCCAGGCAAACAGCCTCAATGTGTTGAACCTCTCCGCGGACATCGGCTCGCGCGATCAGGAGAGGAAATGGCAGGTGGTGCTCGATTCAACGGTGACCAGCCAGGCCAGTGAATCTTCCAGCCAGCGCGCCTCGCTGGTGTCGACTTTGGAGCGCTTCCTGCCGGACCGCTACTACTCCGAGGGCTCGCTCGAGTTCACCCGGAACGAGGAGCTCGGTCTCGATCTGCGCAGCCTGATCGGCGCGACTTTCGGCCGCTACCTCATGCAGCACAAGAACAGCGAGTGGCGCGCCGGCGCCGGATTGGCCGCATCGACCGAGCAGCGGGTGGACGGCAGCAAGCAGGACAGCATCGAAGCCCAGTTCACCACCAGCGTGAGAGTGTTCTATCTCGACCACCCGAAGACGGACGTGAATACCATCGTGACCGTGCTGCCGAGTCTGACAGAATCGGGCCGGGTGCGTGGCGAGGCCTCCATCAAGGCACGCCGCGAGATCGTTACCGACCTGTTCTTTGAAGTCTCGGTCTACGACAGCTACGACAACAGGCCGTCTGAAGGCGCCCCGAACAACGACTGGGGCCTCACGACGTCGATCGGCTACACGTTCTGATCACACGCGATGCGCTTTCAGCGCGTCCCAGTCCAGATCGATCCCATGGCCCGGCCGATCCGGTGCAATGGCCAAGCCATTCTTCAATTGCAGCGCCGCTGCCATGAAGCGTTCCAGGCCGAAAGCGTGGACTTCGAGGTAAGCCGCGTTCGGGACGGCCGCAAGCAGATGAACGTGCAGGTCGTGGGCACCGTGCGATGTGACTGGCAGCCCGTGCGCTTGCGCCAGCGCCGCGATTTTCATCCAGGGCGTGATCCCGCCGCAGGTGGTGAGGTCGGGTTCGGGGAAATCGACGCCACGCGCTGAAATCAGTGCCGTGAATTCCGCCAGCGTGTGCAGGTTCTCGCCGGCGGCGATGGGAATGCCGCCGTGCGCGCGCAAATGCGCGTAGCCTTCGTAGTCGTCCGGCCGGATCGGCTCTTCGATCCAGACCAGGTTGAAATCCCGCAATGCCTGGCAAGCACGCATCGCCTGGTCGGTTCGCCAGGCCTCGTTGGCATCGGCCATGAGTTCGATGTCCGGCCCGATCAGATCACGCACCGCGGCCACGCGTTCAACGTCCTCGCGCAGGCGCGGTTTGCCCAGTCGCATTTTGATCGATTTATATCCCGCGGCGAGGCTGCGGCTTACGCCCTCGAGCAGATTTTCCTTCGGAAAATTAAGGTCGATGTTGCCCGCATAGGCGCGCACTTCCGGCTGGTGGCCGCCGAGCAACCGCCACAGCGGTTCACCCAGCGAGCGGCCACGCAAGTCCCACAGCGCGGTGTCGACCGCGGCTATCGCAAAGCTGACCGGACCGCCGCGGCCGGAATAATGATGCGAACGCCACATGCGCGACCAGTTCCACTCGATGCGGCGCGGGTCCTCGGCCAGCACGGTTTGTGAGAACACATTGTCGATGATCGCCTTGACGCTGGCGCCGTGTCCCGCGTGAAGCACCGTGTAGCCGCACCCTTGCGCCCCATCCGAATCGCGCAGGCGCACCGTCACCATGTCGAACGCGCTCATCACGCCGTGACTCGCGGCTTCCACCGGGGTGGAGAGTGGAATGCGGTAGAGGCCTGTTTCCAGGCGATCGATTTTCAAGGCGTGGACTCCTTGCCTGCCGGCCCCTTTTACTGCGAAAGAAAATCCACCGCCAGCGCGGCGAGCGATCGTGCTCCCTGCAACAATCCCGATTCATCGATGGTGAACCGGGGGGAGTGATTCGGCGCCGCCTTGCTCATGTCCTGGTCCTTCGGCGTGATGCCGACGAAGTAGAACATGCCCGGCACTTGCAGCTGGAAGTAGGAAAAATCCTCGGCGACCATGACGCGCTGGTTGACTTTCCAGCCGCCGGCGCCGCCGATGCGCTTCAGGGTCGGCAACATTCTTTCCGTCAGGGCCGAATCGTTGACCGTCACCGGCACGGCCTTGTCGATCTTGACTTCGGCCTTGGCATTGTTGGCGTCCGCGATGGCTTCCGCGATGTGCTTGATTCGCGCGTGGATATCCTGGCGCATGTCTTCGTCGAAGGTGCGGATCGTGCCGGTCATCTCGACCTGGTCGGGAATGATGTTCTTGCGCGTGCCGCCGTGGATGGTGGCGACCGTGACGACCGCGGGTTCTTTGGAGACGTCGATCTGCCGCGCGACGATGTTCTGCAAGCCACCGATGATCTGTGCGGACGTGATTACCGGGTCGATGCCCACCCAAGGCCAGGCGCCGTGCGTCTGCTTGCCTTTCACGGTGATGTAAAGCCAGTCCGCGCTCGCCATCAGCGGGCCCGCGCGGTAGGTGATCATGCCCGCGGGAATGCCGGAGATCACATGCAGGCCGAAGATCGCATCGGGTTTCGGGTTCTCCAGCGCGCCATCCTTGATCACCAGCGGCGCGCCGCCCTCTTCTCCGGGCGGCGGGCCTTCCTCGGCCGGCTGGAAAATGAATTTGACGCTACCGGGAAGCTGGTCGCGCACGCTCGCCAGCACCTCCGCCACGCCCATGAGGATGGCCATGTGGGCATCGTGGCCGCAGGCATGCATCACGCCGACCTGCTGTCCGATGTATTCGGTTTTCACCGTGGACCTGAAGGGCACGTCTACTTCTTCGATGACCGGGAGCGCATCCATGTCGGCGCGCAGCGCGACGACTCGTCCCGGCTTGCCGCCCTTGAGCAGTCCGACCACGCCGGTATGCGCTACGCCGGTCCTTACTTCCATACCCAGTTTGCGAAGATGTGCGGCGATCAGCTCGCCGGTGCGGGTTTCCCGGTTCGACAACTCGGGGTGCTCATGAATGTCGCGCCGCCAAGCAATCACCTTGGGCTCGATGGCGCGGATGCGCTGATCCACCACGGCCGCGAGATCCGCGGCCTGCGCCGGGGACACGGATATCGAGAGGCAAAGTACGAGCATGCTGCACGAAATGAGACGATTCATCGTTGCGCTCCGGAACAGGAAGGGATTGTGCAATCATAAGCCAGCCGCGCTTCTGTTTCCGCCGTCGCTCCGGCGGATCAGCACGTTATCGCGCCAAAACATCAATCGTATTTCACCGCAAAGACGCAAAGGAACGCAAAGGAAACCGAACATAAATTGGACAAACGCCGAGGTGACGCTATCTGCAAGAACGGTTGCTTGTTGTCGCCACTCGTTTCGCTTATTTCTGCATTCTTGGTCTTCTTTGCGTTCCTTTGCGTCTTTGCGGTGAGAATTGTTTTGCAGTAGTCAGGAAAGCTTGACGGGCTGCTAGTCCAGCAACCCTACCGCGGACGGCGCATCCGCTGGGCTTGCCGCCAGTTCCTCGAATTCCATCACCTTGTCGATTTCGGTGCCCATCGAAATATTGGTGATCCGTTCGAGCATGATCTCGATGACGACCGGCACCTTGAGTTCGGCCATCCACTTGTTCGCCTGCTCGATTGCAGGGTCGATCTCCTCCTGCTTCCAAACCCGGATCGCCTTGCAGCCGAGGCCCTCGACGACCTTGACGTGGTCCACGCCGTAGCCCTTGACTTCGGGCGAGTTGACGTTGTCGAAGGCAAGCTGCACGCAATAATCCATGTCGAAACCGCGCTGGGACTGGCGGATCAGCCCGAGGTAGGCATTGTTGACGACGATATGCAGATACGGCAGTTTGAACTGGGCGCCGACAGCCAGCTCTTCGACCAGGAACTGGAAGTCGTAGTCGCCGGACAGCGCAACGATCTTGCGGGTCGGATCTGCCGCGCGAACGCCGAGCGCGGCCGGCACGGTCCAGCCCAGAGGGCCAGCCTGGCCGCAGTTGATCCAGTGGCGCGGCTTGTAGACATGCAGGAACTGCGCCGCCGCGATTTGCGACAGGCCGATGGTGCTCACGTAGCAAGCATCCCGGCCGAATGCATTGTTCATGCACTGGTACACGCGCTGCGGCTTCATCGGTTTGTTTTCGTAGTTTGTCTTGCGCAGATATTCGACGGAGCCCTTGCGCCCTGTGCATTGGTCGGCCCAGGTGCTGCGGTTCCTGAGCTTGCCGGCGGACTTCCATTCCTTCGCGACTTGCACGAAAAGCTCGAGCGCGGCTTTGGCGTCCGAAACGATGCCGTAGTCCGGCCCGAATACGCGTCCGATCTGCGTGGGCTCGATATCGACATGCACGAACTTGCGGCCCTTCGTGTACACCTCCACCGATCCGGTGTGGCGATTGGCCCAACGGTTGCCGATGCCGAGCGCGAAGTCCGACGCGAGCATCGTGGCATTGCCGTAGCGATGCGACGTCTGCAGTCCCACCATGCCGGCCATGAGCGGGTGATCGTCCGGGATCGTGCCCCAGCCCATCAGCGTCGGGATCACCGGCACGTTGGTGATCTCGGCAAACTGGACCAGAAGGTCCGACGCGTCGGCATTGATGATGCCGCCGCCCGCCACGATCAGCGGCCGTTCGGCTTCGATGAGCATGACCATGGCCCGTTCGATCTGCGCGCGCGACGCTTTCGGCTTGTATACCGGCAGCGGCGTGTAGGTCTCGTCGTCGAACTCGATCTCCGCCATTTGAACATCGAACGGCAGGTCGATCAGCACCGGCCCCGGACGGCCCGAGCGCATGATGTGAAAAGCCTGCTGGAATGTGCGCGGAACCTGCGCCGGTTCCATCACCGTCACGGCCCACTTG
>Ga0137438_1000013_pt1 | contig 22002 bp, 22 predicted proteins | sample EasRivERMGT157_2_FD_102327 | JGI IMG/M metagenome (GOLD analysis project Ga0137438, IMG submission 102327) | Soil microbial communities from meander-bound floodplain in the East River, Colorado, USA - East River MetaG ERMGT157_2 | ecosystem: Environmental > Terrestrial > Soil > Floodplain ... | reverse complement strand
GTCGAACCGTTCAAACCCGACCTCGTCGACCTGGGCCCGCATCGCAGCCGCGCGCGGCTCGGCGACCAGCTCCGGCATCACCACGTGGTGGCAGCGGCCGTCGCGAAACCGCGCCCGCAGCGCTCCCAGATCGAGGCTCATCCCAGAAACCAGCCGGTGAGCGAGACCCGCGCGCCGGCCAGCACCTCGCAGACTTGATGCAGCGATCCGTTGGTGACGTCGAACATCACCAAGCGGTTGTCGCGCGGCGCGATCCGGACCGCCGGCTTCGCCGAGACCAGCTCGTCGCCGTCCATCGCGCACTCGAACAGCTCGAGCTCACCGCCCACGCAGCCGGCGGTGTGGATGTAGTACGCGTAGGCGACCAGCCGGCGAATCGGCGAACCCCGATCGCGGGGGGTGGGGACGGCATTGCCGGCGGGGCGGGGGTCCTCCCCCGTGGGATCCCTCGCCGCGCGCGAGTCGGCGTGCGGCAACAGGTACGATCCGGCCAGGTAGACGTAGCTTCGAAGATCACAGCGGGTGACCGGCCGGCCGGTGATCGCGCGGACCGCCTCGAGCATCGCCGGCCCACCCAGCTGCGCATGAAACTCGCGCAGCACGGGGTGCGCGACCGTGGTCGCCGACGCCATGAAGTCGTAGATCTCGCCGCGGTTGGGCCAGTGCGGCTCCTGGGCGACGGCCTGGCACAGCGCGCCCAGGGTGTCGGGCGCGACGAGGTCGTCGATCACGGCGTGCGGGAACGGCTTGCCGGCGCGATAGCTCGCCGCGAGCTGCTCGAGGTCCTCGAGGTTCCAGCGCGCGGCGATCCCCGCGTCGCTCAAAGCGCGAGATGACCGGGGATCCCGAGGACGTCGCCGCCGACGACCGGGCCGACCGGCACATAGGGCGGCGCGAACGTCGGGATCGGGCCCTTGCCCATGACGATCTGGGTCTGCGCCGCGACCCAGATCGCGAACCCGGCGGCGCACACCGTGGCGATCGCGTCGTGCAGCGCCTCGTAGTGCTTGTCGGGATCCTTGTCTTTGAGCCCGCTGTCGAGCGCGTCATCCATCGCCGACTTCATGTCGTTCGGCATGACGATCGAGGTGATCTTCGATGACACGCACGCGATCATCGGGGTCGGCACGTTGGGCATCGGCGGCGCCATCGGGCCGGGGAACGCCGCGAACGCCGGGTACCACGGCAGGCCGGGCACCGTGACCTGGTCCGCCCAGTCCTTGAAGCACTTCGACACGCCCTTGGCGACCGCGTCGCGATGCTTGGCCTTGTTGCCGGTGAACGACATCACCATCGGTGCGTTCTTGATGTTCGATTCGAGCTCGGGGCCGTCGAGGCAACCCGGCGCGCCGATCGCCGACACCGCCATGATCTGGATGTTCTGGAACTTGGCCTGCAGCTTCCACATGTTGTGGGCGTAGCCGATCGCGTCGATCATCGCGTCGTGGAACTCTTTGAAGTTCTGCCCGATCTTGTCGCAGCTGTCCTGGTAGTACTTGTTGTTCTGCTCGGCGGGCATGAACCACGGCGGGATCAGCTGGGGCACCGCGATCTTGTCGCCGTCCTTCCAGGCACGGCTGTAGTGGTCCTGCCCCGGATCGCCGGTCGGCGCCTGGAACTGCACGGGCAGCTTCAGGTTGTGCGAGAGAAACTTCACCCCACCGAGGGGCTTCATGAATTGGACGGGCGGCATCGCAACCTTCCTGAGCTTCCTGAGCTTCCTGCTTAGTCGCCCACGATCACGTTCGAGGATGCGGTGATCAACTTGCCGTTGCCACCGCAGTGCTGGTCGGCGTCGTTCTGGCGATGCGCCTTCTTGTTGTTGATGAACACGGTGCCGCTGCCCGCGGTCGCCTTCCACGTGTTCGTGTTGCAACAAGCGGCGTGCATGCCGGTGTCATCGACGCGCAGCGCCGGCATCTTGTTGCAGTTCACGTCGGGGGAGCCGATGATCGCGGGACCGACGGCGGGGTGCGGGCACGCCGGGCAGCCGTGCGCACACGCTTGAATCTGCGACAAGTCGCCGAGCCTTCCCTGTCCTGGCATTCGTCGAATTCTCCTCCAACCTTATACGAGCCGTAAAGTGCGGAGGTTCCTCGCCTAAGGTCGTTTTCGACCAGGCGCCGGCAGCTCGCCAAGCTCGCGAGATCGCATCGCTGTCTGGCGACCTGGCGTTTCCGCTATGCTGCCGCGCCGAGACCTATCTTTCGTGGACGTGTTCGGAACAGCGATGGCCAGCGGCGGCGAGCTCATGCGCGACGCCGCGCTGGCCGCAGGTCATGACCTCGGGATCTTCGAGGCCCTGCGGCGGGACGGGCCGGCGTCGCTCGACGACCTCGCGGCTGCGATCGGCATCTCTGGTCGGCGCCGGCTGCGCGCGCTGCTCGATGTGCTCGCGGGGTTCGGCGCGATCGCATGCGACCGGTCCGCCGCGCCGCGGTTCGCCGCGGCAGCTGCCGTGCCGCGGCCGCAGGTCGTGCGGGCCGGGTGGGGCCTGCTCGCCGAGGTGATCCGCAGCGATCGCGCGTTGCCCACGACCGGGGATGATCCCGCGGAGCTCGGCGGCCGCGCCGGGCTCGCCGGGCTCGCCGGGCTCGCCGAGCGGGGCGCGTGCGATGACGGCGAGCGGCGGTTTCACCACCACCTCGCCGTCGCCGGTGCCGCGGCGGCGGCCGAGCTCGCGGGCTGGCTCGGCGCCAGCTCGCTGCTCGATCTCGGGGCAGGAGCGGGCGCGTACAGCCGGGCGTTCCTCGCCGCGCAGCCGGGCGGCCGGGCGACGCTCGTCGATACCCGGAGCGTGCTCGGGCTCGCTGCGGCGTGGCTCGGCCCGCTCGCGGCGCGGGCGACGTTCGTCGAGGGCGACGCCGGCGTGGTCGACGTCGGCGATGATCACGGCGCCGCGCTGCTCGCCAACGTGCTGCACCTGCATCCGCCCGAGGTGTGCGCCCGGCTGTGCGCCGCCGCGGCGCGCGCGGTTGCCCCCGGTGGCGTGGTCGTGATCAAGGATCTGCGGATCGACGACGACCGCACGGGGCCGCTCGAGGGCCTGCTGTTCGCGCTCAACATGGCGCTCTACACCGACGCGGGCGACGTGTACTCGACCTCGCAGCTGTGCAGCTGGCTCGCGGCCGCGGGGCTGGTCGAGATCGAGCAGCGCAGGCTCGCCGCGGCGCCCGATGCGATCGTGGTCATCGGGCGCCGCCCGGAGCTCGCGACCGAGCCGGAGCTCGCGACCGAGCCGGAGCTCGCGACCGAGCCGGAGCCCGCGACCGAGGCCGAGCTCGCGACCCAGGCGGCGATCGCGGCGGAGCTCGATGCTGCGCTGGCCCGCACGGCCGGCGAGGCGTGGCGCCAGCTGGTGGCCGACCAGACGATCAGGGCCGAGGCGGCGGAGCGCCCGGCGGTGCTGGCGTTTCCGGCGGCGCTGCGCCGGTTCCTCGCCGCGGCAGTCGCGCACGAGCGCGGCGACGCCACGGCCGCCGCACGCGCGCGCGCCGATCAGCTCGCGCGGCACTACACGGCGGAGATGCCCAGGATGCGAGTCGCCCAGCTCGCAGGGACGAGCGAGCCCGGCGCGACCCTGTTTCATGCGCGGCTCGACTGGGCGCGGCTCCCGCGACTCGGTGGCGCGATCGATCGGCTGTTCGCGGTCGTCGCGGAGGCCGGGGTCGACGCCGGCGCCGCGCTCGGTGCCGGGTCGGCCGACCGGTTTCGCGCGGCGGCGACGACGCTGGCGGCGGTCTACGAGCGGACGCACTACGGCGGGTTCATGCCGCTGCTGTACGGCTTCGCCGCCGACCTCGCGTACTTCCACGCGCGCGGCGCCGAGGCCGGACAGGACGTGCTCGCCACCATCGACCGCTACCTGACCGCGCCGATCGTCCACGAGCTGTGCCACTTCGCGCGCGCACGGGTCGCGATCTCGCCGCCCCACCTCGACGAGTGCATCGCCGGCTGGCTCGGCGTCCACGTCCACCCCGAGCTCGCGTACCCGGCCGGCGATCACGACGACGCGCTCTACGCGGCGCCGTGGTTGGCGCAGGTCGGGCAGGCGATCGCGCGGGCGTTCGGCGTCGTGCGCCTGGTGCGCGCCCACGCCGGCGGCGATCCGGGCGCGCTGCCGGCGGCGTTCACCACCGCCGCGGCGACGCTAGGGTGGGCCGACTGGCGCGCGCGGCGCACGCTGCACCTGCTGTCCGATACGTTGGATCCCGCGCCCTGGGTCGCGCTGGCGCTGGCGACCGGCGCCGGGCGATCGCCCGCCGCCAGCCTCGTGTCGCTCGCGAAAACCCCGCTCGCCGGCCTGGCGCTGCCCGACGATCCCGCGTTCGATCGTGCGATCGTCGAGGACGGCCTGCGCGCGATGTGCCTCGCCAGCGCGCAGATCACGGGCTCGTTCCGGACTCGCACGCGGATCCCGGACGGCCCGATCGCGATCGACGCGGCCGCGTGCGCCGTCATCGCCCCCGGCTGCGGCGATCTCGATCCGGCCGTGCCGCGTTACTGGTTGCCGCCCGCGGTCGCCGCCCGGATCGCCGCCCGGCGGCTCGCCGGCTACGAGCTCCGGCTCGGTTCGATCGCGGCGATCCCCGCCGCTGCCGCGGCGATCTGCTCCGCGTCGCCCGGCGTCGAGCAGGAAGGCTTCGCGCTCGCGCCGCACGGCTCGAGCCATGACTGACCGAGCGTCGCGCAGCGACGAAGCTGCGCAGACGTTTCGGTCCGCGTCGCGGCCCGCGTCGGGGCAGCGATGGAGGCGACCTTCCTCCAGCGGCGCCACGTCGGTCCGGCAAGGGAACACCACGTCATCTCCGCAGGTTGCGTGCCGGCCCTGGTGCGGCCCTGGTGCCGGCCCTTGTGGAAGATACCGCGCACCGGCCGCCGCGCCGCGATGCACCGCGCCCGCCCGGGCGGGGCGGCTGTCTCGGTCGCCCCGGGGCCTGGCGTTTTTCGCGCATCGGAGCGAGATTCGCTCGACGGATCCCGCCGTACCTGATGCTAAGCTAGGTCCGCGCGGGGGGATGCCGGCGCGTCCCGTAGGGAATCATGTTCCTCAAGTACTTCGATTTCGTCTTCCAACCGTTCCGGGTGATCAACAACAAGATCTTCGGGATCAAGAACATCAAGGGCAACATCCAGGTCGACATCAATCGCGCGAAGTCCTTGAAGAACCGCGGCCAGCAGGCGATGGGTAGAGTGGGACAGTTCAACGAAAAGCTGAACCAAGCGGGGCAGCAGGGAGCTCAGATGCAGCAGGCAGGACAACCGCCGGGGATGCCCGGCATGCCGGGGGCGCCGGGGGCACCGCCGCCCCCGAACCCGAACCCTCCGATCATCACCAAGGGGTTCTGGATCTTCAAGAAGAAGTTCTGCTCGCAGTGCGAGCAGCAGCTCGACAAGAGCTGGGACCAATGCCCGTACTGCCAGCAGATCGCAGCGCAGGTGGTCGAGGCGCCCCAGAAGAAGGCGCTGAAGACCCAGGCGTTCGTGATGGATGCGAGCGGCGGGCCTGGGAGCCTGCAGCTGCTCGGCTGGATCGTGCCGCTGCAGGGCTCGCAGCGCGGCGAGCTGTTCACGCTCGCGCCGGTCACGTCGATCGGGACCGATCCGAAGTGCAACGTCGTGCTGAACGACAAGTTCATGTCGTCGCGGCACGCCGAGATCAAGGCTGAGAATGGCGTGTGGGTGCTGCGCGATTCCGGCTCGACCAACGGCACCTACGTCAACAACCGGCGCATCGATCGCCACGAGCTGGTGGACAACGACTTCATCAAGTTCGGCAGCGCGATGCTGAAGTTCAAGAGCCTATAGCCATGAGGAAGCTGCTGCTACTGGTGTCGGTCGTGTTGGCCGCCTCGCTCGCCACCGCGCACGAGGCGTACGCCCAGGGTTCGAACATCGAGGTGCTGATGCAGGTCAAGCCCCCCGATAGGAACAACGCCAAGACCAAGGACGACGCGCCGCAGATCGAGGCGACGGTGATCGGCGCGCCGAACCTGCCGACCGAGAAGTTCACGCTGCGCGAGGAGGGCGCCAAGCAGCCGGTCGAGATCAAGCCGCTGTCCAAGCGCGAGTACAACCAGGGCACCGAGAAGCTCGCGATCGCGATCGTGATGAACGGCTGGGAGATCTGGATCGGCAACGACAAGGTCCTCCCCGAGGACGATCCGTCGCGCTATCCAGGCGTGCTCGAGGCGTTCGAAGGCGCGCTCGACAAGGTCAACTTCAAGGAGGCCGGGCCGCCGGGCAGCGTCGGCGCGGTGATCACGTACGCCGACAAGGCGGTGGTCCGCATCCCGATGGGGCCGCTCGACAAGATCACCGGCAGCCAGCTCGGCACGCAGAAGGACTACTTCGGCACCAAGGGCGTCGAGCTGGTCAAGGGTGTCGATCTGGCGCTGACCGAGCTCCACAAGGTCCAGGCCGCCCGCAAGGTCCTGATCGTCGTGTGCGACGGCATGGACACCAACATGGACGCCGCCAAGGGCCAGCTCGCCTCGCTCAAGACCCAGGCCAAGGGCGATCAGATCCAGACCTTCGCGATCATCTACAAGAGCGCGATGTCGGGCGACGGCAACGTGATCAGCGCGATGATCCCGCAGACCCAGACGGTGAACTCGGCCGACAACATCGCGACCGCGATCGCCGGCATCCTGGCGCGCATGGCGGATCGCCAGTACCTGACGTTCCCCGGCTTCGATCCGAAGATCGGCCTGGGCCTGACGTGGGACGGCAAGCAGCACAACCTGATCCTCAAGGTCGACAAGGATGACGCCGAGCCGGTCCCGCTGTCGCTGGCCCCGCCGTGGAACATCGCGAAGGCGGGGTTCCCGTGGCTCATCCTCCTGATCGTCGTCCTCGGGGCGGTGGTCCTGCTCATCATCGGCGTCAAGATCTTCAGCTCCAAGCCGGCCCCGCTCCCGGTCCCGGTCGCAGCGCCGGTCATGGTCGAGGCGCCCAAGCCGATGGGGCCGGCGAAGACCGTGATGATCGGCGCCGGCGGCGACGAGGGCGGCTTCCCGATCGTCGGCTGGCTGGTCCCGCTCAACGGCTCGCAGGCCTACCAGACGTTCCGGCTCAGGTCCGGCGGCACCAAGGTCGGCACCGCGCCGCCGTGCGACATCGTCGTCAACGACGGCTTCATGAGCACCGAGCACTGCCAGATCAACTGCTCGCCGCAGGGCTTCATGCTGGTCGACGGCGGCTCGACGAACGGCTGCTACGTCAACGATCGCAAGATCCAGGGCAAGCAGGACCTCGTCGATAACGACATGGTCACCCTCGGCAAGACGAACTTCAAGTTCAAGTCCATCAACTGAGGTCTCGTGTCCACTGGCGTGTTGATCGCGATCATCGTCGTCGTGGCGCTCGTGGTTCTGGGCGTCCTGGCGATGGTGGCGAAGAAGAGCTCCACGCCGGTCCATCAGAAGGTCTGCGGCGGGTGCCGGCGCGTGATGCTGCCGGTGTGGACCAAGTGTCTGTTCTGCGGCTGGTCACCGGTGGCGCGCCTCGACTTCATCCTCGGGCCGATGGCCAACCAGACGCTGCAGCTCAGCGAGGAGGTCACGACGATCGGCTCGGTCGCGGGCAACACCGTGGTGCTCGCCGACCCGGCGGTGTCGCGCAAGCACGCCGGGATCCGCAAGGTCAACGGCTCGTACGAGCTGGCCGACCTCGGCTCGACCAACGGCGTCTACGTCAACGGCCACAAGGTGCCCAAGAAGACGCTCGAGCCCGGGGACATCATCCGCGTCGGTAATACCGAGGCGGTGTTCAAGCCCGAGTAGCGGCGCGCGGGGCCCAGGGCGCCCCGGCCCGCCGGCTTCGTCGTCGGAATCGTCCGCGACAAGGCGTGGTGCCGGGTACTGGCGCCGCGCCCGTTGCCCCGGTACCATCCTGGTACCCAATGGCACGACTCCTGTTCCGGGATAGCCAGGGCCGCGAGGGGACGGTCGAGCTGTCGCCGACCGAGACCGTCTATGTCGGTCGCGGCCTCGAATGTGCGATTCGCACGGATGATGGAATGGTGTCACGGCGCCATTCCCAGATTCGAATGGAGGGCGGTCGGTTCGTGGTCGAGGATCTCGGCAGCGCGAATGGAACGCACCTCAACAGCACCCGGGTGCAGAAGCAGGCGCTGGGTCACGCAGACGTGATCCAGTGCGGGTCGTTGATGATTCGATTCGTCGATGAGGGCGCGGTCAACATCGTGCAGCAGCCGCTCCCGGCGGCAGGTGGCAACCCGCCGGCCAAGAAGGGCGGCACGATGGTGCTCGAGCGCGGCGAGCCGGCGCCGCCGCTGGCCGGCGGCTACGGTCAGCCCCAGCAGGCGGGCTACGGATCGCCGCCGCAGGCGGGCTATGGATCGCCGCCGCCCTACCAGGGCCAGCCGACGAACCCGGGGGGCGGGCTGCCGTACGGCGGTCCACCGGGAGTGCCCCAGGGTGGCACCCCGTACGGCGGGCCTCCGCAGATGCCGGTGGGCCCTCCAGGTGGTGGGTTCGGTGCGCCGCGGGTCGGCGGGTTCGGCGGCTCGGTCGGGTCGCAGTCCGGGGTCGCCGGCGCGCCTCCGTCGCCCTATGGCGGCCCGCCGGCGATGCCGGCGCCTGCGGCAGGGCTGCCGTACGGCGGACCGCCGGGGATTCCCGGTGGCGGTGGTGCCGGGGGTGGGCTCGGCACCGCGGCGACGGCGTACGGCGGCCCTCCGGCGATGCCGGCGGGCGGCGCGACCCGGCTGGGCGACAATCCGAGCATGTTCGGGCGCGGGTCGCCGATGGGCCCGGTCGGCGGGCCGGCGCCGCGCAGCGCGGCCGACGCCGCGGAGAACAAGGTCCTGGTCGATCTCGGCCTCGAGTACGATCCGAACAAGGCCGACGCCGAGATCAAGACGCTGCGCGCCCAGCTCGAGAAGGCGTCGGCGAACTACGAGCGCGAGGTCGCCGACGGCAAGCGGGTGCGCGCCGAGTCGGCGTCGATGCGCGACAAGGTCGAGGAGCTGAAGGCCCAGATCAAGGATCGCGAGGATCAGGTCGTCGCCCACGATCGGGTCGCCGACGAGCTGCGCGACGAGCTGCAGCAGACCCGCAACGAGCTGACCCGGTCGCGCTCCGAGATCGCCGACATGGCCGAGAACGTCGCGGCGCGCGAGCGCCAGGCCGCGCGCGCGCTCGAGGACACCGCGAAGCTGCGCGACGACATGGAGGACAAGAACCGCCAGCTCATGGAGCTGTCGCGGACCAAGGACGAGGGCTGGAAGAAGCTCAACGAGCAGCTGACCGAGATCGAGCACCTGCGCGAGGTGATCAACGAGCAGGAGCGCATGCTCGAGGAGCGTCGCGTCGGCCTGATCTCGCAGGAGGAGGTGATCAAGGAGCTGCGCGCCGAGAAGGAGAAGACCATCAAGTCGCTCGCGCAGCTGCGCGCCGAGCGCGACGAGGCCAACACCAACGCGTCGCGCAACGCCGCGCAGATCAACGGGCTCGAGGAAGAGAACCGCCGGCTCGGCCGGCTCCTGGTCGAGGCGCAGACCGACTCGGGGCGCGGCGGGGCCCAGCCCGACCACCTGATGAAGATGACCGGCGACATCCGCGAGCTGCGGGTCGAGCTCAAGAAGGTGGAGGCCGATCGCGAGCGGCTCGAGCAGCAGTACAGCGCGGCCGATCGCGACCGCGAGAAGCTCGAGGGCCGGCTCGCCCAGATCGAGGTCGAGCTCCAGGAGGCGGTCCACGGCAAGCTGGCGGCCGAGAGCGCGCGCAACGTCGCGCAGGACGCCCTGGCCAAGGCCGAGGTCGCCCGCCACAAGGCCGCCGAGGAGGCGCTCAACGCGTCCAAGGCGCGCGACGTCGCGTCGACCGGCGGCGACGACGCGCGGCGCGAGCTCGATCGGCTGCGCAAGAAGGTCGCCGATCTCGAGAAGGTCCAGGCGCCCGCGGCGACCGCCGCCAGGGACGAGAAGGAGCTCCAGCTCGAGCGCGAGGCCGGTGAGCGCAAGCTCAAGGAGGCGATCGAGAACGCCGCGGCCGCGGAGCGCTCGCTCAAGTCGCTGCAGGCCGAGGTCGACGCCGCCAAGACCGACGCCGCGAAGGCGCGCGCCGAGGCCGCCCGCGCCAAGGCCGCGGCCGACGCCCAGGCGGTGGCGGTGATCGAAGCCCCGGCGAAGCCGGCGGCGCCGCCGGGGCTCGCGGGGGACCTCGCGAAGGCGGCGCAGGAGGTCTACGAGTCGATCAACGACATCCTGTCGGAGATGCGCAACAACATGATCCTGGTGCAGGGTGAGCTCCCGAACCTCAAGGCCGATGGCGACACCCTGCAGGCGGTGAGCCAGGCCGTCGAGGCGCTGGTCGACAGCGCGGAGACCGCGAAGGGCGCGCTACGGGGACTGCGTGATCTGGCCAATGCCGGTGGATAGTGAACAGCAATGACGATCGAGCACAAACGAAGCAGCAGGGGCGAGATCGAGGATCTGATCAAGGCGCGTTACTCGCTGATCTGGATCACCTCGCCTGAAGAGAACCGCGTCGAGGAGGCGCTCCGGAAGCTGTGCGTCGAGCGCGAGAGTCGCCTCGAGGTGTGGTCGATCACCGAGGGCTTCAAGACGATCGCCAACGGGCAGGGTACGCGCGACGTCAAGGATCCGATGAAGGCGATCGATCACGTGATGCGGGCCGAGGGCAAGGCTGTGTTCGTGCTCCGCGACTTCCACCCGTTCCTCAAGGAGCCCGCGGTGGTGCGCCGGCTGCGCGACGCCGCGACCGAGCTGCGCAAGACCAGAAAGAGCCTGCTCGTCCTGTCGCCGATCACCAAGATCCCGCCCGAGCTCGAGAAGAGCATCTCGGCCGTGCTCGACTGGGAGCTGCCGAATCGCCAGGAGATCGAGAAGGCGGCTCGCGAGCTGTTGCCGAACCTGCCGGCCGCCACGCAGCAAGTGATCGAGAGTGATCCGCAGATGATGGAGCGGGTCGTTGAAGGCGCGCTCGGTCTCACCTTGATCGAGGCGCAGAACGTGTTCGCCAAGTCGGCGGTCCGCACCCACACCTTCGATCTCGAGACCATCCTCGAGGAGAAGAAGCAGATCATCCGCAAGAGCGGCCTGCTCGAGTACTACGAGCACCGCGAGGAGTTCTCCGACGTCGGCGGCATGGAGGTCCTGAAGGACTGGCTGGTCAAGCGGCGCAACGCGTTCTCGTCGCGCGCGCGCGACTTCGGCCTGCCGCTGCCCAAGGGCATCCTGCTGATCGGCGTGCCCGGGACCGGCAAGTCGCTGACCGCCAAGGCGGTCGGCGCGCTGTGGCAGATGCCGCTGCTCCGGCTCGACGTCGGCAAGATCTTCGGCGGCCTGGTCGGCTCGTCGGAGGAGAACATGCGCTCGGTGATCAAGACCGCGGAGGCGATCGCGCCGGCGGTCCTGTGGATCGACGAGCTCGAGAAGGGGTTCTCCGGCACCGCGTCGTCGGGCCAGACCGACGGCGGCACGACGTCGCGCGTGTTCGCGTCGTTCATCACGTGGCTGCAGGAGAAGACCACCCCGGTGTTCGTGATCGCGACCGCGAACAACGTCCACCAGCTGCCGCCCGAGCTGCTCCGCAAGGGCCGGTTCGACGAGATCTTCTTCTGCGATCTTCCGGATCGCGACGATCGCGCGCAGATCATCGACATCCATGTCCGCAAGAAGAAGCGCGACCCGGCGAAGTTCGACATGGACAAGCTGCTCGAGGCCACGGTCGACTTCTCGGGCGCCGAGCTCGAGCAGGCGGTGGTCGCGGCGCTGTACGACGCGTTCGATACCGGCGGCGACCTCAGCACCGAGGGCCTGCTCCACACGCTCAAGGAGATGGTCCCGCTGGCGATCACGATGCGCGAGCAGATCGAGTCGATGCGCGAGTGGGCCCGGACCCGCGCACGCATGGCGTCTGTGCGCAACCGGGCACCTGCCAAGAAGGAGGGGTGGATGGCGCGCTACGGCGCCCCCACGGCCAACCTCGGCGATAAAGGCCCGGAGACCAGCGACGACGGGGAACGCAAACTCGAGCTGTGACGTAGAATTGGGGACGAATGTCTCACTTCACGAAGTGCGCGCTCAAGATGACCAACCTGGCGGCGATCAAGAAGGCGCTCGCCGATATGCACCTGCAGTTCACCGAGGCCGAGCAGGGCCAGAGCGTCTCGGTCCGTGGCTACCGCGGTGACAAGCTGCAGGCGGCGATCTCCGTCGACATGGGCCGCTACGACGTCGGCGTGGTCGACAACCAGGACGGTACGTTCGACATCACCGCCGACTGGTGGGGGGTCGAGACCACCAAGGGAGTCTCCGAGGAGGAGTTCAAGGACCAGCTCAGCCAGCGCTACCAGTATCACAACGTCAAGCAGGCCTGCGAAGACAAGGGCTACGCGGTCGAAGAGGAAGTGAACGAGGAGGACGGATCGATCCGCCTGGTCGTTCGCAAGTGGGTGTCGGAGTAACCATGCACAAGCAAGACATCGAGATCGTGATCAACGCCAAGGGTGAGGTGACCTTCCAGGTCAAGGGCATGAAGGGCGGGAGCTGCCTGGGCGAGACCAAGTTCCTCGAGCAGGCGCTCGGCGGCGACGCCGCGGTGGTCGATCAGCAGAAGACAGCTGAATTCTATGAAGGATCAGAGGGTTACGTTTCGACCTGGGCCGGGGAAGGCAAGGACGAGTAACCTCGTAGAAAGACTGGCGTGAGCGATCAAGAAACCGACAGCGAACACGGCATGGAGCCGGGCGCGGACCAGCTCACCGACGAGCTGGCCCGCAAGTACGACCCCGAGCGCATGCTGCGCATGGTCTCGAAGCGCGCCGGCAAGGGCGAGCGGCTCGACCACTCGATCCGCAGCAAGTACGAGAAGCGGTTCGGCGTCGATCTCGGCCACGTGCGGATCTACAGCGGCGAGTTCGCCGAGGAGTTCAACCGCAAGCGCGGAGCGTACGCCGTCACGATCGGCTCGACGGGTATGGTCCTCATGGGCGGCTCGCCCGACAAGTCGATGGCCAGCGCCTCGGGGCAAGCGCTGCTCGCCCACGAGCTGACCCACGTCGCCCAGGCCCACAAAGGCCTGCACCGCAAGGCGACGTTCTCCGACAGCATGCCGTTCACCGAGGAGCACGAGCACGAGGCCGAGGCGGTCGAGCAATCGGTCGCCGAAGGCGGCGGCGACCCGGGCGCATCGACCAACGCGGCGGCCGAGGCCGGGAGCGCGAAGATGGCGTCCGAGGAGGGGCTCAAGCGGGCGGTCGAGGAGATCACCGAGCGCGTCAAGGCGCTCGCCGCGGACGCCGCGCGCAATCAGGTTCTGCGCAACGGCATCCAGCGCCGGGCGTGATCTCGGGGTAATCTCGTCGAGATGACCGATACGAGCGCCGATGCGGGCGTGGTCCAGTCGCGCGTTCAGCTCGAGCGGCTGGTCGCCGACGACGAGCTCGCGGGCCGGACGATCTCCGGGTTCGCGGCGCCCTCGGTCGGCCTGCGCGGCATCGATCTCGACGGCGTGACGCTCGAGCGGCTCGATCTGCGCGGCGCCGATGGTGATGACAGCCGGCTCGAGCGCGCCGAGCTCAAGCTGAGCGATCTGCGGACGTCGAGCTGGCGCGGCTCGCTGTGGCATCGCGTCCGCGCGAAGGACTGCGATCTCACCGAGCTCGACCTCACGTCCGCCCAGCTCCTGCGCTGCGAGCTCGGCCCGGTGCGGATGGCGCGGATCCGGCTCCACCGCGCCAGGATCCAGGACACGACGTTCAAGGAGTCCGAGCTGTACTCGGCGGACTTCGCCGGCGCCGTGCTGCTCAAGGTCGTGTTCGAGGGCTACGAGCACGCCACGGTGTCGCTGTCGCGCACCGACTGGACCGGCGCCGCGCTGTTCGACGTCGATTTCCGGCGCGCGAACATGTACGGCGCGAAGCTGCGCAACGCGGTGCTCGTGCGCTGCAACCTCAAGGGCGTCAACCTGTGCGCTGCCGATCTGACCGGCGTGCGCCTCGTCGGCTGCGAGACGACGGGCGCCGACCTCGACGGCGCGACCTTCTAGGAGAACACCATGCCGTCCCGACCTGACCTCCGCGAGATCGCCAGCAACGTCAAGGACTCGTTCGCCGACGCCGACCGCGAGACCCTGCTCGACATCCTGACGTTCGTGGTCAAGGAGTATGTCGTCGAGGGCCCGCCGCCGATGCTGATCCACCAGGCGGAGACCTTGTCCGACCTGCGGGGCCCGTCGTTCGCGCAGCTCATCACCGCGCTGCAGACCCGGTTCGATCACCCCGAGCTGGCGATGTTCGTGGTCGATGGCGAGCAGGTCAGCGTGCGGGTCGGCGGCGTGGTCCAGCCGCTGCTCCCGGGGCGCCAGCCGCTCGCGAGCGCGGCGGACCTGCCGCGACCGCAGGCCGGCGTCCGCGTCGTCGAGACCACGCTGCAGCAGCGCCCGCCGCAAGCCGCGGCGCCGCAGCCCGCGCCACAGCCGGGCACAGCGCCGCCGCCGACGCGCGGCCTGTCGGTCCGCGGCCAGCCCGGGGCCTCACCGTCGCCGGGGCCAAGCTCGCCGCCCGGCGCCGGTCAGCCATCCGCGCCGTCGGCCGCGCCTACGCCGAGCGACAAGCCGGAGTCGAGCGGCGATGACGCCTCCGCGCGGTTCAGCCTGCTGGAGCTCGACTGATGTCGTCGGTCGCCCGCCGCTACTACGAACGCGGCCGCGCGGCGCTCGACGCCAACGATCTCGAGTCGGCGCAGGAGGCGCTGCGCGCCGCGCTCGATCTCGCGCCGACGTTCGGCAACGCGCGGGTCGCGTACGCGGTCGCGCTCGCCAAGGCCAACGATTGCCCGCGCGCGGCCTCGGTCCTGCGCGCTGGTCTCGGGCGCGCGTCGTCGCCGGTGTCCGCCGCGGCGATGTACGCGACGCTCGGCGACGTGCTCACGCTCGGCGGTGACTTCTTCGGCGCCGAGGAGGCGTTCAACGCGGCCGGCCTGACCGCGGGGTTCGAGGTCCGGGTGGCCTCGGGGCTCGCCCGGGTATATGCCCGGCTCGGCCGCTATGGCGACATGGCCGCCCAGCTCAAGCGCGCCGCCGCGGCGTCGGCGTCGGCCCCGTCGGCCTCTCCGGCGCGCTGAGCCGCTGCGCTGGGCCGGCCCGCGGGCGGTTCGCCGAGCTGGCAGCATGACACCGGGTGCGCCAGGCGCATGGAGGCAGACGTCTCGGCGGTGGCGGATCCCAACACGGGTGTCGCGGTGTTCGCCCCGACCTCGGCGACGGCATCGGCGTTCCAGGTGTTCGGCGGCACCAGCGTCGCCGCGCCGCTGATCGCCGGCATCATCGGCAGCACGGGGGCCGGAATTGACCCCCAGACCGTCTACGCGCGGATCGCCGCGAACCCGAGCCTGGTGTTCGACGTCAGGTCGGGAACCAACGGCCCGTGCAGCGGGAAGCCGGCCTACTTCTGTAACGGAGTGACGGGCTTCGATGGCCCGACCGGCCTTGGCACGCCGGTGGGCCCGGGGGCGTTCTAGGTCGCCGGCCGGTCGCGTGCCAGCGGCGCGCCGGCCGCGCGCGATCAGTAGCGCTGCATCTGCTGGGCGTAGGCGTGCGCCGGCGCCCACAGCGGATCGATGAAGGTCTGCGCGAGCACGACGGTGATGTTGTCGGTGCCGCCGTTGTTGTTGGCGGCGCGGATCAGGTTCTCGGCGACGACCTCGAGCGCGTCGCCCGAGGTCATGATCTCGCGGATCATCCAGTCGTCGACGAGGTCCGACAGGCCGTCGCAGCACAACAGGAAGATGTCGTTGTGCTCGGGCGGCATCGTGTGGTGCTCGATCTCGACCGAGGCATCGAGCCCGACCGCGCGGATGATCACGTTCGAGGTCGCCGGGCCGAGCGTGCCGACCAGATCGGGGCGATCCTGGTAGAGGTTGCGCAGCGAATGATCGCGGGTGAGCTGCTGGAGCTGGCCGTGGCGCAACAGGTACGCCCGCGAGTCGCCGCAGTGGCAGACGTGGACGATGTTCTCCTCGAACCGCAGCCCGACCGCGGTGGTGCCCATGCCGTGACACGTCGGATCGGTCAGCGAGCGCTGGAACACGGCGGCGTTGGCGGCCTTCATGGCGGCGACCAGCGAGTCCTGCCCCGGCGCGGGCAGCGGGTCACCGGTCTTCAGCGAATGGACGATCGTGCGGATCGCGATGTCGGAGGCGACCTGCCCCGACGCGTGACCACCCATGCCATCGCACACCACGTACACGCCGAGGAAGTCGTCGTAGTACATCGCATCCTCGTTCTGGGTGCGCTGCGCTCCGACATCTGTGCGGCCCACGGCGCGCAGGAGGAAACGCTCGACCGGAATCGGACGAGTCTCCGTCACTGCGCTGGTCCCTCCGGGCACACGAGCATCATGCGATCTACGACGCGATCCCAGCACACCTTCCTCACTCCGTCACCGTTCTATTCGGGATCTTGATCTCGGTCCACGGCGCGTGGCGGTCGTCGCGCAATTCGCGAAGCAGCGCGCGCGCTTGCTGGAGTGGCGTCGGACCGAACGGCGGCAGCGTCCAGCGCGTCCGCATGGCCTCGGCGACCGCGGCGACGATGTCGAGCCGCTGCCCGGCGGCCATGTCGACGACCTCGAAGATCTTCTCGAAGTCGAGCTCGGGGCGATGGAGGTCGCGCAGCAGGGCCTGCGGCGTGCAGTCCTGGAGGTCGTCCTGGAGCTCCATCGGGCGCTCGCGCTCCCTCGGCTCGGCGATCGTGTGCTGGCGATCGATCATCGACAGGTCGAGCTGCGTGATGCTCGGATCGACGCGGACGTCGATCAACTGCTTGAACCTGATCAGGTCGGGCGGTGGGTCGGTGCGGCGGCGGTGCGCCTCGATCATCGCCGGATCGACGGCGGCGAGCGCTTCGTCCCGGCGCCTGCGGACCTCGACCATCTCCGGATCGGGCGGCGGCTCCGGTGGCTTGATGCCTCGATCGGCGAGCTCCTGGTACGACGGCAAGCCGAACCAGCGCTCGAGCTCGGCGCGCGTCGCCGCGTCGATCAGTTCCTTGACCTTCTTGTCGGTCTCGTTCTCGTTGTCGGCCATCGCTCGCTCAGAGCTGGAGAACGACCAGGTACGCGAGCGCACCGACGGCGACACCGATGACCAGGCTCACGATCCAGAACAGCGTCGAAGCACCCTGCTGGATCGCGCCGGTGCCTGCGGGTTGAACGGCCTGGCCGGTGCGCGCGACCGAGACGATGCCCTCGCTCGCGTTCAGCATCACGGTCTTGTTGGGACCCGACGCCGCAGGGCCGCCCTGGGGCATCGGATAGCCCGGCGGCATCATCGGGCCGCCATGGGGGCCACCCTGACCGGGCTGCGGCATCATCTGGCCACCCGGGCCCATCGGCATCACCCCGGCGACGATCGTCTTCTGCATCGGCGACGCCTGCGAGAACCCGCCGGGTCCCTGCTGCGGCATCCCGCCCTGTTGCATCCCGCCCTGCGGCATCCCGCCCTGTTGCATCCCGCCCTGCGGCATCCCGCCCTGCGCGAACGGGCTCTGCTGCGCGATCATCGTCTTCTGCTGCGGGGACGCCTGCATCGGCTGCGCGAGCCCGCCCATCTGCATGCCGGGCTGCTGCATGCCGGGCTGCATTCCAGGCTGCTGCATCATCTGGGGCTGCTGCATCCCCGGCTGCTGCATTCCGGGCTGCTGCATCATCTGGGGCTGCTGCATCATCTGGGGCTGCTGCGCTCCGGGGTGGCCCTGCGGCGGGCCGCCGGCGATCATCGTCTTCGGCATGCCGCCCGCGCCGATCGACATGCCGCCCTGGCTGACCTCGGCGAACACCTGCTGGCAGTGCTGCATCATCTCGCCGGAGCTCTGGTAGCGCCGGCTCGGGTCCTTCTCGAGCGCGCGCCGCACGATCTGCTGCACGGAGTAGGGGATGCTCTGCGCCAGCGGCGGGACCGCGGCGTGCAGGTGCATCTGGATCACCGTCATCGGGTTGTCGTCGTTGAACGGCACGTTGCCGGTCAGCATCTCGAACGCGAGGATGCCCAGCGCGTAGAGATCGGAGCGTGCGTCGAGCGGCAGGCCACGGCCCTGCTCGGGTGACATGTACTGCGGCGTGCCGAACACGACACCCGCTTGCGTCTTCATGCGATCGCCTTCGAGCAGCTTCGCGACCGAGAAGTCGAGCAGCTTCACGAAGTCCGGCGAGCCCGCCATGTTCAGCAGGAACACGTTGTCGGGCTTGATGTCGCGATGGATGATCCCGATCGAGTGCGCTTCGGCGAGCGAGGCGCAGCACTGGATCAGGATCTTGACGACGCGCTGGGGCGCGAGCGGCCCCCTCGACAGCGCCTCGCGCAGCGACACGCCGTCGAGGAACTCCATCGTCATGAACAGCCGGCCGTCGCCGCTCTGCCCGAAGTCGAACATCCGGATCGTGTTCGGGTGCTGCAGCCGCGAGCACGCCTTGGCCTCGTTGTAGAACCGCTGTACCCACGTCGGGTCGGCGGCCATCTGGGCGTTCAGCATCTTGATCGCGATCACGCGATCGATCGAGGTCTGGCGCGCCTTGTACACCACGCCCATGCCGCCCTCGCCGATCCGGGCCTGGATCTCGTAGCGGCCGTCGATGATCTTACCGACGAAGGGATCCTGGCTCACGGTGCGCTGAGCCTCACCCGAGGATTGGCCGAGATCTGGTCGGTGGTCAGGTGGACCTTGCCGACGGTCACGGACTTGTCGACGCGGATCACCGTGACCTCGCCGCCCGCGAGCGGCTGATCGCTGTCGCCGCGCAGCACGTTCGCGCCCCAGTTCTTCTGGACGCCCGAGTTGGTGCCCGCGCCGATCGTGATGATGACGTCGGAGCCCGAGACGTTGTTCTGGATGATCCGGCCGAGCACCGGTGGCCGCTTCTCTTCACATCGCGGGTTCGCCGGATCGGGGTTGCTCAGGTCCTTGCACGGCGGGAACTTGTCCTTCGTGCACTTGCGGACCCGGCGATCGGGCGGGTTGGGGCAGTCCATGCTCGACCAGCACGCCTGCACGTTGACGTCCGGCGGCGTCGGGCACACGTTCGCGCACGCCGGCCAGCCCGGAGGGGCGCCGGTCTTGGGGCACACGTTCTTGCAGTCCGGGATCTTCGGATCGAACGCGAACTCGTCGCACTGCTGGATCGGATCGGGGACCGCCGCGAGCTTGGGCGGATCGGGGATGTCGAGCTTGGACGGATCGATGATCGGCCCGACCGGCGCCTCCTTGAAGTCGGCGGTGAGCCGGTACTTGCCGGCGTCGCCGCGCCCCACGGCGTAGATCCGGACGTAGTACTTGCCCTTGGCGTCGTCGACCGTCGCCGTACGGATCCGGCTCTGGCTGCGCTTCTTGCTCGTCTTCTTCGACTGGACGAGCGGCTGGTTCCACTCGTCGAACACGTCGAACGCGAGCTGGAGCCCGGGCCGCGGCGGCGTCCACGACAGCTTGAGATCGAGCGTGCCCTTCTTCTTGTCGGGCAGCTCGATCAGCTTCCAGTCGGCGCGGTCACCGCCGGGATACGTGACGATTCCGGACGCCCTTCCTTCGCCGTTCTCGAGGGTGATCGTCCTCGCGCCTTTCTCCTTGCCATCGTTGCCGGTGGCGGAGTCCTGGGGGACGTTGTGCGCGCATGACAGCGCGAGGAGTACGAGCCCTGCGAGACAGCCCCTGGGGCCCACCAAGTTCCCGAGCATAGCGTAGGTGTTACGCCAATTGACACGTGATCGCAAGGGCTTAGGGCGATAGGTCGTGCCAACGCAACAGTTTGCGGGCGATCGGAGCCAAACCCCGCGGGGTTGGCGGGGCGATGTCCGTCGCTGGCGTTGGCGCCTCCGCGCGCGGGGACCGCTGCCCGGCGCCGCTACGGCGACAGGGTGACAGTGCCGTTGGAATTCTTGATCTGATCCGGCGTCGCCGAAACCGTCGCGGTGCAGGTGCGGTCGTTGCAGTTGCCGATCGTGAAGGCGCCCGAGATCCCGTTGATCTTCGCCTTCATCCCGTCGGTGGCCCCGCTCGTCTTGCCGCGCCCCATCGTGATCAGCGTGCCACCGGCGACGACCTGGACGCCGATGATCCGGGCGCTCACCACCGCCGCGGGCGGGGCCGTGGGCGGTGGCGGCGTCGCCGCGCGCGGCTTGTGGCCGACCTTGACGACCGCCGTGGTGACCGGTTTGTAGTTGCGCGGGGTGTCGTCCTGGAGCGGCACCATCGGTAGCGACGGCACGAACAGCACGTCGGCCGGGAAGTTGCTCTTCAGCTCGGCGGCCTTGGTCGGCTTGAACGTCGCGTGAAGCACGAAGTCCGCAGTGTCCATCCGGCCCTGCAGGTAGACGTGGACCAGGTACTTGCCGGGCGGGAGATCGACCAGCGTCTTCTTCTTGGTGAGCTCGTGGGCGTCCTCGTCCTCGAGATCCGACTTGCTGATCGCGCGGAAGCTCGGATCGAAGACCTCCATGCCGAGATCGAAGTCGTCGTTGACCGCGTCGCCGGGCGGCGTGATCTCGAGCGAGAGCGCGAGCTGCCCGTTCGACGGTAGCTCGAGCTGGAGCCACCGCGCGCGCCGCATATCTGGATACGACACGTCGCCTTCGCTCTTGGCTTCCATCTTGTCGTCGAACTTGACCGCCTTGGGCTTCTTCCATGGCTTGGCCTCTTTCGGCTTGTAGCCGTTGTGGGCCGGAATCTGTGGACCACCACATGCCACCAGGAAGACAGACAACGAGACAATCCACCGCATGCGCGGAACACTAGCATGGGGTTGCCGGTGGCTGCCGCTGGTGGCACATCGCCAGGGGATGAAGTCGCCGTCCTGGCTGGTCACCGCGGTCGCCGCACTTGGCGTGGCCGGGTGCGGCAACGGGGCCAGCGCCGCCGGGCCGGGCGACGGCAAGGCCGTGTTCCAGAAGCTGTGCGCCGCTTGCCACGGGGAGGATGGCCGGCCCCCCGCGGCGATGGTCGCCCGGCTGGGGGTCCGCGACCTGACCGCGCCGGAGTTTCGCGCCCGGGCCACGCCGGCCGTGGTGGAGCACCAGGTCCGCACCGGATCGACCAACAAGCTGATGCCGGCGTTCGCGGGCGCGATCGACGACGCGGACATCACGGCGGTGGCGGCGTACGTCGCGTCGCCGCAGTTTGTCGCGCCGCGGTGAGCTCGGCCGCGACGAACGGGTCGCGATCGCGATGGGCCGCCAGGACGTCGCCGGCCCCGAGCTCGCCGAGCGCCCAGACGGCATGGCCGCGGACCACCGCGGCGCGGTGACCGAGCAGCGCGATCAGCGCGGGGATCGCGCGGGGGTCGCCGGTGTTGCCGAGCGCGACGGCGACGTTGCGCAGCAGGGCGTCGCGCGGCACGCGCCGCATCGCCGTACGCCTGACCAGGCGGCGCAGCTGGTTCGCACCCTTGGCCGCGAGCGCGACCAGGTCCGGCAGCGCGTGCTCGAGCGAGCGCGGGGCGAGCAGCGGGTCGACCTGCGACGCGGCCGGGCCGGCGCCCGCGTTGAACGGGCAGACCTCCTGGCACACATCGCAGCCGAACACCCAGGTGCCGATCGCTCTGCGCAGCTCGCGCGGGATCGCCCCGTGGTGCTCGATCGTCAGGTACGAGATGCAGCGCCGGGCGTCGAGCACGTAGGCGTCGACGAACGCCTGGGTCGGGCACGCGTCGAGGCACGAGCGGCAGGTGCCGCAGCGCGGCCGCGGCGGCTCGCTCGGCGCGGTGGTCTCGAGCTCGGCGTCGACCAGCAGCTCGCCGAGCACGACGTAGCTGCCGATCCCGGGCGCGATCATCATGGTGTTCTTGGCGACGAAGCCGAGCCCGCCGCGCTCGGCCCATTCGCGCTCGAGCACCGGCGCGGAGTCGACGCACGGCCGGCTGGCGACCGGGCGCCCGAGCACCCCGGCGAGCCGATCGGCGAGGGCGACCAGGCGATCACGCATCACCAGGTGGTAGTCCTCGCCGCGCGCGTAGCGGGCGATCTTG
>Ga0137438_1000012_pt1 | contig 22050 bp, 13 predicted proteins | sample EasRivERMGT157_2_FD_102327 | JGI IMG/M metagenome (GOLD analysis project Ga0137438, IMG submission 102327) | Soil microbial communities from meander-bound floodplain in the East River, Colorado, USA - East River MetaG ERMGT157_2 | ecosystem: Environmental > Terrestrial > Soil > Floodplain ... | reverse complement strand
TTTTTAATAAAAAACGAAACCCAAAAGTTTTTCTTGAAATTTACCCAGTTAAATTACCAATAATAAATTTTATTTTCATTAAAGATGAAAATAAAGTACATTGGAGGACTAACAGTTAATCCCTAGCGTAACTTTTTCAATAATACAAGACCTTTCCTTTCTGTATCTTGTGATCATATGCCCTACTTACGTAACTGAAAGACGTGTAGGTCAAACAGTAAAGCAAGATTAAGCCATTAAACTTTAAAAGTAAAAATAAAGGTCATTTTTTTAGTTATACATACCCAGTATTACTAGTTTGATACAAAAAAAACAAATATAAACACTAACAAAAGTATAATGTTTATTTTTACATCTATTTTCCATATAGATAAAATCTTACTTAGTATAAATATAAAAAAGTTCTAAATCAATAGAAAAATAACTGAATTAATTGATAGACAATTAATGGCAAACTAAAAATAAAAAGCATATAGTTTTATTTCTTAAAAGATAAAAATAACATAAAGATTTTTCACTTTTAACAAATAAAATCAATATATACTTAATTGCATAATGCAGTTTTACAGATTAACTTTGGATACACCCAGGTACTCTTTATGGGATCTGTGCCCCGCATAAACCGTCCACTAACAACTGTTTCCATTCCAGGCAGTTAACCTGTTATTTTTTGGTTAACCTTATTTTTTGAATAAGTTTTGTAGACTTATCCAAAAAAAACCTGTTATTTTTTGGATAAGTTTTGTAAACTTTATTAATCAGTCAAAAGACCCCCTTATTCGAGATTTCTCTTTTTACGAAAAAAAGTCTTGATTAAATATAATAAACTACATGACAAACTAAATAAAGGTGTTTCAATTTTATCTTAACAATTACCTTATACACTACAATTAGTTAAATCACATCCAGTAATTAGTAACAGTAAAGCTGCAAAGGGTCTTCTCGTCTAACTAGAGGCAAGCAGTATCTTCACTGCTATTCCAATTTCACTGAGCCAATCATTGAGACAGCTGTTGTATCGTTTTATCATTCATGCACGACATCATTTAAATGCCAAGGTATTTTGCTACCTTAGGACCCTCATAGGTAAGGCCGCCATTAAATGGGGGTTCCTTCAAAACCTAGCATATTTTAGTCAACTAAGTAAATTCGTTAACCAGCCATCATTGGGCAGACGGCACACTTTATACTTAGATTTAACATCTTAGGCAAAGTGCTGTGTTTTAATTAAACAGTCGTACAACACCATTTTATGTCTCCTCTTCTCTCTCTGATATTAATCAGGTAAAATGGCACACCTTATCCCGCAGTTACGGAGTCAATTTGCCGAGTTCCTTAATGATTGTTAGCTCAAACGCCTTCGTATACTCTACTCGCTTACTTGTGTTAGTTTCTAGGTACGGTCCTGGCTAGTATGTGTGACAACCAGCTACGGTGACCTACTCATATCTTTTTAGATACTTCTGGTAGCAAATGATCAATCTACTTTTTAACACCGCACTGCTATTAACTGCATCATCTGTTTCAGTTTATTTGTCAATTAATAGCAACGCTCTTCTATAATTTCCAGAACGCTTTTTACTCTTTAAAAAGGTTGTTTTAAAAAGAAATAGTTTTGCTCATCGTTTAATCCTTTAGGATGTGAACTTAGAGGCCGTTACTTTATTAGAATTCCATAAGCTTAAGGCGAGGGTGTAAACCCTTTTTCGTTACTCATGTCAGCATTCTCACTTGGGGGTTGCCTTTTTTATTCTTGATTTAATAACTCTCTTAGAACATCAGATATTTAATAATTCCTTAGAACATTAAATAAACTGATGCTACCAGTCTAAATAAGCCTCTTTTAATAAAAAAAATTTCTTTAGGTATTACAAATAAATTTAAAGAAATGTCTTTTAATTAAATCAATCATCAAATAATTTAAATAACATCAAATTAAAAGAGAATAAGTAAAAGGCTTACCCAACGTTCCGCTACCCCACATATAATATTTTTTTTTAAGTGTATAAAAATATTAAAATATGGACAAGGTGTCGGTATATTGTTTAGATCCGTTATATCTTCAGTGCTTTTTACTTAAAACATTATAAAAAATAATATTGTTAAACCAGTGCTCTGTTACGAGGTCTTCAAAAAATGGCCGCTTCTAAGCCTATTTCCTGGTTGTATTTGAAAAAAACTTCTTTAATTTCACTTAACAATAATTTTGGAACCTTAAACACTTGTTCTGGGCTGTTTCCCTTTAGACATACAACCTTATCGTCCTATGTCTGATTATTCAATATTCATCATTGCCCTTCCGAGAGCAAATACTCACCGATAAAATCTTCACGATCCCCCGATGTATACAAAAAAATTTTTTCTAATAAAATTTGTCTGAGATCACAATTCTGTACCTGCTATGATATAAATTGAATTACCTACTTATATAGGTTTCGCGGAAAACCAGCTATCCTAGTCAGTATTGTCTTTCACTAACTTACCACAATTCATCGGAGATTTTTGCAACAATCAACCGTTCGGCCTTTTATAAGCCTGATTGTGGTAAGATCACTAGGCTTCGGGTCTAATTTTAGATACTAATTCATTAACTCATAATCGGTTTATCTAGGCATTTCTGCTCGCATCTAACATTAACTTGCTGACCCATTATACACAAGGTACACTCTCATTATATTTTAATTAAACTTGAGCTGCTTATAAAACTACTATTTCAATTACTTTCCCTCACGGTACTTACTCTATCGCTTACATATCATACTTAGCCTTAGAGGAAGGTTCCCCTATATTCAAACAGATTAGTTTTCCATTTTACTTACTTAGGCTCCAATTATTAAAAAATATGTTCTCTACTTTAATTCACACTACTTTAGAGACTCTCGTTTGATTTCCTTTCCTTAAGTTAATAAGATTTTTCAATTCACTACGTTTATTACAGAATTTATTCAAGAGTTATTGTTGGACTTTTCACTTATATGATCAATATAAGCAGTTCCTAAGCTGGTAGCAAATCCTAGGACAAGCTACAAGGTCTAAGACTGGTAAAAGGTCTAGGACCTCTCCATTAAATAACGCACAGTTTTGCACGCACTCAGACTCATGTGATCGGCCACAAAAAAATTGTGGCCGCTACAAATTTTTTTATTACTCTTTGATATATAGCTAGTATCCATAATAGTTTCTTTATATACTTGCCATCATTATAACACCTAAAATATATATAAGGTAAAAACGCATTAAACCAAATATTACCTAATAATAGGTTTTTAATGATGAAACAATACATTACATATCAAATACCTTACTATTATATAATTAAATTTTAATTATATTAAAAAAAATATTAGAAAAATAAAATTGTTTTATATTAATATAAATTACTAAAAAAATCATATCGGGTTATTATGATTCGAACATAACTATTCCTCAACCCAAATGAGGCGCCTAACCAACCTGGCTCTAACCCGTTTGTAAAAGTACTGCCTAAATTTTATTAATCAGAAAAAATAATTATTTTTTTTACAGGTTTTACAGAAAGGTTTTCCATAACGTTTTAATTGTTTACAGAGAATATCCGATTTGAACGGATGTCGGTATTTAATACCAAAATAAGTCTCAAGCTTACCGCTTTAAACCACTCAGCCAATTCTCTTTATTTATATGTTATATTTTATACTAGCACATTATTGATTTATATTATAAGTTTAGTTTTTTTTTATTTTTGCTATTTATCTTTTTTATTTTTAAAATAAAAAATATAAAAATAAAATTATAATACATTTAAGATCTATGGGATTTGAACCCATATAATAATGCTTAAAAGGCACATGCTTTACCTTTAAGCTAAGATCTCTTTTAAAGTATACATATATCTGTAAAAAAAATCATTTTTTTTTTATAGACAGATATTATATAAACCAATCTAGTTGTTTTCTATATTAACTACCTAAACTTAAATAATTTTTATTAAAAAAGTAAAGGGACTATTAAAAAGATAAAGGGACTAGAAAAAAAGTAAAGGGACTAGAAAAAAAGTAAGGGCTTAGAAAAAGAAAGTAAAGAGCCTTCAAAAAAAAATACTTTACCTATTAAAAATTTTAATACTAGTGCATATAAATCAGCAAAAATATTGATATAAAAATAAATGCGATATAAATTTAATTGTATACCCTTAGACCAAATAATAAACCATAAAACTACAATAAAGCGAACAAAAATTATAGTAAACAAGAGTACCCAGACTTGAACTGGTAATTTGAAGTTTGAAGCTTCCTGTTTTGCCAATTAAACTATACTCTTTATATAGATTCATCAATAATATACTACTTTATATAGCTAATTACTCCAATAAATTTCATTTTAAAAGCAAACCATGCCAGCTCATTTAGGCCTTATTTTTTATTACTTCAAGACGTGATAAAACTATACTTTACACAAGAGTGGCTATGTCACTTATAATTATTTCTAGTTTATTTGCTTATAATACTTTTTATCTCTCTGTGTTAACAAGTGGAATTGGACTTTATTGCCATTTTTATATAATTATATACGGAAAAGAGATGAATCGAACATCTAAGTGTTAAAACACAATATTTAGCAAATATCTCGCCTTACCTATGGCAACTTTTCCTTTATACAGCTTTTACAGTATAAATAAGATTTTACAGTATAAATCATATTTTTCCATGTATAATTTATCGTATATAAAGACGAGTTAGACCGGCTACGATCCGGTATCTACTTTCTCGACAAGAAAGTCCTTTACCAATTAAGTTACTAACTCTTATACCACTTTATCTGGTTATTTTTTACGGCAAATCGAATTCGAATCGATACACTTCGTTTGGAAGACGAACGGTCTACCATTAACCTATAGCCGTTTTTTTTTTATTTTTGCATATTAAAAATTTAATACTTTTGAAAGGATAAAGCAAGTTTCTAATCTAGACCCTATAGACTCATAGACCATTTAACCCACTTATAATCTATGTAAGTGCTTTATTCATATTCCGTACATCCAATTAAATTTTTTCTCCTAATTTAGTACATCTAATGCATAAAGTTTTTTATTTATTAATATAATTATTCAATTTTTTTCCTTATTTTATATCCAAGTTTTTTATCCTTAATCTTTTTAACATTTTTTAAGCCTCTAAAATGAATCGAACATTTATCAGAATATTAACAGTATTCCGCTCTACCGTTGAGCTATAGAGGCTTTTTTTTTTACGAATAACAAGAATAACGATATTAAAATCAATAAGGGATAGCTAGATAAAGTGTTTTGACTTTAAGTCAGGACAACTAGACTCAGAGTTGAATTTAAATGATAAACAGTTCGCCTCTATTGATTACCAAACCGTTATTCTTGTTGTTATGAGCGATATTGGTTCTATGTTTTGCTTAAACGGTTTAACGCTTTATTAATTGCAATATGGACTACGCGGCAGTCCATTAAGAAATTTCTTAATGGACTACCGCATATCCAATAGGAAACAAGAGATTCGAACTCTTAAAAGCTTATAGCTATTGAGTTTACAGCTCAACCCATATTACCAATTATGGAAGTTTCCTTACTTTTAAATAAAAAAGTAAAGTATATATATTACATTTAGAAATCTCTAATACTAGATACAATTTCCAATACTAGACTTAATTTTCAATACTAGACTCAATTTCTAATAAAGACTCGATTTCTAAATTCTTATTATACTAAATATCTAATAATAGACTAAATTCCTATTAAGCTAAGTTAACAATAAATATCTAATAATAGATTAATTTTTAAATACTATGGTAAACATTTAAATTTGGGCTTAACTTAAAGTTATGGTTAGTAAACTAATATAACTATACCTCCCTTCCCATTAGTTTTAACTAATTTTTTCTGGTTTTATAAAAAACTTTTAGTAGTCAGGCAACAGAAGGGAAAGACCAAGGCAGTAAGGACACTAGTATACTTTTATGAAAATATTATTAATTTTATTTGTGTACTATCTTATTATATTTCCTAATATCTAAACACAACATAACTATAAAATTAATTTAAGTATATAACTAATGAAAAAAAGTACCTTTAGAAAAAATTTTTTTTTATAATAAAGTATTTATACTAATAAACCAACTTAAAGTTATTATAACCATATATAAAAAAATCACTTTATAAACAGCTGCATTACTAACAGAAGGATAAACAGTGCTAACTATAATTTTAAAACCTAAAACTAATAATATATATCAGTTTCTGGCACTTTATGAGCCTGTTTCTGGATTCGAACCATATTTTTATTTATACATGTTTTTGCTACCTGCACAAGCTTTTTTTAGGGTATATTGTTAATATTAATCAATCCCAGGCAAGTTCCCCTACCTGAACCTTATTTCGACTTAACACCAATTAAAGTCACGCATACGAAGATTACAATCTAACATATCTAAGCCTAAGTACTTAGAATACAAGCTAAAGATAACCAAACTTATTGCGCATACTCCTTTCAGCGCCTGACGAGTGGTTAGTACCTAACTGAGATAAAATTCACCGTGATGTGGTAATTCACGATTACTAGTAATTCCTTTTTCACGCAGTCGAGTTTCAGACTACAATCCATTAAATTTCTATCCTTTTTTAGGGATTAGCTAAAATTCGCATTTTTGCATCCCTTTGTGAAGGCATATGTGGCACGTCTATAGCCCACAACATTACGATCATGATGACTTGCCTTAATCCCTTTTAAAATATCCAAATGTAGCGGTGTACAACAATATAAGAATAAATATTAGCTAGGGTTTTCGTTAATTTTGAGGATTTAACCAAGTCTCACGACATTAACTAAAGACAGCCATGTAACGCGTGTCAAGATGATTTTATTAAAAAGCATAGCTAATAATAAGAACATTCATTTTGTGGTAAGATTTATCGAGGATCATCGAATTAAATAACATACTTCACTACTGGTTTCAGATACGGTCTAATGATTTCAGTTTCTGTGTTGCCACATTACTCTTAAGGTGGAATGCTTACACTTTTATTTATAGATTTCGGGTTTATGCTATGAATAATTCTAAGAATTTGGTGTTTATGCTCAGAATATAGCTAAGCCTGAGGGTAGAAATTAAGGTTCCTATAAATCCCCCACGACTTGTTACAAAAGTATATATTATAAAAATTATAGTAGATAATTTTTATAATACCTTTATAAACCCTGTATAATCTATGACATTCATAATTGTCTGCAAGGACTACTAGGGTATCTAATCCTATTCGTTACCCAAGCCTTCGTCCCTCAACGTCAGTTTTAATTAAAGGGTTGCTTTTGCCGTTAACTGTCCTATAAGTATCAAAAAATTTTATCTCTCCACCTATAGTTCAACAATACTCTATATTTACAGGTAAACAAATAAACACCTTGTATAACAGAAATATATAGTCTTTTCCTCCCATATTAAACTCTAGTAAATCCGTCCCTTTTTGAGGCTAGAAATACTGTCTAGGTACCCTTTAAACCTAATAAAGATGAATAACACTAGTCTTCGTTGTCTTGCCGCGACTGCTGGCACAACATTTGGTCAAGACTTATAGATAGAAATTTGTCATCATCAATCTTCTATCTAGAACATAAGCAATGTATAAAACTAAAAACATAAAAGTTTTATACATTATTTATTTAGTTCTTCCAAGTTGCTGGTTCAGCCGTTAGGCTATTGACCAATATTCCTCACTGCTGTACAATACGTATTGGGGTTTTTTCAGACCCAATGTGGTCGATCGACCTCTCAGTCACGACTACGGGCTTAAGCTAGTTAAGCCATTACCTTAACTACTACTTACCCGAGATATTAATTTTCAACTAAGAGCAAAAAATAATTTTTTCAGATTAAAAAAAAAATTAATATAATTAAGATATTTTAACGTATTAATTAAAAAAGATATTAATTATATTATATTTTTGTACTTTATAAGGGATTTCAAGTCCCTTGCACTTAGGTAGCCATAATATCATATACTCACCTGTACACCACTTCTCCAGGGGCTAAATAAGCTTGTTCCCTAGAGACGTACGATTAGCATGTGTCAAGCATTTGGACAGCGTTCAATCAGAGCCATCATCAAACTCAGTTAATTTTTTTTTTTAATTTTTTCACTTTAAATTTCTATAGATCCTAATAAATACATAAAATATGTTTTATCTACCATTATTTTTAATGTTAAAAATATATAAAAGATTATTTTTATCATGTAATTCCTCAGCGATTCGAACGCCAATCCTACTCTTATCAAAAGTATACTTTACCTATTAAGTTAAGGAATCTTTTTTTTTGGGTTAAAAAAAAAAATGATACTTTTTGAACTCCTGTGATATTGGAATTAACCCATGTATAATATTTTTTTTATTAACTATCTGTTTTAAAGAAAAAAAAATATTATTTTTTTTCAAACCACTGTAATATTCAAATTAAGCCACGTATAATAATAAGAAAGCCATCATTAAAGCAAATAATCCAGTAGCTTCAGCAAAAGCAAAACCTAATATAGCATATGAAAATAATTGTCCTCTTAAACTAGGGTTTCTAGCAACACCTAAGATTAAAGCACCAAATACTACCCCAATTCCTACACCAGCACCTATTAAACCTGTTGTAGCTAAACCTGTACCTATAATTTTTGCCGCTTGTATCACTTTTTCTATTAATAGTTTTATAATAAATTACCTTTTATTAGAGATTACTTTTTAAATATTTTTTCTTTTTTCTTTTTTTTTTCTATGCTAAACTAGCATTTCTACCATATTCAGCAAAAGCAAAAATTTATACATCTATTATTAATATATTAAAAATAACTTTAATGAAACAAAGATAAAAAAAAACATTTTTAATGTAGCTCTAAAGTGTCTTTAAAGACTTGAGCTTGTATAAACGCAATACTCAACTCTAGTCCTGAAAATGCTATAATAAAACTTAAAGGTAATAAACCTAATAGGAAAAATAAAAATGATTTAAAGGGCTATTTGTTTCAATTACATAATAATAAAACAATTATACATTATAATAAAAAATATGCTAGATAAAACAAAAACAATAAATTTACTAGTACTACTTCGTAAAGTAGATTTATTATAACAAGGCTGTTTAATCTTTGTAAAGTAGATTTATTATAATAAGGTTGTTTATAATAATGTTTCATACTATTTATGATCCTCAGTAATATATTGATATAAAAAGAAATAGTCAAACTACGTCTACAAAATGTCAGTATAAAATACCAGCTTCTAATCCCAAATGGTGATTATCTGTTAAGTGGTATGCTAATAAACGTCATAAACCTACTGCTAAAAAGGCTGTACCAATTATAACATGTAACCCGTGGAAACCTGTACCAAAATAAAAACAAGATCCAAAAGCACCATCTGAAATAGTGAAAGAAGAAACTGAATATTCTACACCTTGAAATGCAGTAAATATTAAAGCCAAAATTATTGTGAAAACTAAACCATATAAAGCTCCACTTCTATTTCCTTGTATTAAAGAGTGGTGAGCATAAGTTACAGTTACACCAGATGATAATAATATTACTGTATTTAATAAAGGCAATTCAAAAGGATTAATTGCCTCTATACCCATAGGAGGTCACATAGCCCCTAATTCTACAGTAGGTGATAAAGCACTGTGAAAAAATGTTCAAAAAATAGCTAAAAAAAATAAAGCTTCAGATACTATAAATAAAGCTACACCTATATTTAAACCTCTTTGAACTGCAAGAGTGTGATTACCTAAATATGTCTAAAAACTAAATATATTTCTATATTTAATGGACTATCTCATAATTAATAGGTTAAATATACTGCCATTAACGTATTAATTTTTAACATATAGTCTCTGAGGATCCTACTAAGATATTTATCCATCCGTTGGTTTCCTGCTGATTGTCTTATTATAAGAGTTTTCAGCAAATGGTTTAATTTTAAGAGGGCACATATAAGCACCTATACTGTCTAAATTAAAGATTTACAATTATATATCTAATCTAAATTTGATACTTATATTTACACTAACAGATCTCTTACGAGTATATGATTTATCTCTACTTTCAACATATTTAATACCAAAATGTCCATCAATTTCAGTAAAACCTGTAAACCAACTGTTATTTGTAAACTTTGAACTATTTAATAAACTTTATGATATATCTAGATAGTATTTAATATTAATAAATTTAATCAGATCATTAAATCTTTTATTTTTTAGATGTTCTAAGTTTACCGTATTAAATTTATAAAAAGTATAATAGTACTTTTGTCTCCAATAATATAACGTGTTTTACCTATAAATTAAAAACGTCACGTCCTACATTACCCAATTCTGATTGGATAAACGCGTACAAACCTAAATTATTAATATGTGAAATAAAGACTATTCTAGGTTTAAGTACTCGGTTTAATGTTGTAATACCTAAAGCAGGAAGAGAAATATGAGCATCTCCCTCCAAAAGATCTGCTAAATAATAACCGAAATTATTATTGTTTGTAATATAGAATAGTTATTATTAGATCTATAAATATTTAGAACTTTCTCTACGTTTTTGGTTGAAATAGTTTTAGCTGTATTTAAATTATAAATAGACAGTATAGTACGTTTTAATCAAAGTACCCTCTGATATTATGTCACGAAATCAAAAAGACATTGATACTACTAAAGATAATAAAGCTAAAGTCAAGAATAATTTAGCATTAGCAAAACCATGAAATGATAATACAGCTGAAGTAGTAAGAGTTAATAAACTAATACTAGTATATAATGGTCAAGGTGAAGGAGAAACTAAATGAAAAGGATGAGCCTGAAAATTACTTCTATTTAAATTAGACATATTAGATTACTAAAACGTTAACTAATGTAACTTAGTGTATAATTTTTAAACTAGCTAAATAATATAAGAATTATACATAACAAAAGAATTATACATACTAAAGGAATTATAAAGGAATTATACATAATAAAGGAATACCTCACTTTATTAAGTTATTTTTAACAAGTTTATTTACTTAGGCTTAATAGACCAAAAAGTATTAAAATTGTAATACTGTTATCAATAATAGACAAGAATGGTAATAAAATATATAAGATTAAACCGACTAAAATATAAAGAGCATAAGATGTAACTACACCAGTATCAAGACTAGATATATTTTTACTTAGGTTAATTAAACCTTTTTCTAAACCATAAGGACCTATTAATTCAATAGAACCTTTGTCTAAAATTTTTGTTGTTTGACCACCTAAATTTAAAATAGTATCTGTTATATAATTATTGTAAAAAAATTCAATTAGGAAACGTTGATTAAGGAAACCAAATAAATTATAACCAAATCTTGATAATTTGAAATATATAAGAGCCTTAGGAATAAATTCTGAAAAAATTATAGCCAATCCACTTAATGCTAAAGTAAGTATAAATGGTAACAATTTAAATAAAGTAGGTACAGCAAATTCAGTATCTAGTAAAATTTCATGAGAAGGATGTATAAATAATGCATTATCAGCAAAAAAATCAGAACCTAACCCTATAAATATGTCCTTGGTAATATAACCAAAGAATATTGAAAATATAGCTAATATAATTAAAGGTAAACTCATAAAGATATCACCTTCATGAGCATGTTTATAATTAACTAAAGGCCCATTAGGATTAGCTAAAAAAGTTAAGTATAAAACTTTAACAGAATATAGTGTGGTAAACATAGCTCCTATAGTAGCTATAAAATATACAACTGTACTAGAAAAATAAAATTGTCCATATGCAGATTCAAGTATAAAATCTTTAGAATAAAATCCTGTCATAAAAGGGAAAGCTACTAAACTAAGAGAAGCTATTAACATAACTGAGTATGTTAAAGGTAAGAAAGGTCTTAAACCACCATATCTTCTAAAATCTTGATTATCAGCTACAGCATGTATTACTGAACCTGCTCCCAAGAATAATAGTGCTTTGTAAAAAGCATGATTAACAAGATGAAATAAAGCTATATTATAAGAAGATAATCCTATCGCTATTACCATCATACCAAGTTGACTCATAGTAGAGTAGGCTATTACCTTTTTAATATCTTGTTGAAATAAACCTATAAGTGAACTGAATACAGTGGTTATTGCTCCTATTCATAAACAAAGTATTAAAACTGTTGAACTGTATTCTATTAGAGGTGATGCACGCATTAAAAGATATACACCTGCAGTTACCATTGTAGCAGCGTGTATTAATGCAGAAACAGGAGTAGGACCTTCCATCGCCATAGGTAGTCATACGTGTAGACCAACTTGAGAACTTTTAGCCATAGCTCCTATTAATAAACATATACCTACAATAGTAATAATATTTTCACTTACATAAGGGGCTAGTGAAAATACAGTAGAATAATCTATGTTACCAAAAGATCACAATATAATAAACATACCAATAGTTAAAAAACAATCACCTACTCTGTTTGTTAAAAATGCTGATATTGAGCTTTGGTTTGCTGCTATTCTAGTAAATCAAAAACTAATTAGTAAATAAGAACAAATTCCGACACCTTCTCAACCAACAAACATAAGTAAAAAATTGTTTGCAGTTACAAGTATAACCATCATAAAAGTAAATAAACTTAAATAACTGAAAAATCTTTGATTATGTGGATCATGACTCATATAACCTATAGAATATATGTGTACTAATGAAGAAACCATTAATACAGGTATCAATATAGATACTGTTAAAGAGTCAAAGTGAAAACCTCAATAAACATTAAGGGATTCTGAATCAATTCATTTAAACAGTTGAATTGATACAGGTATATTGTTAAAACCTACTTCAAAAAAAGCTAGTATAGCAAAAAAGGTTGTTGCTATTACAGAACTACATGTTATTAATTGCGCTCCATTAATACCAAGTTTTCTACCAAAAAAGCCGGAAGCTATTGATCCCAATAAAGGTAAAATAATTATAGTTAAATACATTATTTAAATTCTATAGCTACACTTCCTCTTAATCTGTAAAATGCTACTAAAATAGCTAAACCTATTGCAGATTCTGCACCAGCAACAGCTATAATATATATAGCATAAGTTTGACCTAAGATATCATCAAAGCTAAGTGAACTTAATAATATTAAAAAAGTAATTGCTAATAACATTATTTCTAATGATATTAGCATAAGTATAATATTTTTTCTGTTTAAAACAAAGCCTAATATTCCAATTAAAAATAAAATTAGTGATAAATTCATAGTGTTTTCTAAAAAGATAATACTTTTTTTTCCTTTTTTTTTTTCTAATAGATTTAAAACAAATCAAATGAAATATACAATTTTTAGTGTATCTAATCTATATTTCTACTAAAGATATTATTGTTCTCTAAGTAAAAATTTTTCTAAACCTAGGGACTTTATTTTTTATCCTTGACAACAAGACATATAGATCCCACCATAGCCAATAGAAGAATTATAGAAGTTATTATAAGCCATACTGGGTAGTTAGTATATATAACATTACCTATGCTTGTTATATGTGAACTTTCTCATAAGGAGTTGTCCCATTGTATAGATGTTGCACAACTAATACTACCACTATTGTTAAAAATGTTATCACTATTATAAAAAATATTAAAGATATTATTTTTTTCTACGAAATAAATAACATTATAAAAACTGTCTGATACTGTTTTACCAACAGGTAGAATATTATACACATAATAATAATAAGATAAACCTACTAATATACCTAAAGGTATGCTGTTGCTGCTATCACTTAATAATTCTGATATTCTTACATTTATTAACATTAAAATAAAGAGAAATAATATGGATACTGCACCAATATACACCAATATATAAGATAAACCTATAAAGCTATTACCTATTAATATTAAATAAATAGCTATACTTGTAAATAAGACAATTAAAAATAAAACGGATAAAATTGGATTTTTTGATATAATGACGTATATACCACACAAAATAGCAGCTAAAGATAATATATCCAAGGATATATCTTTGTAGCCATTCGTCATAGTCTCAACAATAATCATTAAAGTGTTCATTTTAAATTTTAAACAGAAATAATAAAAATTTTCTAACACAACACTATTATTAGAATAATGTTATTCTAATAATGTTTTATGTTCTATATAATTTTTTTAGTCATTATATGTTAATAAAAAAATTATTGTGTGTACTTAGTAGAACATAAATATAAACCAAAAGCAATAAACAATATAAACCAATAGCAATAAACAATATAATAACTGTTTACGTTTAATATACTCAGTGCTCCTTGTTCTATATAGGGTTTAGGTAATGTTACATTGTTATCAATTTCTAACATCCTCAGCTCTTCTATAAATTTATCTATTATCAAATAATTTAAGACTCTAATTTATTTAATCTACCTCCTTTACTTTTCGTATTATTATAATCTGAAGATTTACCATGTACGGGATTTTTTGTGAAGAATTACCTTGTGAAGATTCTGGTTTATTTATTTGTGAAACATTTTTTTTTTCTCCTACTGTACTATTACCATCTGCATCCATATACATAACATCAGGTATAAATATAGATGGTATTGCCACAATAGTTAAAATATTATTTATTATTAGTGAGTATATATGATCTATATTATCTAATATAAGCCATTTTAGTAAAAGACATGCCAGTAGAATACCACATGTAATGATTATAGATTTAAAAGTAAAATCTTTTTTTTAAGATTGATATAAAAATATAACAATAATAGCTGTAAACATATTTATTCCAAAATAAATATAAAATAAATTTATATCTAAGTTAAAGCAAATAATTAAAAAGTTTTTTACAAAAAACTTCTACTAGAAAATAAACTAGAGTTTACATTATTAACAAAATAATATGGAGTAGGTATACTTCTACTAGAAAATAAACTGGAGTTTAATACATTATAAACAAAATCATATGGAGTGGGTATTTTAAATATTTGTCTAGATTCTATATTTAAAGCATTTTTACCATATTCAAATACAAATCCTATAGTTAAAAGTAGGAAAAATATCAACATGACTACAAGTCCAAATAGGGTATTAGTATAACCACTTACTACAAATGGGTAAACTAAAAGAATTTCTAAGTCAAATAATAGAAAAAGTAAAGCAAATATAAAAAAAGAAATGCTGAACTGAGTTCTATTTTGACCTAAAAATGAATGAAATCCACATTCAAATACACTATCTTTTTCTTGATAAGGATTGTGAGGCGCAAATATTAAGTTAGCTATTAATAAAATAAAAGCTAGTATAAAAATAAAAAAATAAAAAAAAGTAGAACCAGTCACTTATAAATTAAATGTTGTTAGAGCTAGAATATTAGCCATACTTAATCACTCGTTAGGTCTCAATATAAATAGTAAAATAACTAATGTTAAAATAGAAACAGTAATTGTTAATGAACTGGACAATACAATATTTTCACTATCAAAAGGTATTTTTGTCTCTTTATGCTCTCTAGCAACAGGAGAGAGATCTATAATATTATGTTTTTCTAGTTTTATATCAGTATTGTGTTTTTCGAGTACTATATACCTGTAAAAATTATAGCTGTTTACTATGTTTTCTAGTTTCGCTCTATTTTCGACATTTGCTCTTTTATTTTCGTCATTTGTTGTTATATTTTCTGATTCTTGATCTTGTACTTTTTCTTCTTTATCTATGTTAGTATAAGAAAATTCAGTATTTAATAAATATTCAGTATTTATTAATAAATTTTCAGGTTTACTAAAGTACATATCTTTAATTACGGCTAAGTAATAAACTGTGCTTATAACACTTGTAATTATAGCTATTAAGACCATAAATATATAACCTTTATCTAAAGCAGCACTTAATATCATCATTTTAGCGAAAAATCCCAATAAAGGTGGTATACCTGCAAAGGAAAAAAGTGTTATAGTTAAACTTAAAGCTAGAATAGAATTAATATAAAAGTATCCTTTTATTTGGCTTATTAGTTGTATAGGAGAGTTATTTTTATCCTGTAAATTTAGATATTCTTTATTTTTATTTGTATAATTATACAGAGAAAATCCTATAGCAATTAATATAATAAAGGCGTTTAAGTTTGATACAGAGTATTGCATTAAGTAGAAAAAAAAGGATTGAATTGACTCTACACTATTAATACTTAAAGCTAAAATAACAAAACCTACATGAGATATAGTACTATATGCATACAACCTTTTTATTCTAAATTGTGTTAAACCTAACACAGAGCCTATTATTAAAGACAGTAATGAACTCAGTAATAAACTAGTAGTTCAGGAAAAATTAAAAAAAGATTTACTAGTAAAATAAACTAGTTCCAATAAAAATATAAATATCGATATTTTAGCTATAATTGCTACAAATGCGGTTACTATAGTAGGAATAGCATCATATACATCAGGACTTCAGAAATGGAAAGGTGCAGCTGATACTTTAAATAGAAAACCTACAGCCATTATAATTAGGGAAAGATGTATAAAATAAGGTTTATATCAATATAAAAGATCTGCATTTTCACTGAAAACTAAGTTAGGTATATCATATATACTTGTAATTATATACAAACTTTCTAGATTAGTAGAACCAGAATTAGCATATAACAGACTAGTAGATAATAATATAAAACAAGATGATAAACCCCCTAATAAAAAATATGTAAGACCACCTGAAGTGGCCAATTCCGAATCTCTATATATAGCTGATATAATGTATAAACCATAACTTTGTAATTCTATAGATAAAAAAATAGAAACTAAATCACTCGTAGATATTAAAAAGAAAGCACCTATAAGTACGAACAAGATTATTATAGGGTATTCAATGATTCTAAATTGTTCTCCCATTTTACCTATTATTTTTGTTTTATAATATATAAAAACATATCTAAGTCTATGTGATAAAGATAAATCTTTTACTCAGACTTTTCTAGGATAGAACGCTGTTAAGCCCAGTATTATAGTACATAATAAGCATAAAAACATGTTAAATACTTGTGTGTTAGATGTTACATGAAATAATCCACTATAAAGTCCAATTCCACTTGCTAACACAGAGAGATAAAAAGTATTATAAGCAAATAAACTAGAAATAATTATAAGTGACATAGCCACTCTTGTGTAAAGTATAGTTTTATCACGTCTTGAAGTAATAGAAACAGATAAAAGCATAAAATTCAAACAACTTATTAACACAACAAGAATAAATTAAATAAGTATACATGATTTATTATTAAGAATATCTTAAAAATTCACATAAATTTTTCATAAATTTGTTAAAAAAAAGGTAAAAATTATATCTAGTTCTAATACCTTATTTTCATATAAGTTCATTTCACTTAAAGGTAAAATTATATCTAATTATAATACCTTATTTACACATAAGTTCATTTCACTTAGTTTAAGGAATAAGTGATTTGAACACTTAACCTCCCGTGTGTAAAACGGATGCTCTACCAATTGAGCTAATTCCTCTTTTTTTTATATGTTGTTACAAAAAAGTAGTATAAATAAAAAATAGTATAAATAATAAAAAATAGTGTTATTAACCAATATTTAAAATAGAACTATTATATTAATCAAAATTGATAATAATGGCGTGTAAAGTATAAAAAATACTTTAAACTCTTATACAGGACTCGAACCTATATCCAAATATTAGAAGTATTTTGCTCTACCATTAAGCTAATAAGAATTTTTTATTTAGTTAGTTTTAAAAGGCTAACCTTTTAAAAGCCAATTATAAAGTTTATAGTAATAATATTATAAATGTAACAATTTAAATATAATAATTTATATAATAACTAAAAAAGCTTAAAAAAAATATAATTGTAACGACAAATAGTTCATAAAGGTAAAATATAATTTATCTAATAAGCAATTATTAATGTGGTAAAAAGTAAGATATAAGACATACCTACAATAGCGTATAGAATTATAAAAAGCATACTTTAGACAGTTTTTTAAAGTATTTATTAAGTGACACCTATCAAACGAAGCATATTTAGGCTAATAAACACTAAACACTACTTTCAGCTTTATTGAAAAATAAACTGTCTTATATTTATAGAATTAAAAATATACTATTTTCAAAGATCAAAAGTATTAAGAACATACTGAATTAAAAATAAAGTAGTAAATATGAACAGTAGTAAAAATAAATTGTAATAAATATATTAAAAAAAAATATATATTAGAAATAAAATATATTAGAAATAAAATATATTAAACTATATTAATAATAAATTATATATATTATACCATATTAATATAAAAAAAAAGAAAAGAAGAAATTTATTAAGTAAATAAAAAAAAATAATAATATGCGACTTAGTCTTACCATCCGATGAAAAAGCGTGTATAAGATTTGAACTTATAATGATGAATCCGTATTCCATTGTTATACCATTTAACTAACACGCCTATTTTTAAAGAATCTGATTACTAAAAAAAAAATCTTTTCTGTATATAGCTAATAGACCCATTGCATAAATTATTAATATTTAATAACTGACGTTTTTTTATAAGTTATAAATATAAGTAAGTTATATTTAAATCAGTTAAAGTATTCTAAAAGATATTTTTTTTATATAAGTTATAATTATACGCTATATTTAAATCAGTTAAAGTATTTTCAATAATACTAGTGATAGGTACAATTATTAAAAAATGAGCAAAATATAAAACAGTACTTAATTGTCCCAGTTCTATAAATGGAGATTCTACATGTTTAGCTCCTAGTTGCATTAAAATTAAGAAATTAGCCACAAAGATATAGAAAGCTATTTTACTTAAAGGTCTAAATTGTATACCTCTACTTCTACCTAAATCAGTAAATGGCATAACTAATAATATTAATATAGCTGAAAACATAGCAATAACACCTAATAACTTATTAGGAATAGATCTTAAAATAGCATAGAAAGGAAGTAGGTATCATTCTGGAACTATTGCAGGAGGAGTTTGCATAGGATTAGCCATTACATAATTTTCACTGTCACCTAAGACATTAGGCATAAAGAAAACAAATAGTGATAATACTATAATAAATAAAAAAATTGTAATTAAATCTTTAAATAAAAAGTATGGAGCGAAAGGTATTCTATCATAATTACCAGAGACACCTAAAGGATTACCAGATCCAGCACTATCATGTAGTGCTATTAAATGCATTAAGGCTAAAGCCGCTAATACAAAAGGTAATACAAAATGTAAAGAAAAGAATCTGTTTAAAGTAGCATTGTTTACTGAAAATCCACCTCAAATAAACTCAACTATATCTTGTCCAACTCAAGGAATCGCACTCATAAGGTTAGTAATAACTGTTGCACCTCATAAACTCATTTGTCCATAGGGAAGGACATATCCCAAGAAAGCTGTAGCCATCATTAAAATAAAGATAACTGTACCAATAGTTCATACTAAAGTTCTTGGAGCTTTATAAGATCCATAGTATAAACCTTTACCTATGTGTAGATAAATTAAAAAGAAGAAAGCTGAGGCTGTATTACTGTGTAAATAACGTATTAATCATCCATTATTTACGTCTCGCATAATATGCTCTACTGAATTAAATGCATCCAAAACACTAGGATTGTAATGCATAGCCAAAGTAACACCTGTAACAATTTGTATAATTAAACAAAAAGCTAATAAAGAACCAAAATTTCAGAGATAACTTATATTTGAGGGCTGTGGTGAATCTATCATATATGAATTTCCCATCTTTAATAAAGGATGACTTTTTAAAATTCTCATTTATCTAAAACTCTTTTTTATCTCCTCTACCTAAAAGTCGTATCAATAAAAATATTTTTATTGTTTTTTATCAGTTTTTAGTTACATTTAAGTTGCTTATAAATAAAAATAAACAGGAAAAAAAGTTTATATTTTTTGTTACCTTATTTTTTTTTTGTTACCTTATTATTCTCTTTTTAAATGGTTATAAATAAAATATTTGATAATACGCAAATTAGAAAACAACATGTTTTTAAGTGATCTTAATTTTGAGGTGATTGAGATGTAGAATTTGCTACATCAATATTGCCAGCTTCGTACTTAATTTTTTTTTTGCTTTAGCATACTTATCTTCCATTTTCGCTTCTAAAGTATTTATTACTAAAGATAAACCTAATAATAACTATGCAAATCTCAATGCATTTCTAGCTCTAATAGATGTTCCGCAATTTGGGCTACATTTTCCTGGAATAACTATAGACAATGCAGCCTCCATATTACTAATAAAATTGTTTATTCTTTCTCATGGTCAATTAGTATGTTATTTTTTTTTTTTAATATCTTTATTATTCCTATAATAAAATTATTTAACAGTACTAAAAAGTTATTTAACTGTACCATAATTGTTATCCTTTTCTATACCTTTTTAATATTAAACACTCAAAAAAATGTTATTTTTAGGTATATAATCCATAATTATAATTATAAATTAAAGTTGAAACTGAATAATGTATACCATCCAATACAGGACCAGGATATATACCTAATAATATAGTAAATACTACTAGCGTAAGTAAAACAAAAAATTCTCGCTTATTTATGTCAGGTATATTAACTAAAAAATATTTTGAAAATGTACCTCCATATGCTATTCTATTAAACATAAATATTGTATAGGCAGCACTGAATATTATTGATGAAGAAGTAAATATACCTAATAATGGTAATCTTTCAAATATACCGTATAAAGACATAAATTCTCCCACAAAGTTAAAAGTAAGAGGCACTCCTGCATTACCCAAACACAAGATAAAAAACAATATTGAAAATAAAGGCATCATTTGTGCTATACCTCTATAATATGTAATTAATCTAGTAGAAGATCTATCATATAATACACCTCCAGCACATATAAATAGACCAGATGATACAAAACCATGAGCTAGTCCCAAAGTAATACCACCTTCAATACCTTGTATTGTGTTACTAAACACACCTAACAAATATACAGCTGCATGAGATACAGAACTATATGCGATAAGTTCTTTTATGTCTATAGTTCTTAAAGTACTAAAACTAGCATATATAATAGTAATAACACCTATTAAATATACTATATATGTATAATCTAAAGAAGCTTTAGGTAGTAATGGTAAGATTAATCTAAGTATACCATATAAGCTTAATTTAAGTACAATACCTGCTAATATTATACTACCACCCAGAGGTGATTCAACATGGGCTTTCAAAAGTCACGTATTTAAAAAAATAGTAGGTGTTTTTACTGCAAAAGATATAAAGATACCATAAAATAAAAATAATTGTACAAAATAGTTAAAATTAGTTTTGTATAATGCATCAAAATCAGTAGTACCCATTATAGAAGACATAGTAAGAATAGATAATAATAAAAATAAAGATCCTAACAATGTGTATAAAAATAGGTAAAAACTAGCTCTTACTTTATTATTTGAACCAAATAAACCTATTAGTATAAATAAAGGGGGTAAAATGCTTTCAAAAAAGATATAAAACAATAAAATATCTAATACTAAAAAAACAGCTAATAATAATGTTTCCAATAATAATATTATAATTACATAGGATCTTATATTTTCAGAAATTGAAGATCAATTAGATAACAGAGCAATTGGTATTATTATAGTAGTTAAAAGCACAAAATATATAGATAAACCATCTACACCAAGATAAAAATCAAAGGAGCTTATTTCATGATATTCTTGAACAAATTGGAACTGATTACTACTAAAATCAAAAAAAATGAATAATAATAGGGAAATAAATAAATTCAATATAGATGTAGATAAAGCAGTAAATTTGATTCTTTTTGTGTTTATAACAGTTGGCTTATCATAGATGGTTGTATATATAATAAATATTCCTCCTAAAGGTATTAATAATAAAAGTAAAAGTAACATAGTATAAAAAGTTATAAATAAATATTAAAATTCCCGCATTGTTGTTTTTGTTATATCTTGAATTTTAAAAAATATAAACAAAAATTGCTTTGTAACACCTTATATATCTATAAGGTCTGAA